>ERZ1027059.481-NODE-481-length-14501-cov-8.554340_pt1 | contig 14501 bp, 13 predicted proteins | sample MGYA00519425_ERZ1027059 | MGnify/ENA primary metagenome ERZ1027059 (study PRJEB26926, sample SAMN06164566) | human gut metagenome | biome: ENVO:00009003; feature: ENVO:2100002; material: ENVO:00002003 | host: Homo sapiens | place: USA | collected 2012 ... | reverse complement strand
CATGCCATATTATTCCAAAGCCTCTGCGGAAGCGGACTTCAAAGAGCAGTTTCAACAATTCCATATAATTGCCAGAAACCTGACTGCTCCGACAGTCAGTAAGAGCTTTCTGCCTCGCAGAAAGTGACTTTCGTTCGCGAAAGTCAGCGGCGTCGGCTATGCCGACCACACAGCCCCCCGGAAGGGCTGTGTGTCACCACCTCTTATGCTCTTCCCCCATTTTAGCCGTACTCCGAAACGTCAGTTGAGGTAAACGGCGTGAACCCGCATTTTAATGCGGATTATTGAGTGTACATGCAGTGTACAAAGCCACTTTCAAAGCCGTATACAATTTGTACAAATTGTATAGTAGGGGCTACAAACGACTTTGTTATGCGGCATTTAATGCGGGAATTTGTACGCTTTTCATGTTGCGTTATCACACGTGTACAAATTGTATACTCAAAGGAAAATATAGGGTTGCGTGTTTTTTTGTGTTGCACTCCAGTGCAACTTTAGTTTCAAAAGCTAGTTGCAATTTGCAACCTGGTTGCAGCAGTGCCAACAAATGGCTCTGTTATGCGGCACTCAATTCATGTTTTTGCAACAATTTCTATGTTGCATATCACACGGTTGCAATTGCAACATCAAGGTGAAATCACAATATGAATGTTATAATTTATAGTGTCTGCTTGTCTGCTGATTTTCTGTTTTAGGGTTTTGGAGCAGTCAGTTTTTCTGCACCTGATAAGTGATGTTTAATCTATATGAGTTGAAGTTCGGTTCATTTATTGACTTCTGATTCTTCCGGAAGAACCAAATTGTTTCATGAGCTGTTCAAGGAACGTGTGCGAAAATCGGGGCACCTGAGCTTGGATAATTACGGTGAAGTGTCACACAAAAGTATTATGTTCGTGACCTGCTATTGTGGTCAATGATTTTTACTGTTGACCAGATCTAAGTGGTGATGTAAACATATGGGTGTAATCTCTTTAGCCTTAATTTGAGAATGGCAATTATGACAAACAGCAACCATATACAAAATAAATGTAAGTTTATGACAAAATGCTGCAAGCCAGAGAAGTAATAAATAAATTAAATTCACGGTGAAATTAGCCTAAAAGTCTATAATGCTAACTAATTATAAAACAAAATATTTGTATCATTATCGGCACACATTTTTGATATAAATATGCTATAATAAACACAGCACATTTATTATAGGTAAGGAGTGGTAACATGGAGAAGAAAACCTACAAACTGATAGGTCCGGACGGCAAGTCCTACATCTCAGACCAGCCGGGCACGCTCGGCGGTCACAACAAACTGAAAATATACGGCAGGCTGAACTGCCCTTCGGCAAAGCGCTACATAGTAAAGGGGCAGTACGTTGAGCACAGGGTGTTCTTCAAGGACGAAGCTGACGCAAAGGCAGCAGGCTACCGCCCATGCGGGGTCTGCATGAAAGAGGCATACAAGCTTTGGAAAGAAGAAAATGGAGGTAAGAGTATGAAAACGTTGAAGTACGTTGCAGAAGATGGGGTAATAATCCGCGTAGAGGATGGCAATGCGGTTAAGGAAATCCGCTTTTCCGATATTGAGAAATACTGGGACAGCGCCAACGAGGACGAATTCGAGGGCGGCTCCGCAGCACTGGTCGGGAATACGGTTCTGTTTACGATGATAACCGCAGGCGGTCAGGATGGGATTATCGCTGCCTGGGATCTTAATGAAAACAAGGTCATTCATATTTCAAACGGAGCTTTCTGCACCAGCTTTGACCTTTATAATGATATGCTGTACCTGCTCTGCGATATCAGCGATTTTAACACAGCCTCGCATTACAACATATTCCGGGTGCCGTTCAAGACCATGGATCCGATGGAGGAGGGAACAATGCTGTACTGCGACGCTCTGTGCAAGGTTGCAGGAACACCCAACCTCGAAGTAAGCGAAAACGGCATATTCGTGGTGTCCGAGAACGGCAGGTACACGGTTTCCTCAAGCCCTGAAAAGGCGCTGACTTCTCCCGCTCCCGGAGCTGAGAAATTTTATGAGGACAGTGCTATGGCAGGCTTTTCAGCAGCCGGTATGCTTCTGTAATACAAAGACAGACTGAAACACTGCGTGGAATTTGATTCATGCAGTGTTTCTTTAGTCACATAATATTTTAGCAAAAATAATCATAAACCAGTTGACATCAGCAGTCAATTTTGTTATAATTGATACAAGCCATTTGCAAATACTTCCATTATATATTAATGAGGTGATATATTGATTGCCCGGATACAACTTGACCTTACAACCAAATCTGATATAAAACTCGGTAATTATCTTGGTTCTCTGTTTCAGGGAGTGCTGATGGAACTCATCAGTCCCGAATATGCCAATGAGTTGCACATTTCATCTCTGCACCCTTACAGCCAGTATGTCCGTAAAACAGAAAAAGGGATTACATGGACAGTAAACACGCTTGACTTCAATTCCAGAAGTCAGATAATCGGCGCTCTTTCCAATATCAATCTTACTGAACTGACGCTAAGGCAAAAGGAAGCAACGTTTCATATCAGCGGGAGAAATATCGAAGAAACAACCTATGATGACCTGCTCAACCGTTACTACATGGGAGAACCGTGCCCACCATATGTTTCAATCGATTTTCTTACTCCGACATCCTTCAAAAGCAACGGAAAATATGTCATATTTCCGACTGCACAGCTTATTCTTAAAAGTTTAGCGAAAAAATACGATAACAGTTCAACCTGTTCAAAGGTCTGCGATGAGCTGCTGTTCGACTACATAAATGAAAATACGGAAATAATCGAATATTCCCTGAGAAGCACGAAATTCTCCATGGAGGGTATCACCATTCCGTCTTTCATAGGTTCGGTAAAATTAAAATGCACCGGAAACAGGGAATTCCGGAGCCTTGTGAATATGCTCCTGAAATTCGGCGAATATTCAGGAGCAGGTATCAAGAATTCGATGGGAATGGGTGCAATAAAGGTCAGGGATCAGGGAGGAAATAATAATGGATAAACTCAAACTCCAGCTTGCAGCCTCTGTTCTGTACAAAGGTGCCGGCAAAATCACAGGCATCAACTATCACAATATGACCGGACTGCCGGAGGAATTGTCCCACATCTCAGAATCCGCTGACTCTATAATAAAAAGCAGTACATCGTCGTCAGAAATATGCAGGACCATCTTTAATTCACTTAACGGAAACAAAAGCAGCTGCGGTTATGAACCCTCCATACTTTCAGGCAGGAAAATAAATTATCCGACGGCAGATCCAACAGGTGACTTCGGTGAAATCCGCAAAACAGCAGCCGAAAAATTTGCTGGTCTGACTGATAACTATACTAATCTCAATTCCCTGCTTGAGCTTATTGAGGACTTCGGTTCATATATTCCCAGCGGAAAACAAGACGATATTTCGGTATATGATCATGTCAAACTGACTGCCGCACTTTCGCTCTGCATTTACGACTGGCTCAGTGAAAACAGCGAATGGACAGGCAGAATAAATACAGCAGATTTTTTAAATCAAAAGGCTTTCATGGTGTTCAGTGCGGATATCAGCGGAATCCAGAGCTTTATATACAACATCAACAGCAAAAGCGCACTTAAAGGACTTCGTGCACGATCGTTCTGGCTGGAACTCATGCTGGAGAACATTATAGACGAGCTTCTGGACAGTCTTGAATTACTGCGCTGCAACGTCAGGTATACCGGAGGCGGACACGCTTATCTCATTCTTCCAGCAACCGATAAGGTACACAGATCCATCAACGGTTTTATCAGAGAACTCAATCAGTGGTTTGAAGATAATTTCGGAACGGAGCTTTACATCGGATGCGGCTATCAGGAATGCTCCGCAAATGAGCTGAACAATATCCAGTCAGGCAGTTACCGTGAAATTTTCCACGGGGTAAGCGAGATGATTTCACGCTCAAAAATCAACCGTTACAGCGCTGCAGAAATAATCCGTATGAACTCACGCAGAACAGGCGACAGCGAGCGTGAATGCGTTATCTGCAAACGCTCGGACAGGCTGAAAACAGTAAGCGGAATGCGCTGCTGTTCGATATGTTCGGGACTCCTGGCGCTCTCTGACAGTATAGTAAGCGACAGAAACGACGGATATTTCATCGTACTTTCAGAGAAGCCCGAAAACGTTGAAAGCGTTGTTCTTCCATTTGACAGATATCTTATTTCGGACAGCCGCGAGGGACTTAAACGCAGGCTTTCAAACGGCACCTGCCTTCGCAGCTATGGCAGGAATCACGGCGACGCCGAACTGAACACCACACGGCTGTTTGTAGGTGATTATTGTGCAGAAAAAGAACTTGCGAAACTTTCCGGAAGTTCAGCCGGAATAGACCGTCTGGCAGTATTCAGGGCAGATATAGACAATCTTGGTCAGGCTTTTGTGAATGGCTTTGATGACGCTCATGTCAACATCATGAGAACTTCCGGATTTTCCTCAAAGCTGTCTCTGTTCTTTAAGCATGATATCAACCTTATACTTTCCGAGCCGCAGTTCAGGATAGACGACCGTACCGGAAAACGCAGCGCCGTAATAATCTACTCAGGCGGCGATGATGTTTTTGCTGTAGGAAGCTGGAACGATATCATAGGCTTTGCGGTGGATCTCCAGCGTGCGCTCAGGAGGTTCAGCCTGAATACTCTTACGATATCCGCAGGCATTGGTGTCTTTCCTGCTCAGTATCCGATTTATGAGATGGCTTCGGAAACAGGCAGGCTTGAAGACAGAAGCAAAGGCAATCCGGGAAAGAATTCCATCACGCTGTTTTCTGAGGAAAACTGCTTCTCGTGGGACGTTTTTTCAGAAAAGGTCATTGGTGAGAAATACTTTGCAATACGGGAATTCCTTGACGGCAACTCCGAAAAAGGCAAGGCAATGCTGTACAATATGCTTGAACTTATACGAAACCGCAACAGTGAAAACAGGCTGAACATAGCAAGGTTCGCATATCTTCTTGCAAGGGTACGTCCAGCCAACGAACACGCGCCCGACTTCAGGGAAAAGCTGGAGCGCTTCGACAGATTCAAAAAGCAGATGTATGCGTGGATTCAGGACGACACCGATTCACAGCAGCTTATAACCGCTATTTATCTCTATGTATATTCAGAACGTGAAAGGACGGATAACAATGATTGATAACCGCTGTGGCAGCAGACCTGCTGCTCCCTCAAAGCCCATGGTCAAAAAGCCTCCGCTTGATTCCAGAACCTATGTAAGACAGGCTGAAAACGTAATTCAGGAACTTGACAAAAACAAAAACGACAGTCCTGATCTGTCGACAAGCCAGCTCCGCAATATACATACAATGATAACCGAGCTTTACAACATGGTATCGCATTATGACGGCGAAACGCTCTCAGACGAGATACTCAGCCATATACAGTACACCAAAATGAAAATTGCGTACAACGCAGGACGCGATAAAAAAGTAAAGGATTTCGTGCTGAGGGCTCAGCTGATGGATTATCTTGATTCGGCAGACAATAAATCCGCCCTGCTGCTTGTATGCCACTACTCAGAAGCATTGGTAGCTTATCACAAGTTCTATCGCAAAGAAAACGACTGATAAAGGAGAATGAATATGTTTGCAAAAATACTTATCAAAGGTGAACTTGAAACCGTGACTGGTCTGCACATAGGCACTGGCGGGGCTTATTCCGCTATCGGCGCTGCCGATTCTCCTGTTATCCGCGATGTAATAACCGGAGCTCCCATGATTCCAGGAAGCAGCCTTAAAGGAAAGATACGTTCGCTTCTCGCAAGAAAATACAACGATTCCGTAAGAAATCCGGAGGACGACTGCAGTCAGATCAGGGATCTTTTCGGCGCAATGAAATCCCCGAGCCGGCTTATATTTTCAGATATGTACATGACGGACGCAACCAGAAAGCAGCTTGCCGAATCAGGTATCAACACACCTACTGAAGTGAAATTTGAAAACACCATTAACAGGCTAAGCGCAATTGCAAACCCGCGCCAGATAGAGCGTGTGATCCGTTCATGCAGATTTGGTATGGACATCATATATGATGCAAAGGATATCTCCGAAGCAGAAAAGGACATAATGCTGCTTTGCGATGGAATGAAGCTTCTCCAGTACGATTATCTTGGCGGTCACGGTTCCAGGGGATACGGAAAGGTTCGCTTTGCAGGACTTTCCGCGCAGGTGGTTTCCGGAGACGACAACGAAGAACTCGATAAACTGATAGACAGGATAAACAGTGAACTTAACGGAGTATGCAATGAAGTATAAGCTTTACAGGATGAATTTCACTTCTCCGGTGCATTTCGGAGAGGGGCACCTCGGTGGTTCATCAGAGAATTTTCTTGCTGACAGGCTCTTTTCTGCACTTTACATAGAAGCCATGAAATCCGGTGCTGACGCGGCTGAAAAGCTCCTGAATGCCGTAAACAGCGGAGAGCTGCTCCTGTCTGACGGACTTCCTTATATCGGAAATGAGCTTTATATTCCAAAGCCGGTAATAAGGATAGATTCCGGAGAAAGCAGCTCCGTACTGAAAAAGGCATTCAAAAAGCTTTCATATATTCCGGTAAGCAGAATTGATGAATTCCTTAAAGGCAGGCTTGATCCGCAGGCGGAAAATGAAATGCTCAGAGGGCTCGGAAAAAGTGCCGATACCACAAGAGTGGCAATCAGGAACGGAACAGATGAAGCGCTTCCGTACCGTGTCGGCACATACAGCTTTTTCAGTGGAAGCGGTCTGTATTTCATAGCAGGCTACACTAACGATGATGTATTCGCTGCGCTTGACGACGCGGTAATGTCGCTCGGCTATACCGGAATAGGCGGAAAGGTTTCATCGGGACTTGGCAAGTTCTCGGCATTCCCGGAAGAAGTTCCGGAAGAAATGCTGAAACTGCTGACTGGAGATCACGACAGATACATCACCCTGTCGGTATCAATGGCAAGGGACGAGCAGCTTGAAAAAGCGCTCGTGAATGCCGGATATATGCTTGTAAAACGGAGCGGGTTCATAAATTCACAGACCTATTCGGACACTCAGAGCAAGAAACGTGAGATGTACTGCTTTGCGGCAGGCTCCTGCTTTGAAAACAGATTCGAGGGATATGTCGCTGATCTTTCAGACGGTGGCAGCCACCCGGTGTACAGATATGCACTGCCGATGTTTATGGGGGTAGATCTGCCATGAATAATAACGGAAGAGTATCAAATTACAAAATAACGCTTGAAGTCAAGGGACCTGTATTTATAGGCAGCGGTCAGACTATCTCAAAGAAGGACAGTATATGGGTTCCCGGCGAGAAAAAGGTGTATGTCCTTGATATGATGAAAGTGTTTGACGGGCTGAAAAAAGCTGGTCTGCTGAAATCATATGAGGATTATCTCCTTGACCCGAGGCAGAAGAATTTCACGGACTTCATACAAGTCAACTCTACCAGGCTTTCAGTTGAGAAATGCAAGGCATGGGCTTCGTACTCCTTGACCGCAAGGAACATTGCCGAATCCGGAACAAGCCGCAGCAGGGGCGGTGGTTCTGATGACATTCTTGCGTTTGTGAAAGATCCTTTCGGCTGCCCTTACATTCCGGGGAGCAGTCTTAAAGGCGCACTGCGGACTATAATTCAGGGCGCAGGGATTATCGGCGACAGAAGCAGGTTCAGAGGGCTGACAAGGAGCATTGAGGGCGAGGAGTTCAAAAGCCGGACAAGGTATCTTTCCAGCCAGCAGGACAGCATCTCCAACACACTGTTCAACAGGCTTGGGCGCAATGAAAAGCGCCCGTCCGACGCAGTAAACGACATCTTTGCCGGAATGAGGATAAGCGACAGCGCGCCGCTCTCAACAAATGATCTTGTCCTGTGTCAGAAAATCGACATTGACGTTGACGGCGAGGAGCACGCCCTGCCTATCCGGCGGGAGTGCCTGAAGCCGGGAACTAAAATACAGTTCAGCATGGAAATAGACGAGGGAATGTTCCCCTACACCGATAAAAGCATTCTGAAATGCTCTGACGTTTTCTATGATGATTATTTCGACAGTTTCCTGGGGGCATTCGGAGAAATCGACCACGAGGGAAACACCAGCAAACATCTTCTGCTGTTAGGCGGAGGTTCCGGTTATGCCACCAAGACAACCGCCTATCCTCTTTATGATGACAAGGACGCTGCACTCCGTGCAGTTCAGCGTATAATGATTGAAACTACCTCAACGCACAGCAAGCGCGATCCTCACAAGCATATGAACGATGAAAAGGGACACAGGGTTTCTCCACATATGAGGAAATGTACTAAAATAGGCGGAGAGCTTTATGACTTCGGGCTTTGTGAAATTCAAATAAGCGCCCTATGATCCGACTTTTCAGCCGATGGCTTTGCAATGCGGTTTATGAGCATTTTTACAGTGGAGGTGCGACTTTTATGTCAACAAATTATTTTTCAGCCGCAAATGCTCATTTTTGCCGCATAGCAGAGCCATCTGGCAGAGGGGGGATATAGGAAACTACTTCCCCGACAGGGGACGGAAACGTTAGAGTCTTTAACGGTTATTGACTGTTTACCGAATATAGGAAACTACTTCCCCGACAGGGGACGGAAACCCGTCAAATGCTTTACGACCGCAGAAACAACGTTAATATAGGAAACTACTTCCCCGACAGGGGACGGAAACGGTAAATGGAGAGAATGATTGTGATATATTCTATAATATAGGAAACTACTTCCCCGACAGGGGACGGAAACTATTCTTCGCCGTGTATCGTTACCAGCGCGAAGCATATAGGAAACTACTTCCCCGATAGGGGGCGGAAACCCTGTTCTTACCATCATTCTCATTTCTTTCTGTGTATATAGGAAACTACTTCCCCGATAGGGGACGGAAACTGATTTACACGCGCCTGCACCTGTTCATAGCTGTGTATATAGGTAACTACTCCCCCGACAGGGGACAAAACCAAGAAAGGAGAACTACCATGAGTTACTTGTACATAACCGAAGATGGAGCAGTGCTTTCTGTAAACGGCGGATATTACACCGTAACATATCGTGATGGCTGTGTAAAGAATATCCCATCAGAAACTCTGGAGTCCGTGTCGATTTTCGGCAATTCCTCAATAACAACGCCATGTACCAGAAAGCTGCTTGAGAACGGTATACCTGTAAACTACTTTTCAAAGCGCGGAGCATACTATGGCAGACTTGAATCTACCAGACACACAAATATTGCCCGTCTGAAATCCCAGATTCAAATGTCAGATGACAGTGACTTCCGCATACAATTTGCCCAGTCCGTGCTTTCAGCAAAAATAAGGAACCAGTCCGTAATACTGCGCAGATACGCCCGAAACAGGAAAGCAGATGTCAGCGAAGAAATAAGGTACATGAACAGCTCAGCCGAGAAAATACTATTCTGCCATGAAACAGAAGAACTGATGGGATATGAAGGGACAGCAGCACGTTACTATTTTCAAGGATTGTCCAAAGTCGTTAACAGCGCTTTTTCATTTTCGGGGAGAAATCGAATGCCACCCAAGGATCCATTCAACTCTATGCTGAGTCTTGGATATACCCTGCTTATGTATGAGATATATGGGGAGATTGAGAACTGCGGACTTAATGCCTATGCGGGCTTTATTCATGCAGACCGTGAACGGCACCCCACTCTCGCAAGTGATCTTATGGAGGAATGGCGTTCTGTTATTGTGGATTCCGTGGTAATGAGCCTGGTTAATGGAAATGAGATATCAACTGATGATTTTGTAACAGACACCGAAACCGGAGGAGTATTCCTGACTACAACCGGGATGCGCATTTTCATTACAAAGCTGGAAAGTAAGCTCAGGAGCGAAACTGGATATATTGAAAGCACATATCGTATGAGTTTCCGTGGCGCATTATGGCATCAGGTAAGCAATCTTGCAAAGGCAGTTGAAAGACACGATCCCACTATTTACACACCAGTTCTTATACGGTGATAATATGAGCGAAATAAAGATTGAAAAGTACTTCTTCGATGGCAGAGACCCACACAACGATAATAAAAAGCTTATCCTTGTGATATACGATATCGTCAGCAACAAGCGCCGCTCAAAGTTCGTAAAACTCGTTGAAAAATACGGATTCCGTGTACAGAAGTCTGCATTTGAGATGATACTGGACAATTCAAAGTATAAGCAGCTTGTTTCAGAGATTCCCGGATATATTACCTCTGAGGATAATGTAAGGGTATATCGGCTCCCGATTGCCGGTGAAGTTGAGACATTTGGAAGCAATATTACGGAGAATGAGGAAGTGATAATTATTTGAAATTTTCTATTTGACATTTAATGTCCTTTGTGGTATAATATATCTAACGAAATACTGTATTTCCCTTTTTTCAGCCGATGGCTTTGCAATGCGGTTTGTGAGTGTTTTTACCGTGGAGGTGCGGCTTTTATGTCAACAAATTATTTTTCAGCCGCAAATGCTCATTTTTGCCGCATAACAGAGCCATCTGGCAGAGGGAGGATATAGGAAACTACTTCCCCGACAGGGGACGGAAACTACCAAGAACATACTCCTTTGCGGTTTCTCTGTTCATATATAGGAAACTACTTCCCCGACAGGGGACGGAAACGTCACCAGCTATACGCGTTTTCTTTTTGCAGTTGACGATATAGGAAACTACTTCCCCGACAGGGGACAAATAAACTCAAAGGAGCATAAAGATGAAAATTCTTTTTTCACCGCTTGGAATGACCGACCCGATACGTTTCTTCAGGGACGGAGCAGCCCTGAATGTCGCAAGAAAATATCAGCCCGACATAATATATCTCTATATGTCAAAGGAAATCGTCCAGAAGCATAAAGATGACAATAGATACGTTTACAGCTTTGAAAAGCTCGGGGAGCTGATCGGCAAGAAATTTGAGATTCATATCGTAGAACGTCCGGAACTGGAAGATGTTCAGCTGTTCGACAGCTTTCTTACCGAATTCAGAAATATACTTGAAGAAATACACGGCTCACACCCCGATGCCGATATCATTCTGAATGTTTCCAGCGGCTCGCCTGCCATGAAGAGCTCGCTCCAGATTCTTTCACTTACTCTGGATTTTCCGTGCACGCCTGTTCAGGTTTCTTCGCCAATGGCTAAAAGCAATCCAAGGGTGGATAATGAATCCGACCTGTCGCCCGAAGATCACTGGGAACTCAATGAAAGCAACGAAACAGATGACGACCGCTGCATAGTGTCCAGAACCACGAACCTGCTCGATGAATTCAGAAAACAGACAGTCGTTGACATGGTGAGAGCCTATAATTACACCGCTGCTTATGAGATCGCAAAAAAATCCCCTGCATTCTCTCAGAAATGCAGGGAAACGCTGGACGCAGCCTGCGCCAGACTTAAAATGAATTACTCTAAGGCGAGAACTATTTTCGGGAAGTACGATGTAAATGTAATTACCAACGCTCCCGAGGAATGCCTTGACCTCTATGAATATCTCCTTGTAATAAAAGTTAAACTCTACAACGAGGAATACGCTGATTTCCTGAGAGCGCTGTCACCTGCTATTGCAAACCTGTATGAAATGTATCTCAGCAGGAAATGCAACATCAATCTTGATGACTACACTGATATAGATTATAAAGGAAAGCGCGTCTGGAACAGAAGAAAAATGAGCGGCACCGACATTCTCAGAGTCCTTGACGAAAAGTATAAGAATAAAGGAATGCTTCAGAACCATTCTGATGTAAAAACCGCTGCACTGGCCGAACTTATCGGCTGTTACTCACCAGATCCGGACGCAAAGATATGCTCGGATGAAATACGCAAGAAGGTCGAGTCCGGGCTGCGTAATCAGGCAGCTCATACGATCGTAGCAATTTCCGCAGATACTGTGAAAAAGGAAACTGGCTTTACTCCGGAAGAGATTTTCCGGAAGCTGGTCGAGATGTTCGGCTACTGCGGATTCTCATTCGCCGATAACTGCTATGATAAGATGAACGATGCAATTATCGGGAGTATATAATACACCGGACAATTTTCACTTAAATGCTCGTTATTAATAAACATTTTCAAAGGAGAATTTTTATGAATTACGGGTACATCAGAGTAAGTTCTGACAAGCAGACTGTGGAGAATCAGCGGTTTGAGATCGAGCGCTTTGCTGAAGCAAGCTCTCTCAAAATAGACGGCTGGATTGAGGAAACAATAAGCGGCACCAAAAACTATGATAAGCGGGAGCTTGGTAAACTCCTGAAAAAGGTGCAGAAAGGCGATCTTATCATCTGCGCCGAGTTATCACGGCTGGGAAGAAACCTGTTCATGATAATGGAGATACTCAATATTTGTATGTCTAAGGAATGCAAAGTCTGGACTATCAAAGACAATTACAGGCATGGAGAGGATATTCAGAGCAAGGTTCTGGCATTTGCCTTTGGTCTTTCAGCTGAGATTGAACGAAATCTGATAAGCCAGCGAACTAAAGAAGCTCTCGCGCGTAAACGTTCCGAGGGGGTGGTACTCGGAAGACCAGTTGGGCGCAAATCGTCTCATGTGAAACTTTCGGGAAACGAAGAAACCATAAGAACCCTTCGCCAACGAAACGTTTCAAAATGCGAAATAGCAAGGATTTTTGGCGTTCATCGAATGACAGTGGACGCATTTATCAAACAAAATAACTTGGAGGAATAACAATGGCAATACCAAAGTATGACGAAATGTACAGAGAGTTTCTTCTTTGCCTTTCGGACGGAGAGGCTCACAAAAACGCAGATATCCGGGAATATGTATTTGCAAGTAAAGGGTTGACTGAATCCGACAGGAAAACGTATATTTCTAACGGGACTCAGTTGCTGTGCAATAACCGAATAGGTTGGACCAGAACATATCTCAAAAAGGCAGGTTTAATAGAATCTCAGCCTCATGGAATGACCAGACTTACAGATGAGGGAAAACGTGTAGTAAGCAATCTTCCTCCTGTTGTAGATAATGATTTCCTTATGAAATACGAAAGCTTCAGAGAGTTCAGAAACACAAGCCACGGAACAACTGCTTCTCCTGTTCAATCGGTAAGCAGCGATAATCTCTCTCCGTTAGATATGCTTGAAAAATCATATAACGAACTATCAGAAACTCTTGCAGATGAAATACTATCTGAAATAATGAAAACATCTCCTGATTTCTTTGAGCACCTTGTAGTTATTCTTTTGCAGAAGATGGGGTATGGCGGCAATATTTCCAATTCAGGTCAGGTCGTTGGAGGAACAGGTGATGAGGGAATTGACGGGATAATTAAAGAAGATAAGCTGGGCTTTGATGTGATTTATATACAAGCCAAGCGTTGGGATACGAATCAGTCTGTCAGCCGACCTGAAGTTCAGAAATTTGTCGGTGCTCTCGCAGGACAAGGTGCGTCAAAAGGACTGTTTATAACTACTGCCAAATTCAGTCAGCAGGCGATGGATTATGCAAAAAAACAGCATACCACAAAAGTGGTTCTGGTTAATGGAAACACTCTTGCTAAATTAATGATAGAGTATGACATAGGCGTGTCAGTAGTTTCTACATATCAGGTCAAAAAGATAGATTCAGATTTTTTCGACGTGTCATAATTGGATTTTTAGACAATATGCAGCTGTACACCATTCTTATTGAAGAATTTATTTGCACGTTATGTTGCTGTACCTTTCACGACACGTCAAACATTGCTAATTCATACGTTAGGTTGAACTAAACAGCGTTTTTGATTTCTTTTAGTTGTTATTCTATATGTTATAAATAATGTAGCTGAAACTATAATAAAAACAGAGACCAACTTAGACAGAAAGTAATGCCAATATAAAATATGGATCTCCTCGTTTCAGTTTTTAGATATTATAGACAAAAATACGGCTGTTTTCTTATGCTTATGTGAAATATATTCAATTAGCAAGTCGTAATATTAGCTGCAATGCCAATAGACAAACTTCCAATAACATGGTATAATATACACAATCTGAATATAACAATCATTCGTACCTGACATCAATGACTAATTCACGCAGGTGTTCCGCAGACGCTTGTAAGAGATCCGATGATGCAGTCCGCACAGCCGTGACGGCAGCCATGTGCGGGCTGCGCGCTATATTCGGAAATCTTACGAAAGGATAAACTGCGGATGAAAAATCAGTTCGGGGATAAGTTTCCTGATGATGTAGTCAATGCGCTTGCTCGAATGCTGATTCCGGAAATCCAGAAAGCCTACGAGAGCGCAGAGGGTCAGGCGGAGTTTGAGAAGTGGAAAGCAGAACAAGCCAATTCTCAAACCGACAAGCACAACGAAAAATAATTGAACAAAGTTTTACCCCGGCAGTTCTAACGAGCTGTCGGGGTTGATTATATTGGCTGATATCCGACTGCGAGCGGTAAATTCAAAGATAAACGACCACTCCAAACGCACCGGGAACATATAATAGAGACCACCCCAAATCTTGTGTAAACTCCATAAACAGTGTATAATAAAAGCAA
>ERZ1027059.458-NODE-458-length-14859-cov-10.325453_pt1 | contig 14859 bp, 15 predicted proteins | sample MGYA00519425_ERZ1027059 | MGnify/ENA primary metagenome ERZ1027059 (study PRJEB26926, sample SAMN06164566) | human gut metagenome | biome: ENVO:00009003; feature: ENVO:2100002; material: ENVO:00002003 | host: Homo sapiens | place: USA | collected 2012 ... | reverse complement strand
GCTTCCATAGTATGGTTGCTCGGGCTTGGGTGTTGAGTTATTTTACAGCGCCCTCAACCAAATCGTCCTCGATAATACGTTTGCGAATATCGCCCTCGCCGCTTGATTGTGTGGAAAGCGCACCATTAGCAAGAACCAAGCCGATTTTTCCGTTCGGGGCAAGGTGATGTATCATATGTTGTATCCACGCATAGTTAGCGTTTCCTGCGGGAGGTGTGCCGTATTTCCAACGAATATCGTCAAGCAGTTTGTCTTGTCCCCAATTTGAAAGGTTAAACGGGGGATTTGCCATTATAAAATCTGCTTTAAGAGATTTATGTAAATCATTAAAGAACGTGTCAGCGTGATAAGGACCGAAATCAGCGTCAATGCCACGGATAGCCATATTCATTTTAGCCATTTTCCAAGTGTCTGCGTTAGACTCCTGCCCGTAAATAGAAACATCGCCACGATTTCCGCTGTGTGCCTTTACGAACTTAACCGACTGTACAAACATACCGCCGGAACCGCAGCAGGGGTCATAAACTCGGCAGTTTTCAAAGGGCTTGAGTATAGATACGATAGTTTTTACTATACTTGACGGAGTATAGAACTCGCCGCCCTTTACGCCTTCGTGTGCGGCGAATTGAGCGATACAGTATTCATAGGTGCGACCGAGCAAATCCTTGCTATCATCTGTATCATCCATATCCATATTGTTGGTGAAAATGTCAACAACATCGCCTAAAACTCGCTTGTCCAAATCAGGATTTGCGTAATTCTTCGGAAGAACATTTTTGAGCGATTTGTTCTCGGCTTCAATAGCTCTCATAGCGTCATCAATTACAGAGCCGATTTCAGGCGTGTGAGCCGCAGCGGAGATTGTGTTCCAACGAGCCTGTTCGGGAACATAGAAGATATTGTCCATAAGGTATGCGTCCTTATCGTCCTCAAAGCCGTCACCGTCTGCCACAAGCTGATTATACTTACGCTCAAAAGCGCTTGAAATGTATCGCAGGAAAATAAGTCCAACGATAACCTTTCTATATTCGGCAGCGGGGATATGTCCCCATAGAACACAAGCAGCGTCTCATATCTGTTTTTCAAAGCCGATATTAGCGTTGTTCTTTTCGCTCATTGTGAAACCTCCGCAAACTAAATATAAGTGTAAACTATGTGATTTGGCTATATTTAACTAAATTATACCATAATAAAGTTCAAAAATCAAGCCGTTTTCACAAAAAAGCTCTCTGCAACCGCAAAAACGTTCAGAGAGCCTTTATATTATGATTTAATCAATATAAGTGTAAAGCAACCGAGAGTTCCAAACCTCTCTATATCCTGCGTCCTCGTAAATCTTCCACTCGTCCTTGTCGATAGCGGACGCAGGGTAAGTGTCGCCCTCGTTCCTTATCCGCATAACGTAGTTGAGCTGTTCCTCGCTCAAAATGAGGTGGGGCTGTCCGTCATCTTCGTACTCTCCGTTGAGTATCTTTGTCACACGCTCAACCGTTTCCTTATGGGCAAGTTCGGCTAATCCCTCTTTGATAATCGTATAGGTGTCCTTTTCGTAGGGCAAGGCACGGGGATAGTACACAATCATATCGGGGTAAATGTTGCTCGTGTAGAGCAATATGTTCGGTATCTGCTCCACCATTGCGGTCATAAACTCGCTGTCACGATACGACTCATTGAATGAAAAGTTATATATGTAGAACAGGCTTGCACACATCTCCAGCTCATACTCATCGTTCAAGGGTGCGCCATCCTCAGTTAGTGCTTTCATAGCGTAGCCCAAGAGGTAGGAATGGTCATCGCACATCTGAACAGGTGATAATCCTTTGCGTATCATCGCACCGTTCTGAATTAAATTACCGACAAGTGTGGCAACGTGAACACCACCCTCGGCTTCTCCGTCAAGTATGCGAACGGCTTCGCTCTCCTCTGTATCTGCCGGAATACCGAAAATGTTTATCTCAATGGACGGACAGTAACGGTATTCATCATCGCCGTAGCTATCTTCCAAATCGAAAGCCACACGCCTTTTATCGGAAACCTCCGCATAAAAATCGCTGAACCTGTTCTCCATAATCGCTTTATCCCCATTCATATCATTATATGATATATTATATCAGAAATAAAGGATATTTTCAAGGTGATTTCAACAAAAAGCCACCCCGTAGCCGTGGCAGCTTCGAGGTGGCTTGTTCCATGTCGGTTATTCATCATTACGAAAAGCTATTGATTTTTTCGGCATTTCGGTGTATAATAAAAGCAATAAGCAATTTATAAACTAAAGGGTGATAAATTATGACCGCTATGACAATAGAACGTGCTGTTGATAACGCTATCGTGTCCACCGAAATGGAGGGCTTCGTTATAACGGAAAAGCACAAGGAGCTTATTATAAAGCTTATGAACAAGGAAATAACCTTAGAAGAAGCACTAAAAGAACTCAACAACAAAAACAACTGATTATGTCATACAACCTAAATGTCACAAACGCCGACTGCTATGAGGGTACGACTACCCTTATCAACAAGCTAGGTATAAAGGACGAAAACGAGCTTAAGAGCAGCGAGGCGCTTATTACCGCTTATAAGGCGGCAAGCCTTATAAATGAGCCGTTGGCTCCCAATTTCGGTTTTGAGAATTACAAGGCATTGCACAGGGTTCTGTTCGAGGATTTATACGATTGGGCAGGAATGCCTAGAACGATAGCTTTGTCAAAAGTCGCAACTGTCTTTACTGCTCCCGAAAAAATAGAGGAACTTGGCGGTCTGATTTTTGCAAGGCTGAAGAAACTCGATTATTTCGCAAAACTGTCCCACAAGGAATTTATCAGCGAGATTGCCGAGCTATACCATTCGCTGAATATGCTCCACCCTTTCAGAGAGGGCAACGGCAGAACGGAGAGAGTTTTCTTCGTTCAGTTCATCAGAAACGCGGGGTATGACATTGATTACTCAATGCTCAATTCAGACCTGCTGATGATAGGCAGTATTCAGGCAGCTTCAGGCGTTATGGATACGCTTGTGAGGTTTTTTGAAGATAATATTGTGTTTTAATAATTCTCATCATTTGATAGATTGAATAATATGAGGTTAGCTATGGATAGCATAACAATAAAGTCGCTCTTTGATTTGCAGCATACACAGGCAAACGAATACCTCTCGCAGTTTACTTATCCTTGGGAAGCCTTGAACGGAATAGGTGGCTTTATAATTAAACTCGGGCAGACGCTTTCTGCCGATGAATACTCTAACCCCACGGAGAATGTGTGGATACATAAAACTGCCACTGTCTATGCGAGTGCCTATATAGGTTCGCCGTGCATTATCGGTGCAAATACCGAAATCCGCCATTGTGCATTTATCAGAGGAAATGTACTTATCGGCAAAAACTGTGTTATAGGTAATTCTTCAGAGCTGAAAAACACAATTCTTTTCGATAATGTTCAAACTCCACATTACAATTATGTAGGTGACAGCATACTTGGATTTAAGTCCCATATGGGCGCAGGCTCAATAACCTCAAATGTCAAATCCGACAAGTCAAATGTTGTTATCAGAGTTGAAAGTGCAAATATTGAAACAGGACTGAAAAAAGTTGGGGCTATGCTTGGAGATTTTGTCGAGGTTGGTTGTAACAGTGTACTTAATCCAGGAACAATAATCGGCAGAAGCTCTAACATATATCCATTAAGCAGCGTAAGAGGGGTTGTTCCGGCCAACAGCATTTATAAAAAAGACGGAGTAGTTATTCAGAAAAAGTAAATCTCTTAAATCGCAATGCCAACAAAGCAGGAAATACCATTTTATAATCGGACTATCAAATCCACACATAAAATCAAGAACACACAATTAGCCACCCCGAAGCCGCAACAGCTCCGAGGTGGCTTTTCTGTTTTATGTGGGTAGGCAGGAGCCTTAATCAAGTACGCTTCTTTCCGTTCTTGGCGAGTTCCTGCTCCCTCTGCGCTCTGATGAGGTTATCAATGTAGTTGCCCTCAACGATTTTCTCGTAAGCGGATATGAGGTCGGACACACGCTTCAGCTTTAGCTGTTCATCAGAGATTTCGTCCTTGATTGACGAGATATAGTTAGGCAAAAGTTTGAGCCGCTTATCCAAATTTGCTATGTCGCTCTCTGATTGAACTCCGTACTTGTCAGCAATTTCCTGTGCTGCGGCGAGCTTGACCTGTGTCATTGCGTCAGGCTTTGAGTTGCTCGACGAGGTAACAAATAGGTAATGGAGCCGTGCTATATCGTATTTAAGAGTAGGCATTTCATTTGTAAGTTCCTTGACTTTTTCGTTCTTCTCGTCAATGCTCCGCTTTAGTTCGTCTGCCTTATGATAGATTTGCTCCCGTGAGCTAAAACCAAACTCACCGATAGTGGCAAGCTGTTCGGAGAGGAAGTTAATGTTAGCGTCGTTCTGATAAGCATAGATGAGCCTGCTGTTTTCCTTTCGTGGCATAAGTCTGAACTGCTTTATCTCGATAGTCATATCCATAATGGTAACGTGGAATTTCTTCTCAACTGTGTTAGCGGTCTTGAACTTTGCACGGACAGCGTTGGTGAACATATCTCTATCGGTAATACGCTGTTCAAGGTTTTTCGGCAGGTAGGCTTCACCAAGAGTTTTCAGACGGACGAACCGTTCAGCATAAGTTGGCTTGAGTGCTATGTGTTTGCCACGCTTGATTTCATAGCCGCGTTCCTGCAGCTTGGCAAGCAAATCCTCAAAGCTGTCACACGAGTACACAAGTCTGTCTATCTCCAGCTTGATTTTCTCACGGACACCCTCGGACTTAATCGGGTGGTAAGAAGCCGCAATCGTTGTTGCGGTTTTCTGTGCATAGTCGGGAATGTGGAGCGTTGTTCCTTCCTCGACAAACGGAACACCTGCCTTTGAGAGTTCGGCTGCCACAAACTGCAGCTTGTCCTCGGAGAAGATTTCAAAGGGGATAAACTCTGCGCCGAGCTTTCGGGATAAAGTGAAAATCTCCTTGTCACGCTTCTGTATCTCGGAGCGCATAACATCGTTCTGATTTCTGATAAGCTCGATTTCACTCTCCGTCAGGTCGGTGGGATTTTTCTTTTTCAGCTCGTTAATGTGAGCGTTGACCTTTTTAATCTCGGCTACCTGTGCAGCGTGGTGTTTGTACTCGTCAACGGTTAAGTGTTCACGGCGCACGTTCTTAACATCACGGCTCAATTCGTGAGCGTGGAGAATATCGGTCATAACACTGCGCTCCTGTTCTTCCCAAGCCGACCACTCGTTCTGCAATCTGTTCGCCGAGGTGAAGCCCTGCTCTTTGAGCGCACCTTTCATCGACACCTTAACGGACAGCCCACGCTCGACCTTGTGGGCTATCGGTATAAAGTCAATGTGCAGATGTGGTGTGGCTTCATCAAGGTGCATAACCGCATTGAATACCTTTAGGTTAGGATTTCGCTTTTCAAACCCACACATATAATCGTCCAACATCAACTTTGCTTCTTCCCATTTGCCAGAACCCTGTCCACAGCTTTCCATATCACCGAACTGAACTACAATCTCATAATAAGGCTTGCCCTTTGAGGATTTCTTCAAATGTTCGTAGTAGTCGGGTATTCTGCGGCTGGATTGAGTTTGCCGAGCATTGTATTCGGCGAGAGCCTGCCCGAAAAGCTCATCATACTTTTCTCTGATGTCCGTTCGGCAGTAGGTAATGTTGTCCTGCACCCGTTCGCCGTCCACATTTTTGGCAATGAAAACTCGGTTGTTGTGTTCGATTACCCCCTCGTCTATCCGAAAGGAAATAGAGAGCGTTTTCCCATTTATCTCGCTCATAGTTCAGTACCTCCTTCATTTGCCGCCGCACTTTATCTCTGCGGTGGGACTATTTTTTGATGTTTGATTTTGAGCTATTTTTCCTGCTTCAATCAATAAGGCTATACTCAATAGCCATATTGTTACGCACAGCTCCACAATAAGGCATTGAGTTAGGGGAAAATCCCCTAAGACCCCTTTCGCTTTACCAAACGGTCAGCGACTTAATCTCCGAAACTCCAAAATGGACTTGCGGGGCTTCGGGGAGATAAAATCTCCGACCTCACAAATTTATCTTCTCTATCGCCGTACTTTATGAGAGGGCGGCGGTAGTTTAACATTGCTAGGATCGGTGGGTAAATTTTGAGCCGATTGATATTTATCTATCAGCTCACGGGTGCGGACGGTCTTTTGAAGCGGCTCATTAAAGTCTTTAACTCCGCTGTCAATCAAAACCCTGTTGCACGGTATAAGTTTGTTCACGGAGATAAACCGTGCGCCTGCTTCATCATTATCTACACAGGCATAGAGCGCTAAACCACGCTTCACAAGAGAATTAAGCGTACTCGGTTTAAGACCAGCCATTGATACAAGAAGGCAGTTTCTCAATTTGTTCGGACCTGCAAGCTGTCGGAACGAGAGCAAGTCTATTGCGCTTTCAAAGATGTAAGCCTTATTTGGCTTGCCGATTTTGACAGAGAACACACTGTCTGCTGTTCCTGCGGCTACTCCTTTAAACCGCTGATAGGTGCTTGTTCCTTGCAGTTCTGCGCCGACTGTTTCACCATCGTCGTCTTTGTGAAGAAACACAGCATTACCTTTTTTATCTTGATAGAGCAAGCCGCTGTGTGCAAGTTCGCTCACAAGATTGCCGTCTATCTTCCTTGACTGACAAAGGTAAGCAAACACTTTGCGCATATTCTCTGCTCGTTCGGGCAAGGTCAGGTCTTTCTTTCTTTGCGGTACCTCATCTTTCTGCCGAAAAATCCTTTGCGGTAATTTTTCGCCCGACAGAGCTTCAACTGCTGATTTGAAATCCATTCCGATTATGTCCGTCAGGCAGTTAATCGCATTTCTGCCGCCGTGCTTGTCAGCTTGTGAGAAGCAGTACCACTCGTTGGTTTCGGTGTTTACATATAAACCGCCGTAGCCCTTAACGTGCAGCTCGTTCCTCGAAAGCTCGGTTTCAAATCCATTCTGGGTAAAAAAATCAGCAAGGCTGGCTTGCCTTGCTTTCTCTACCTGTTCGGTTGTCGGGTATGTCATTGCTTCCTCCTTGTCTGAAATGGTTATAAATATAAAAACGACCAAAGAAGAAATCGTCTCTCTTTGGTCGTATGTTCTGTTAGTAATCTGCTCGATAAATGGGAATTTAAAGCTTTCTCAGATTATCAATTTCAATGCCATTTCCATCTGGATTTTCTCCCTTGTGTGCCTCTATCAGTTTTTCACAAGGTAAATCACCACACTTTCCACAATGAGGTAGAACTTGGCTTGCAGCACATGCATAAATCTCACAAGTGCCCCAAAATGGCTGTCCCTTATGCACGTGGCATCCCGTACAATTTTGCTCTGTTTTAAATCTACAAGAATCACAATCGATACCGCAACTGCCATAATTTGACATATCAATCTCACCTCCCACAAATTCCGATTTGGTACAATATAAGAGTAGTAACCCAATGTGAAAGCATTGCAAAACTGCTCTTATTTTTATACAATAAGAAGGAAAGGTCCGGCGCAATTCCGATTGGATTAACGCATCCGCTCGATAAACTGTCGACCGCCTCTTATTGTATGCATTCGAGTAAACAGGTTGAAGCATAGCCTTCGCGTAACGAGCCAAAATGAGTGTCAATAAGAGTAAGTGGTTCTACCTTTCAAAATTACTTCTAAGGAGGATACTCTATGATCAGTGTTGGTATTGACATCTCAAAAGACAAAAGTACGGTTTGTATGCTTCGAACCTATGGTGAAGTAGTGGAAGCTCCGCACAGTATTGACCACACAGAACAAGCGTTGAACGCTCTAATAGAGCGTATCCAATCATTCGATGAAGATGTCAAAGTCGTGCTTGAAGCAACCGGCGGCTATCATCAGGTTGTTGTTACCAAGCTGCTCTCGGCAGGTATTTTTACCGTTGTTGTAAACCCTTACATAATGAAAAAATACTGTGCAGCAGCTTTAAGAAAAGCGAAAACCGATAAAATTGATTCTATCCGTATCGCAAGCTACGGCATTGATCATTGGTTTTCTATGACGGCATATTGTCCGCCCGATGAGATTTACGCAGAACTGAAGCTGCTCGGCAGACAATACGACCGGTATGTTCGGCTAAAGGTAAACTGCAAAATCCAGCTTGCTAATCTTCTTGACGGTGTTATGCCCGGAATTAAAACCATACTGCAAGGCACCGTTCCTGCATACAGCACAAAGGACAAGCTTTGCGACTTTGTGGAGAAGTACTGGCACTATGACAATATCAAAAAGATGAGCGAAAAGCGGTTTATTGAGGATTATGGTAAGTGGGCAAAGAAGAAGGGATACCGTTGCAGCGAAAGTCAAGCGATAGCAATATATCAGCTTTCGAAGAACAATATCCCAACCCTTAAATCCGGTACCCCATCCACTAAAATGCTGGTACTGCAAGCGGTGAAAGCGGTAAGAGACGCCGAAATCACCTTATCCTTAATTATATCACAAATGCAGGAAATTGCAAGTACTTTACCAGAATATTCTGTGGTTAGGAATATGAAAGGCGTTGGAGATGTTCTTTCTGTCCGCTTAATTGCCGAAATCGGCGATGTCAGACGTTTCCATAACGGCAGCGCTCTTGTGGCCTTTGCAGGCATTGACGCTCCGCCTTATGAATCGGGCAAGTTTATCGGTACTAAACGCAATATCTCAAAGCGCGGTTCTTCCACTCTGCGAAAAATTGGGTATGAGATTATGCACAGCCTTAAGGTTGTAAAGCCCACTGAGGATTCTGCGGTATATGATTTTATCATCAAAAAAGAAACCGAGGGCAAGCCTAAGCGTGTTGCCAAGATTGCAGGACTTAACAAATTCCTGCGAATTTATTACGCAAGGGTAATGGAGACCTACTGCTGATTTCATAATCCTTACTATACTTTTATCAAGCTGAAAAAATCTATCTTTTTCGGCTTTGTTGTTATGCCTTTTTTTGTCGAAAAAATTTTTCTTTTTTCAAAAAAAGGGCTTGACAAACAGTAACAGGTTTGTCGATGAGATTATTATACCACGAACACCCACTTAAGTCAAGCAACCCACGCTGAAAAGCGAATAACCACCAGAAAGGACACCTACCATGATAAACCCATTACTCATAACCAGAAAAGAAAACGCCGGAATCCTCCGCAGAATATGCTCCGAGCTGAACGCCGTTCCCCGCGAGATGATAGGCGAGGACTGGTCGCTTGCTGTATTTCTTAAGCGTGACCTCAAGACGTATTTCTATCAGTCGCATTTCATTTTTGACCTGTCCGCATTCAAGGAACAGGGCGATGAATTCGTGAACCTCTGCGCCGGGATATACTATCAGAAATCTGACGCAAACATCGTTATTTACGCCGACAACTGCTATCCCGGTGATGAAATTCTGGACAAGCTGGTGCATAACGGCATAACGAATATCGTTGCGAATTACCCCGATGTTGACGAGAAAACTAACATCTCCATGATGGTGCAGGACCTGAAAGAGTGCATTACGGAGGGAATTTCGCAGAAGAAATGGCGGCGCTTCGACAAATCGTTTGACGCATTTACAGAAGCCCGCGAAGCTGCAAGAATTGCCGAAAAGGAAAAAGAAAAGCCCCGCTACTCCCAGTCGAACATCAGCATAGCTGTCGTGGGAGCGCAGGGCAGAATAGGTGCAACGACCTTTGCATTGCGGCTTGCGGCGTATTTCAAGAGCCGTGACGGAGAGAGCCTTGTGGTATGCGCTAACAAGCGCGGATTTCCGCAGCTCGAGATGATGAGCGAGTATTACGGCGGCACCGAGCAGAACGGTATATACACGATAACCGGCATTGATATCTGCTCAGCCCTGACCGAGCCGGAAAAGCAGTACAACGTCCAGATTTACGATTACGGCAGTCTGCCAACTTCTGAGCTGAAACTCGACTCGTTCGATAAGGTATTCCTTATTGGCGACACATCATGGAACGAACTCCCGATGATATACATGGCTCAGCAGCCGCTGAACAGCGTGAACTACACTGTGGCAGTGAATTTCTCAGACAAGGCGGCAGTTGAGAAGAACAAAGAGTTCATTATGCTCAACCTGAATGAGGTGATGGTTCTGCCGTTTGAGCCGGATCCGTTTGCCGTTGAGCAATATGAGGGGATATTTGATGCTTTTTTTCAAATTAGCATTATGCCAACACTTAAAATCACAATAGAGCTGTCACCCCGATTGCCATAACGTACTGAAATTTCTCATAACTGAATTCGTCAATCCCTTTCATCAACGGCAGAGTATTGTTGGTCAGATAGAGCCTATATTGCAATACATACTCCGCGTATTCTTCAAGAACTTCCCTTTTGGAAATGTTACCAACAGAGTGGTTGTTTTACTGCATGCGGTCGACTATGGTGAATTTTGTTCCATTTTATGGAGCTTCTCGGCAATACATTTTGTCGATGCTGCTTGCATCACCTGTTATAACGGCTTCTTTATGTTTACAATTAAACATTATTTCCACTTCACTACACTGCCTATCCATCGTTTTGCCAAATAAGTCTGTTGTATTTTTACAGCACATTTGTGAAAAATATCAATCAACAAATTGAGCGATTGCGCTTAAAAAAATGTCGGATTATGGTATACTAATATTATGTATATGCTTTTGACAGTCCACTTAAAAACTAATATATTAGTGAGGGTAAAATCGTGATTGAATACGCTCCTGGAATGAGACTTATCATTCGTGATGAAGAATGGATGATAAAGAAAATAGATACAAATGAGATTGGCGAACAGGCTTTGAACTGCATAGGTATCTCGCCCTTGGTAAAAGATAAAGAGGCTATATTCCTTACTGACCTTATTGCTTTTTCATCAAGCACACGTTCGCCCTTGGCATTGGTTTTGAGTTTTTTCGCAAGCTCCGGGTGCCCGCTTAACGTTTCATAAAATTTTGTTGTATGCAAACCGTTCACTTTGCAGTATTCGGATATTGAAATGTATTGGCTGTTTTTACGCATTGTGGTGTTTTCCTTTCAAACATTCAGGTATTTGCTTGTAAATTTTCTTATGATATGATATAATTATTTAAACTCAAAACGCTTTCAGGTGGTGCTATGAATCATTACTTCAATAATATAGATATACCGTTCAGTATAGGCGGCTGCAATTTTCACGCTGTTAATATAATTTCATCGTCCATTGATACAGACATTCCTCTTCACACCCACGGAGTGAACTGCTATGAGATACATTTTATTTCAAACGGCTGTGGCAGGCTCATTGCTGATGGCAATGAATATGATATAAGCACAAACACACTCTATGTCACAGGTCCGCTCTGTGACCATGCCCAGCTTACAGATAAAACCTCGCCTATGTATGAATGGTGCATTTACCTGCGTGCTGAACAGAATAACAGTGAAAGATCCGACATTTTAATTGACCAATTTCTTTCGCATAATTTTTGGATAGGTAAGGACGATCAGAATATTCTTCCGATATTTGAAAGACTTTTCTCGGAGCTGAAAAGCAAAAGTGCAGGCTATGCAAATATGGCAAAACTCATATTGTCAGAAATTGTTGTTTCAGTGGCAAGAAATTTTTTTGACAGTCCTGCCGAAACCGCACTCTCATCTTCCGATATATACGAACGTTCAAGCCTTATCATTGAGGAATATTTTTTGTACGAATACAGCTCGGCAAATCTCGACGAACTTTCACATCGGCTCGGGTTAAGCACAAGACAAACACAGCGGCTTATTGAAAAAAATTACGGCAGCACATTCAGCGAGAAGAAAGAGCAGGCAAGAATGTCCGCTGCCCGTCTGCTCCTTTCCGACGACTCATTGAGCCTTTCTGAAATATCCGAACGTCTCGGCTTCTCCTCACAGGAGTATTTCTCCTCGTCATTCAAAAAGTTTTACGGCATCTCACCATCTCACTTCAAAAATATAAAATTGTGACATTTATGATAGAAACAAGTCACTATATACTCTTGCCTTGTCAAAGGAAAATATATATAATAATGACAAAGCAAGGAGGTAATGCTTATGTACGATATGTCACCTTATCTTAAAAAGATAAATGAAGTCATTGAAAAAGGACCTTACAGCAATAACTGGCACTCTTTATCGGAATACGAAGTCCCCGAATGGTACAGAAAAGCCAAATTCGGCATATTCATTCATTGGGGTGTTTTCAGTGTCCCTGCTTTCGGAAATGAATGGTACTCACGCAATATGTATGTCAAGGACAGTCCCGAATACAAACATCACATTGATACCTATGGCAAGCATACCGATTTCGGCTACAAGGATTTTATCCCGATGTTCAAAGCAGAAAAATTTGATCCAAAGGAATGGGCAGAGCTTTTCAGAGCTTCGGGAGCAAAGTATGTTGTTCCCGTTGCAGAGCATCACGACGGATTTCAGATGTACAGGAGCGAAATCTCACACTGGAACGCTTACGAAATGGGGCCTCACCGTGACGTTCTCGGAGAACTGAAAAACAACTGCCGTGCGCTTGGAATTGAATTTGGTGCATCTTCCCACCGTGCAGAGCATTGGTTTTTTATGGACGGTGGAAAAAACTTCGACAGCGATATAAAAGAACCGCTCCAAAGGGGGGACTTATACTGGCCGTCAATGCCGTCGGCGGAATTACACGATATTTACAGCAAGCCAGAACCATCCGAGGAATATTTGCAGGACTGGCTTGTTCGCTGCTGTGAGCTCGTGGATAATTACCGTCCGAAAATAGTGTATTTTGACTGGTGGATACAGCACAGCTCATTCAAACAGTATCTAAAAAAATTTGTGGCATATTACTACAACCGTGCCACTGAATGGGGCAGTGATGCTGTCATTACCTATAAGCATGACAGCTTTTCGTTCGGCTCGGCAGTTCCCGATGTTGAGCGTGGTCAATTTGCTGAAAGGAAGCCTTTCTTCTGGCAAACAGATACTGCCGTTGCACTCAATTCATGGTGCTATACCGAAAACAATTCCTATCGTCCTGCCGAAGATATTATTTGCGATTTAGTGGATATTGTCAGCAAAAATGGCTGTCTGCTGCTGAATATCGGTCCTAAAGCAGACGGAACAATCCCCGATGAGGACAGGAATATTCTGCTTAACATCGGAAAATGGCTCAAAATCAATGGTGAAGCCATCTACGGCACAAAGCTCTGGAGAAAATCCGGTGAAGGGCCGACTGAAATACCGGAAGGACAGTTCACCGACGGAATAAAAAAGAATTTTACTCCGCAGGATATTCGCTTTACAACTGCAAATGGTTATCTTTATGCTATCGTACTGAGATCCTCCGAAAACGGAGATTATGTCATAAATTCTCTCGGAATACAGCCTGCATATCAGCGTGACAATTTCAGCGGAATCATCAAAAGCGTCACTGTTCTCGGTACAGATGAAAATCCGAATTGGGAAAGGCTGCCCGACGGACTTCATATTAAAACAAATTATAAAAACAGCGGATACCCAATCGTTTTCAAGATCGACATTGATTAAATCTTATTACTTATCTATCACAGCACTTTAACAGGTGCTGTGATTTTTTGCCTAAATCATCTTCATCTGCATATCATATTCAAACCCTGCAATCGTTGAGTTTGTTAGCGTGTAAACCGAGTTGAACAGAGAAACCGTCAGAAACCGGTCTATCCTGCTGATTTTGTCGGGATAGCTTACAAGGCTTTTCATTACATACTGAATGTGGTCATAGGTGATTTTCCTATAAGCTGCCCTCGCCGTTTCTTCCGATACACGTTTTCCCTCAGATACCACGCTTCGCTCTCCGCAGAGAACATCAACCATAAGGTCTTTTATTTCTTCTGCCATTTGAGCAACAGAACTGTCGGGGTGAGAGATGAGACAGTCATAATCGATCTGTTTCTTAACTTCTTCCTCAACTGTACTTCTGTCTATTCCATCAATCAATCCGTCATTTTCAACAGCTCCGGGCGAAAAATTCTGAAAGTCAGTCCGTGGCGGATTGATAGATTGATCGTAAGTATAACTCATATCAGTATTATTTATATCAATATTATTAGAGTCCGAATTTCGGACTTCTTGATGTCGGAACACGATTGGTATTCTGCTCACCTTTAACAATGAAGTTCTTCACATACAAAATAGACGGCAGTCCCAGACCTCGGCGTTTCTTCTTCACAAGCCCGATTCCTGATTGATCGTCAAGCTCTTTGAGAAGATTGAGAGCCTTTTCGTGACCTACATCAAGGCTTTCCTCAATTTCTTCAACAGGGAAAATGATATATACCCTGTTGTGCTTGTCTATCCAGTTATTTTTACGGCTTAAACTCATACGTTCAAGAAGAAAGCCATACAACAGTTTTGCTTCATTGGATAAGCTACCGAAATGTTCCTTGTCAGTGAAAAGCACTTTCGGCACTCGGACAAAAGTAAATTGCTCAGCTTCAATGCCGTAATAATAGTCAAATTCAGTTTTGGGCATATAGATCACACCTACTCATAATTTAAGGCAAATAAAAAAGGCGCTGTAAAAAAAAGAAAAGGCTGCATCCTGTGTTTGTCAAGTAGAAAGTGCATAAAAGGGGCTCGAAAAAGTGCATAACCCGGTCAGCACAAGACTAACGTGTGGGGGCTCGGTTTGTGCATAAAAGGAGCTCCCTCTGTTGTGTATATTTGAAGCTCTTTTTAAAAGCTCCTGTTCTGCATTTTTGAAGCCCCTGCGGAGCCCCGCTTATGCACTTTTGGAGCCCTTTTTGTAAAGTTAGGCTCTTTGCGAGGTTTTCAGCCGCAGTGGAGCGGAGCGGAACGGAGACTGAAAACCTCGGCGGCTCACTTCTTACGGGCTGT
>ERZ1027059.429-NODE-429-length-15525-cov-8.290110_pt1 | contig 15525 bp, 15 predicted proteins | sample MGYA00519425_ERZ1027059 | MGnify/ENA primary metagenome ERZ1027059 (study PRJEB26926, sample SAMN06164566) | human gut metagenome | biome: ENVO:00009003; feature: ENVO:2100002; material: ENVO:00002003 | host: Homo sapiens | place: USA | collected 2012 ... | reverse complement strand
CACCCACGAGAATGAGTGTTCGCCTTTGATTAAGTCTGGTGACCCGTACGGGAATCGAAAATCCCCCGTTGCACTTTGTATCTTCTCGAAAAATCAGAAAAACCGCATAACAAAGCCATTTACGGCACATCTCAAAAAGCGCACTTTCAGTAACTTTTTGAGGTTTTTCGTAACAATAAAGAACAAACAAAGAACGACTTACGGTGTGTCTCCATTTTTGATTTATTTACATTGACAGAAAAAGTATTGATTTTTTCGGCAAGTTGGTGTATAATAGAAGGAACAAGAGAACTCATATTAAGGGTGATTACTATGACCGCTATGACAATAGAACGTGCCGTTGATAACGCTATCGTGTCCACCGAAATGGAGGGCTTCATCATAACCGAAAAGCACAAGGAGCTTATTATGAAGCTTATGAACAAGGAAATTACCTTATCGGAAGCTTTGAAAGAGCTAAATAATAAGGATAACTGATATGGCATACTACCTAAATGTCACAAATGCCGACTGCTATGAGGGTACGACTACCCTTATCAATAAGCTTGGTATCAAGGACGAAAACGAGCTAAAAAGTAGCGAGGCGCTTATTACCGCTTATAAGGCGGCAAGCCTTATAAATGAGCCGCTGGCTCACAATTTCAGTTTTGAGAACTACAAGGAACTGCACAGGGTTCTGTTCGATGATTTATATGAATGGGCAGGAAAGCCGAGAACGATAGCTTTGTCAAAAACTGCAACTATCTTTACTGCTCCCGAAAGAATAGAGGAGCTTGGCAGTCTGATTTTCGCAAGGCTGAAGGAACTCGATTATTTCACAAAACTGTCCCAAAACGAATTTATCAGCGAGATTGCCGAGTTGTATCATTCACTGAATATGCTCCACCCTTTCAGAGAGGGTAACGGCAGAACGGAGAGAGTTTTCTTTGTACAGCTTATAAGAAATGCGGGATATGATATTGATTACTCAACGCTCAATTCCGACCTGCTGATGATAGGAAGTATTCAGGCGGCAACAGGTGTTATGGATACGCTTGTGAGGTTTTTTGAAGAGAATATTGTAAGCCGCTGACTTGCGAGGTCGGCGGCTTATTTTAACTTAAGGAACCTCTGAAAACCAGTTAGAAAAAGAAATGTAGATCATATATAATTCTACATAAGTGCTAGAACAGTACTCTACAATCATCCAAAGGACACCTCCATACCCCAATGAGCGCACCCCAGATAAGATTAACACAATAGTGATATACAGCGGCACGCTCCATAGTTGGTTTATTATTGCATACTTATACTATTTCCAGCCTGCTGCCCAGCCTGCTGAGAAGCTCATTACTTATCGTTCCGGCGGCTTTGGCGGCTTCGGGAGCAGAAACAGAACTGCCACCCTCCGCAGAGATGATAGCCGCAACATCTCCGACCCTCACATTTTCTATATCGGTGATGTCCACCACAAGCTGATCCATACATACAAGCCCGATGATTGGTGCAATCTTTCCGTTGACTTCGACCCTGCCGTTTCCACAGGAAAGGCTTCTCGGAACGCCATCAGCATAGCCCACAGGAAGTATCGCAATAACGCTATCCCGCTGTGCTGTAAACTGCCTGCCGTAGCCGACAGTTTCGCCGCTCGAAATGCTCCTTATCAGCGCGATCCTTGTTTTGAGCGACAGCACCGGGCGAAGCTCAAGCGGGTGCTTTTCGTCCGAGGACAAGCTACTGCGGACTCCGTACAGCGCTATTCCTACCCGGACATAATCACATTTCAGCTCCGGGTAATTCAGCAGCCCGTAGCTGCTCTGAACATGAACCTTTCCCGGATTTATTCCGTCGCTTTCCAGTATACTTAGTGCGCTGTAAAACCGGCTTATCTGCTTCTGGGTGAAATCATCGTCCTCCGGCTTCAGCGAATCGCAGCAGCACAAATGCGTGAAGATACCGCATACGTTGAGGTGTTTCATGGAGAAAACTCTCTCGATATCCTGTATATTCTGTGCGTCTATTCCCAGACGGTGCATTCCGGTGTCCAGCTTGATGTGAGCGGACACCTTTATATTCTGGGCTTCCAGCAGTTCCGCATAGTTCAGGTCAATTATGGTCTGTATCAGCCGCCAGCGTTTCAGTTCCTTAGCACGATATGGTGAGGTGTAGCCGAGTATCAGTATCTTCCCGGTAATGCCGTATTTCCGCAATGCGATACCCTCGTCAATAGTTGCGGCGGCAAACGCCGTTACTCCGGCTCTTTCCAGAATCCCGGCGGTCTGCAATGCTCCGTGTCCGTATGCCTGCGCCTTAACCACCGCCATAAGCCGGCAGCCCGGCGGCATTGCACTTTGGAGTACAGCGGCATTGTGCCGGAGATTATCCGGGTTGATTTCAAGCCATGCCCTGCCCGTTTTACCGGAAATGACGGACGATTTGTTCAGTCTTTCATAAACATAAGCGGCGAAAACAGCGATAATCCCCGAACCAACGCATACCGCAATAAAATGAACCATGCTGTTTTGGACAAGCAGCTTCTCCATATTAAGCAGCCTTGCCGCAAACCTCACAGCAATTATTACTAATGGGTGAATAATATAAACGATAAGCGATACCTGCCGCAGCCTTGCCATTCTTCGCCCACGGAACGAGCATACTACCCCGAACAGGAAATACATACAAACCGGCAGGAACAGATACATACTGTCATGCCGCTGAACCTGCCAGAACCGCAGCAGCATTCCCTCCGCCAACAAAAACGCCGCCGAAGCCGCCAGACCTATCATATTAAGCCACAGAGAATGTGGCTTCTTTTCTGCGAGATAACCACCCAGCACCAAAAACAGCGGCGCAAAGAACAGCCCGTTTCTGGTGTATTCCATTATCTGAAACAATGCCTCATAAAACGGATTTCCTGCGAAAAAGCCATAGTAGCTGTCGCCGCCTATACCAATAAGGTACAGCGCCCCGGTCAGAATAAATGCGCCTCTAAAACCCAGACTTCGTACTGCCGCCCATGCAACAGCCGCACCCAGCATTGCCGCCGGAAGATACCACAGGTGATAGAATGTGCCGTCAAATATCAGGTCTTGAATCAGCTTCGGCAGGAGGTCGGGAGCGGAGAAATACCCATTGTAGATGTTCACCGGAATGTAAAGAAGTATTCCTGCGGCATAGATAATCGCCGTTCTTTTGAGGAATGTTCTGAGCCTGTCCGCATTTTCGGCGTATCTTGTAATCAAGAAAAATCCCGATGTCATGAAGAAAAACGGAACGGCTGTCCGGGCGATAATCCTTGTCAGAACAAAATCTGCGGTTACGCTGAATGAAAGCAGCGGCGAGGTGTGAATTGCCACCACCAGAAACGCAGCGACCACTCTGAAAACATCAATTCCGGGGTAGGAACTTCCGCTGTTTTCACGCATTATTAACCCTCCATTGAGTGACAACAAAGCCGTCCGTGTTATTGCCGGAAACCTGATAAGCAGCGCTGTTGACCGATATTTCTGTTTCCGCCGGAGCATAGAATATCTCTGCTGTTATCCCATTGTGGATGTAACGCAGCGGACAATCCTGTCGGAATGTTTTTATGTATTCCGTGTATTCTTCAAGGGTGATTTCCTTTTCGGAAATTATCATTGAGTGCGGAAAGCCCACATAACGGAAATGCCACGGCTCATGGGCAATTCCGGTGATATTCTCCTTACCTTTGGGGTAACGCTCGATAAATCCGAACTCCGGCACGGCTTTGCGGAATTTCTCGCAGATACCGCTGTATGGGAAGTCAGGGCGGATAAAATCAATATTATCAGTGTTCAGCGCAAGGTCTATCGCAAGCCCGGTCTGGTGTTCGCTGTGGTCGGGTAGTGCAACATATTTCTGCGTGAAATCAGCTCCGTTTTCTGTTAGCGAATTCTCATAAATCGCTGTCTGATCTGCTTTGGATCTATAGCCGCTTACCGGGACTATCATGTTTCCTGCACCGATTTTGTCAAGAATAAGCTGTAACTGCTCCGCTGCACAGCGTTCCATAGTAATATCGGCAAATCCCGTTACGGCAGGAGAAAGGTCAGTGGGAGTGCTCCGAAGCGGATATTCTGCATTCACAAGAATAAGGCTTCCTGTGTATATTTCGTTTCGTTTAAGAACATCGGTTTTCATTTCAGATATTCCCCGATAAGCCTGTCAAGCATATCCGCAAACGACAGACCTATTCCTTTCATCATGCTTGGAAAGCGGCTGTGTGCCGTAAAGCCGGGGATAGTGTTCACCTCGTTGAATACTATCCTTTTTTCGGGTGTGTAGAACATATCCACCCTAGCGAAGCCGAAGCAGCCAAGAGTGCGGTATATCAGCTTCGCCGTTTTCTGTATACGTTCTTCCTCGGCTGGGGTTATCCTTGCCGGCATATAAATGCGGGAGGTTTTCAGCGTATATTTCTCGGTGTAATCAAAAAATCCTCCGGACAGCTCTATTTCGTCAACTCTGCCCACAGTAAGATTGTCTGTTCCCATGACCGCACAGCCCACCTCAAAGCCGTCAATGTTTTCCTCAACGACGACCTCGCTGTCATACTCAAAGGCGGTAATCACAGCCCGTTGCAGCTCATCTGCTGAATGCACCTTGCTGATACCAAAGGACGAACCGGAACGCACCGGCTTCACGAAAAGCGGAAAGTGGAATGTCTTTCTGACTTCTTGAAAGGCTGTTTCTATGCTGCTGTTGGTGAATGTAAGCAATTTTGGGACTGCTATCCCGGCGGCGGAAACAAGCCGGTGCGCCCTCGTTTTGTCCATGCAAAGCGCAGAGGAAAGAACTCCGCAGCCGACAACCGGTATCCCCGAAAGCTGAAAAAGCCCCTGCACCGAACCGTCCTCGCCGTTTTTTCCATGAAGCACCGGTAACGCAATATCAACGCCGACAGTCCGCATTTTTTCGCCGTGGAATTCAATAAATCCTCCTGCACCCCTGTTTGCTGGAAATACCGCCGGAAACAGATGTTCAATGTCCTCCCACCATGAATTATCGGCAATTCTTTCGTATTCCCCAGTGTAGTGGAACCACTTTCCCTCCCTCGTTATTCCTACCGGAATGACCTCGTATTTCTCTGCGCCGAGATTTTTCAGCACCGAATAAGCGGATTGCAGCGATACCTCATATTCTGTCGAACAGCCGCCGAAAATTACTGCTATTTTTGATTTTTTCATATATTTTCCCTCTTTCCGGGCAGAAAAAACTGCCCCTGATACCTTTATTGTATCAGAAGCAGTAATGATATTTTTTTGCATTCTCTGTCGGAAATCATAATTCTTCCTGTGGAATTTCTTACGATTTCCCTACAAAACCGGAATTGTTACTGTAAACTCTATCAGCTCGTTTTCGCTTCTTGCAGTAATGCTGCCGCCGTGAAGCTCGGTTATCTGCTTTGCTATTGCAAGCCCCAGACCTGCGCCGCCGTTATTCGTGCCTCTCGAGGGGTCAAGCCGGAAGAACTGCTCAAACAGGCGTTCCAGCTTTTCCGGCGGTATGGTATCGCCGTGATTTACGAAACGCACTACCGTGGACAAATCGGACTGCTCAGCGGTAATGCTTATCTCGCTGCCCTCGAAGCTGTAAAACACCGCATTCCGAAGCAGATTATCGAAAACACGCTGGAGCTTGTTCACATCGCATTTCAGCATGATGTCCGGAGCGGCGGTAAGAGTGCATTGCAGCTGCTTTTCGTTCAGCATAGGCTGGAACTCAAACACAAGCTGTTCCAGCATACGGGTGAGATTTATGCGGCTGTATTGAAGCTCAATATTCGACAGATTGAACCGGGTTATCTCGAAAAACTCGTTGATAAGCTCCTCCAGACGCTCCGCCTTATCAAGGGATATGGAAAGGTACTTTTCCCGAAGTTCCGGAGATATTTCCTGCTCGTCCCGCAGCAGCGTGAGATATCCTATGACCGAGGTGAGCGGTGTTTTCAGGTCATGGGCGAGGTACACGATAAGGTCGTTTTTGCGCTGCTCGTTTTCTTTAGCTACCTGCGCGTTATGCAGCGAGGTTTCCCGGGCGCGGTTAAGCTCGTCCTGTACGCTTTTGAGCTTGTCCGACAGGATTATCTGTTCATCTGTGGGATTTGCAAGGCTTTCAGACGCAGAAATAACCTCGTCAAGATACCGCAGGGGGCGGCTCATAAAGAAATAAGTTATTATTCCCCAGCCGGCAATAAACGGAACTGCGAGGAAGAATACCAAAAATCTCTGCACGAATTTAAGAAACTGGTACACCGGGTCATAATACTGCCAGTAGAACTGTTTTACAAACCAGTACGCTGTGGCGAAAAGCGCGAAAAACGCCACCGTAAATATGACCAGCGCCAGAATGTACTGAACAAACATACTGCGCGTCAGCTTAGTTCTTCTGCTTGATTTATTCAACTGTATAGCCTACCCCCCACACGGTTTTTATGAATTTCGGGCTGCGAGCCGGCTCGTGAAGCTTCTCGCGCAATCTACCGATATGTGCCATTACGGTGTTGTTGCTGTTGAGGTATTTTTCACCCCAGACAGCTTCAAACAGTTCCTCCGACGAAACAACTCTGCCCTGATTATCGCATAGATACCATAGAACGGAGAATTCCAGTGGGGTGAGGGTGACTTCTTTTCCGTAGAGAGTGCATTTATGGCTGTCCCGGTTTATGTACAGACCACGGATATCGTACTCGTTTTTCTGCTCCTGCGGCAAGGGATTGTTGTAATTCCGGCAGCGGCGAAGCTGTGTCTTTACCCGTGCGACCACCTCCAGCGGATTGAACGGCTTGGTTATATAATCGTCTGCGCCAATGGTGAGTCCCATTATCTTGTCGCCGGATTCTACCTTTGCTGTCAGCATTATCACAGGATAAAAGTGTTTTTCCCGTATCTTCCGGCAGATGTGAAAGCCGTCAATATCCGGCAGCATGACGTCCAGAATCGCAAGGTCGGGTTCGCTGGTTTCAAGGTATTTCAGAGCGTCCGTGCCGTTGTAGAATTTCCGGACGGTGTAGCCATCGTTTGTGAGGTAGACCTCAATAAGGTCGGCGATCTCTTTTTCATCGTCTACTACGAGTATTGTTCCGTTCATTTTGTCACTTCCAGCAATTGATTATAGTTTATTCATGGTAACATCTGCTTTATCAAATTCTATAGTAATGCCACAGTTGTTCACCTCATTCTTCCGTTTTAGTTTTTGCTTTTATGTGATAGCTTATACCACGCTGCTCGCAGAAGGTAATGACTTCCTCTGCGCACTCATTGTAAAAAAGTCTATTCTCCTTATAAGCAGAAACCGTCTTGCTGTAGTTTGTCCTGCCAAAAATAATCTTATCAACAAAGCTGACCGCCTCAAGAATCTCTCTAAGGCTTTGATTTATCAAATTCGGTGTTGGATAAGGCTCAATGCTTACCCATGTCTTGCAGCCCGCTTCGTGAAGGGCTTTTAGTGCAGCAAGTCTGTCAGCATATGATGCAGCACCGGGTTCTGTTTTTTTACGATAATCTTCATCGAGAGAAATCAGCGTGATTCCGTATTCGTTCTCACTGTATAAGTCTTTCAGCTCAATTGGCAGCAATCCTTTTGTGAGAATGCAGCATTTTATATGATCCTCATTTAATCTTCGTATAGCGACAATGCTCATATCTTGAATCTCGGGGTATCCATACATGAATGGGTCAGTGGTAAAGCAAAGCTGAACAGACTGTATCGTATCTTTCAATCTAGGGATTTCTTTATCTAGCAGTTCAAGCGTATTGGATACAAGAAACGAGCTGCGACACTCTTCGTATGTCTTGACCTGACCGAATCGCTTTTTAAGCAAAAAAGCATAGCACGGATATTTGCAGCCGTGCGAACAGCCGGGCACATGATTCATCGTATAGTCTCCGTACTCAACACCAGTCTGGTAGAGCATACTCTTTCTTTCTATGTATCCAGCCACCTTCATCATTTCACCCACTTTACTGATACAGTTTGACCATGACCCTCTGCCATAAAGGTTCTGGGTCGTTGAGTCTTTTCAGAAAAAGCCGGATTTCTCTTTGCTGCAAGACACCCCTCTTTTTCTAATGCCTTGAGTACATTTGCAATATCTCCAGACTTGCATATCGCACCGTACTTCACATAGAACATAGCCTCTCCCTCGGTAAGTGGAGTCCATGTGCCGTACTGCGAAAAGTGCTCAATGACTCGTTCCCTTATTGTAGATTCATCAATAGACTGATTATTGAAATCATCTTGGAAAAGAGACAACTGCCCACCGCTTTGAATATCTTTAAGGAGTTCCCAGCGATTACATATATTATTGGCCATCAAAACACATCCACTTGGGTGATTTGTCGCATGAATCATTCTGTACTTCGGATGCTGATTCTGATGAATACGAATCGGCATATTCAAAACATATGTATAGCTTTGACTCAACCGCAGGCAGTATTGCTCAGAGAAGAATTCTTCAGCTTCATAGCCGTTAATCTTGCCACTCAAGTATTGTTCTATAATTGATTTCCAGTAATTCCCACCAGCAATTTGATTTAATGCTTCTACGGAATTATCTGATGTATCCAGCTTGGTAGTATCGTATTCAACAAGGTCATCGAAAAAATTCTCATCGTCCATTATGAACTGTTGTCCCATAACTCGACAGCCCTCACGGATAAAACCGAAAGAGTTCATGTTAAGCAGCAACTCAATAGAATAAAATTGCCCATTGGCAAATTCATCAAACTTTGAACAATTCAGAGCCTTGATTCCATACGGATCAATGTATAAAAATACATTGCAACCACCTTTGTTTTTCAGAAGTTCATCAATCGTGTCTTCATATGCATCAGATACAATTTTTACTCCCGGATAATCTTTTAAATTAACTCTAAGGTCGTTCGCATAGTTCAAATCTATAAAAGCAGGAGCAATCTGTAGATGTCCACTCATTGTTGATGCTGTCAGCCCTTACTGTATAATATTGAGTGCAATGAGGGGTGAGCCTTGCTTACCGTCATCAAATTTTCCTTTTCCAGCAAAGCAATCCACATAAACTAACGGTTTACTAGTATGCAATATTTTAGCTACATACGGCTTCAAGTAACATCCCAATAACTGGTCTTTTACTTCGGACCACGAAAAAGTCATCGTTCTTCTTGGACACGCTTACTCACCTTTCTCTTTTGGTTACTTAAAACGGAAAGTCATCTCTATCAAAAACAGCCGGTTCATTACCTGCGTTCGTTGTTACTCCGGTCTTCAGCAACATATTAGAATACATTCTGTGAGAACAAGTTCTTATAAAAGTCCATATTAATTATACCATAATCCTATGATTTTTTCAATAGCATTTTGGATTTTTATGTTTATCTTGTCACTATGGGCAGATAATCCACAGCCTTTTGTAGAGTTTACCTCGCCATCCCAAACGCCAAACTGACTTCATCGTTCAGAGTTTAAGGTTACTAACTACTCAATTGATTTTGTAGTCATAGGGAATTTACTCACCCAATACACACCTCTATGCCAAGTGGCTCTCATTGATTTACCTCTCCGATAGCCCTGCTTGCCACCCATTTCATTATCACTCGTTTTTTAGGCTTCAATCAATAAGGCTATACTCAATAGCCATATTGTTACGCACAGCTTCACAATAAGGCATTGAGTCAGGGGTTAAACCCCTGAAACCCTTTTCCGCTTGACCCCACGGTCAGCAACTTAAACTCCGAAACTCCAAAATGGATTTACGGAGCGTTGGGAAGATAAAATCTTCCGCACCTCTTTTTTATGTGGTAACACAGGCAAGGTAAAATTCCTTGCTGTTAAAATTCACCTGTGTCAGAGCAGGGAGATAAATTTCCCGACCTCGGAAATTTATCTTCTCTATCGCCGACCTTTGTGAGAGTGCGGCGGTGGTTTTACCTTGCTCGGCTCGGTGGGTAAATTTTGAGCCGATTGAGATTTATCTATCAGCTCACGGGTGCTAATGTTCTTTTGGAGCAGTTCGTTAAAGTCCTTAACTCCGCTGTCAGCCAAAACCTTGTTGCACGGAATGAGGTTGTTATCCGAGATAAACCGTGAGCCTGCTTCATCGTTATCCACGCAAGCGTATAAGGGTAAGTCACGCTCCGCAAAAGTTTTAAGTGTACTCGTCTTTAACCCTGCCATAGAAACGAGTACGATGTCTTGCAGCTTGTTCGGACTTGCAAGCTGTCGGAACGAGAGCAAGTCTATTGCGCTCTCAAAGACATAAACCTTGTTCGGTGTTCCGACTTTGAGTGAGAACACGCTGTCTGCTGTTCCTGCCGCAACTCCCTTAAACCGCTGATATGTGTTCGTGCCTTGCAGTTCCGCTCCGAGTATCTCGCCGTTATCGTCTATGTGGAGGAACACAGCGTTTCCTCTTTTATCTTGATAGAGCAGACCGTTGTGTGCGAGGTCGCTCACGATTTTGCTGTCAATCTTCCGAGCTTTGCAGAGGTAGGCAAACACATTACGCATACTCTCCGCTCGTTCGGGGATAATCAGCTCTCTCGGTTTAGGCGGTTGTTGATCCGCAGGGTTGTAAACTCCGTAGGATATGTTTTCTCCCGTGAGAGCTTCAACGGCGGTTTTGAAATCCATTCCGATTATCTCCGTCAGGCAGTTAATCGCATTTCTGCCGCCGTGCTTATCAGCTTGCGAGAAGCAGTACCACTCGTTGGTATCGGTGTTTATGTATAAACCACCGTATCCTTTAACGTGGAGTTCGCTCCTCACAAGCTCCGCTTCAAATCCGTTTTGGATAAAAAAATCAGCAAGGCTCGCTTGCCTTGCTGATTTGTTCTGCTTGATTGTTTGATATGTCGTTGTGCCATTCTTTGTCTGAAATTATAGTGATAAAAACTCCCAAGGAAGATTTCGCCTTCCTTTGGTCGTTCCGAACACAGAATGAAAAGATTACTTCTTTACTATATAGACAACTTTTTACATACAACCTCCCAACGTAAGTATTACTTTTGTGTGCTTATATCCTCTATTCTTGTTACTACATTCCATAACAATATAATAATCACTATCATTCTCAGCCATTACAACGATTCCTTGTGAGTAATCGGTTTTCCAAAGCGGTTTAATCCCATAATATGGAGCGACAAACTCGTTTGTGGGATTTGGTGAATTCACGTTGAATCCATTTTCAAACAACCATGCATGATAGTTTTTAAGTGCTGGTGGAGGTTCCATTATTTTAAACGAATTCAATATCGCCATTTGATAATCCATTTCTTCATCAATGTTTATCATATATTTTTCAGTAGGAATAAGTTCATAACCATCGATTGAAGTTTCAATTCCAATACCCTCGTAAAGCTTAATTTTTTTCATAAATCAATATCCCCTCTCAAATTTTAATCTTCTGTTGGTCTTGCTACTGCATAAACTTGATTTTGTGACACAAATTCATTTACTTTTAAAAACGACTTGCCCAAATCATTTAAACTAAGGACCAACATATATTCGGTAATTTCTCCAGAATAGTCATCAATACTACGTATTGGCTCCAACTTTTTCCGGTATTCTTCAAAGGTGTCTCCAACTATCAACCATTCATCATCTTCCTTATCATAATAACAATGATATTCCCGCCATAATGCTTCGTCATAATCTTTATAAAAGTCTTCATCTGCTGAAAAATCCGCCCAAGGGAATAGCCGAGGAAATACTTCAGTATATGGTGTAAGGGGAAACCAATACGGATATGAGTATGTTTTGACGCTTTCACCGTCATTAACAATCAATTCTGTTTCTCCTTTGCCACTTCTCTTGTTTACCCATTCAGTTGAATGAAGTTTGACTTCTCCACCATCTTGAATAATTTGCATAAAAATTTTTTGAGACAGCAGGAAATTATAGTTTATTATATGTTCCGGCAAATTTGTAAAGGAAAGGAGCTGTTTGTTTGACGAGTCGTCTAAAAAGACTTGTTTTAATGGTACTTTTACAAAAAAGCCTTTTCCTTCTCCGCCTTTTGTTCTTTCAATAGTTTTTTCTGTCAATTTCTGCCAAACACATGTGCCGTCAATGGGGTTATATAAAACCACAATGCAAGGCAGGGAATTTGTTGTCCAATAAACGTATTGTCTTTCGTTGATATCCCGGAAAATTACACATCCATCTTTTATTTCTTCAAACCAACTTTCTCCGGATTTAATTTGTAATGCAAGCAATTGATTTGGTTTCCCTGACGAATCAACAAACTCCATATGCGCATCAATGCCGATATCGTCAATCGGTTGTTCCCTAAACATCCATTTATTGCGACTGGAAATTTCTCCACAGTGATACACGCCTGTTCGTTCAGTTTGATTTGCCATAACAATCTCCTTTTTCATAACAACTATTGAACTTGTCGAAAAGATTAACATGCCCATGCTTATGCGTACTTAAAAAATTAGGCTTAATTAGGATAAAGATTTTTGTAAACATAATATCATCTTAGGCATTATTATCCACATTGAATTTACATGAAGTAAGGTCAAAGCTTCAAGTTAATATACTTTGATAACTTGATGAGATAATTATACCACAAAAAACCATAAGTTTCAATATAAAAAGTGAAGCCGCTCAATTTTTTCTGCAAGGCGGCTTAAATGTTTTTGCTTGCGCACTCACTCCTACGGCTTATTATACTCCCTATAAGCCTCCAAGCCGGATTTCATCGCTTCCGTCACCCGATTGAGCATATACTGCTTGTAAGCAGCAGCTAAAACCTGATTTCGTTCTTCATCGCCGAGGTCAACAAAATCTTCCCACGCATTCTCCCACTTTGAGAACTTTTCAAAGTAGCGGAACAGCGAGCCCAGAACACTTGAAACCTCATCCTCACCGTTGTAGAAATCATAGTCCTCGCATAGCTCATGAAAAAGATGATTGATAATCGACAACTTTGCGTAGTCCTTGTTCTTGACTAACTCCGACAAGTATTCTACTGCACAATCAGACAACCCCGTGAACTCGCACACGGTTTTCATCTTGCCTTTTTGGGCTGTTGTATTCGTTCTTCCGATAAGGTAATCTGCGTTTACATTCAGCGTGTCGGCTATTCGGACAAGTATCTCAATATCAGGCATTCGCTTATCGTTCTCGTAATAACCGAGCGTGCTTTTAGATATGCCCACCATATCGGCGAACTGCTCAATCGTGTAGCCGTTCGCTTTACGCAGCTCTTTAAGCCGCTTGCCAAATACCTCAACACAGGTGTTTTTGCTTTCCATAACGATAAAAATCCTCCTCAAAACTTGTGAAAAAGACTATATTTGTGGAATTATGAGAAATATACCACAAAAGCCTTGACGAGCTGAAACGGAAGTGTTATAATCAATAACGCCACCACAACAATCGACCTTATCATTAGAATACCACGATAATGATGATTTGTCAAGTGGGATTTCAAAAATATCTTGATAACAGGAGGACGATATTATGATTAAGCACAACAACGACATTCGCACAAAAGCAAGGGAGAACGGGGTTTATCTCTACTAGATTGCCGATAAGTTGAACATTTCGGACCCGACCTTTAACCGTTGGCTTCGCAAGGAGCTGTCCGAGAATTTGAAGCAGAAAGCAATCGCCGCTATCGAACAGATAAGAGAGGAACACGAAGCGGAACAAGGCGGCGGAGGAAGTCCCTTGCAAAGCTGAAAGAAAAATTTTCTTTTCAGCTCTGTCGTTATTCAAGCGTTTGCTAATTTTTTAGAACGAGCTGTTTCATCAGCCTGCAAATAATAATGACGATTGCGGCAGTGACGAGGGGTTTCAGGGGAGTTTTCTTCTGACGCAGACGGTTTTGTTGACAAAACAGGTAATGCGTTATACCTATTCTACGGCGGCTTTCAAATGTGTTAAAAAAACAGAAAAATATAGCGCCTATGCAGATTGTTAATCGGAAGAAGAATACAAGATAAGGAAAGGAGGCGAAAATATGACGCAAGCCAAGAAGCAGGACATCATCACAAAGGTCACCTCGCTTTTGAGCAAGCTGCTTGATGACGAGGAGCCGCTTGTCGAATGTACAGCCGAGCAGCCTGTCGAAATGCTCACAATAAAAGAGTGCACACAGGAAATCCGAGGACTGAACGAGTTCACCGTTCGGCAGCTTATTGCGAGAAACGAAATCCCTTTTGTCCGTGCAGGGCAAGGTAAAAATGGGAAGATACTTATTCCCAAAGCCGCTTTGATTGCGTACCTCAACGGTATTGCATAACGGCACTAAATGACGGTTAGGAGCGCCGATAGGCTTGTTAGTCTGGGCAGCCTGTTACGCTTCTTCAGATTGAGAAATTTGTTTACAGACAGAAAAATGCAAATAAAAAGACTACGCCATACAAAAACGGCGTATCTTACATCTTGACTTTAAAGCATAAAAGTGGTATAATAAAGATTGGAGATACGCCGTAATGTGAATTTAGGAGGGTTTATATTATGGCAACAATTCAGAAGCGTGGCGGCAGCTACCTTATTCGTGTAAGCTGCGGCTACGATACAAAAGGTAAACAGGTAATTCAATCTATGACTTGGAAGCCGGACGATAAAATGACACCGAAGCAGGTGGAGAAAGAGCTCAACAGGCAAGCGGTGATGTTCGAAGAAGCGTGTATGCGTGGGTTTCAGTCCAAAGCGGTAAAGTTTGAAACCTTTGCCGAAGAATGGTTTGAGGAGTACGCAAAGTCTAATCTTTGATGTGCTATAATAAAGTTGTAACACCTTCCCCCAAAGTGATATAATAGACACAGGAGGGAAAAGCAATGGCAAGTTACGACGAAGAATTCAAGAAAAGGCTGGTGCGGATGCACCTGGAAGAGGGACGGACGATAAAAAGTCTGTCGGAAGAGTACCATGTATCGGAGAACGGAATCGGGTACTGGCTGAAGAAATACCAAGAAGAATGCTCAAAAAATCCGGCTGCGCAGGAAGAATATGATCTTATGAAGGAAAATCTCAGGCTGCGAAAGGAGCTTGAAGAAGCCAAAAAGGAGAACGAATTCTTAAAAAAAGCGGCAGCATTCTTCGCACGGGAAATCGGTCAAGGAAGCGCTGATTAAATCAAAATCGACCCGTTCAAACGAGCATACTCACGGGTCTGATTTTGATACGCTGCGCTTTAATCAGCGTGTCCTTAGCAGCATATCGGTTTATAAGGGAAAACAAGGACACGATGGGTTTAAGATGGCTTCTGAAGCGATTTGGAGTATTTCCTAACGACTACTACAACTATCTTAAAGATAGAAAAGCGGCTTACCGTAAGCGTAAGGAAAGGCTGCTGAACTGCATAACCGAAACCTATCATGAACGGAAAGGTGTTCCGGGATACAGGTTAATGTCAGCTCTGCTGAAAAATAAAGGAATCAGAATCAGCTCAACGACGTGTCACAAATACATGAATTGCGAGCTGAAATTATTCTCTGTTACTCGCAGACACAGACCTGGTTATCGCAAGGGGTCGGCGAGACCACCCCAAATCTTGTGTAAACTCCATAAACAGTGTATAATAAAAGCAAA
>ERZ1027059.420-NODE-420-length-15745-cov-10.035182_pt1 | contig 15745 bp, 14 predicted proteins | sample MGYA00519425_ERZ1027059 | MGnify/ENA primary metagenome ERZ1027059 (study PRJEB26926, sample SAMN06164566) | human gut metagenome | biome: ENVO:00009003; feature: ENVO:2100002; material: ENVO:00002003 | host: Homo sapiens | place: USA | collected 2012 ... | reverse complement strand
TTGCCAGCGTGCTGGGCGTGGAGGAAGAAAACGGCTTCACCCTCAACTACGACAAGTACAACTGGGAAGAACACCCGGACCATTTCATTCTGCAGGATGCCGACCAGCCCATCGACTTTGGCGAAGGTAAGAAGAACATCTATGCGCTGGAAGGCACCGAGGTGCTGGTGCAGCGGAACAAGGAAGTACAGATGGCGGCACACGACTTCGGCAAGGGTCGTGCCGTGTACATCAGCGGTGTGCCTTACAGTTTTGCCAACAGCCGCACCCTTTACCGCGCTATCCTGTGGAGTGCCCACAGCGAGGAGGAACTGCATACATGGTTCAGCTCCAATTATAATGTAGAAGTTCACGCCTACGTCAAAAACGGCAAGTATTGTGTGGTGAACAACACGTACGAGCCGCAGGACACCACCGTTTACACCACAGACGGCAGCAGCTTTGCTCTGCATCTGGATGCCAACGAGATCAAGTGGTATGAGATCTAAGTTCTCCTTTTCATAAACGAACACAACGGGCAGCTCTGTTACCAGAGCCGCCCGTTGTGTTTGCTGTATCTGCCGATAACTCAACCTGTGTCAATCGAACGCTGCAATGGAGATGGCTGGAAACGCAGAAATTCAGTAATGCGAGCGTAATAGACCTGCAGAAAAAAGAAACTGCCCGTGCAAGTATGCGTAAGATGGTGAAACACTTACTGAAAAAATATAAGTATCCACCGGAAGATTATGATACGGCAATCAGCACGGTCATTAGCCAGTGTGAGATGTGGACTGACAACATGGTAGTATGGATTGTATGAAATGCCGTTGATTTGTGCTTGACAATCGGATTCCTTTTCTGTAAAATGATTTTAGAAAATACTATTATTGAAAATACGAAAGGCTGTTTTATGGGCAAGATGATCTTAGATGACCTCCGCAAGCGTCTGGAACGTCTGGACGAAGACGCCGATCTGATGATCGACAATAACAACCGCTATCAGATGGTGATTGTGGGCGGCAGTGCATTCATTTTGATGGGTAAGCTGACCCGCGCCACCCATGACATTGATGCCTTGAGTGTTCCGAAAGAACTATACAGTTTGCTCGGCAAGTACGACATCAACACCGATGTGGAAGCCTACATCGACAATTTCCCGTATAACTTCCAAGACCGGCTCCAGCCGCTGCCCTTTGGTGGTACAAAGGTGCAGTTCTATACACCCAGTCTGGAGGACTTGGTGATTGCAAAGCTGTGCTCTTTCCGGGACACCGACAAGGCAGACGTAGAGAGCGAGGCTGTGCGGAATTCGTTGGATTGGAATTTGCTGGAACACCTTGCAACGGATGAAGATGAACTGAAAGCCAGCATCTTGAACGACTGGCGGTATCGGGATTTTTATATCCGCTATCAGGAGTATGTGGAGAGGTGGAGACCATGCGAAAGCTGACATTTGAGGGCTTCTTGAAGCAGTATGTGGCAGAACTTTCCGGGGTGCAGACGGCAAGCGTCCATAAACTTGCAGCTTGTCTAAATGAAAATCCCCGCTTGAAAGAACCGCTGTTTCTCTATGCTTTGGCCTATGATAAAGTGGATTTATTGCTCCACTATACTGCAAACAGCACGGTCGTTGCGGAATATGAGCGGCTTTCTAATCGCTACTTGCTGGCGAAAATGCTGCTGCTCTTGGAAAAACAATCTCCTGAACTGCCGGAGGGCTATTTGAAGGTCTGGCGCAGCTATTGCTCGGTGCGGGATGCCGCCCTTGCGGACAATGACACGAAAGAACTGATCCATCGCCGGGTATTGGAACTTCAGCAGAAAAAGAAACTGACGAATTATCGCCTTTACACTGACCTGAGGCTGAATCCGGGCAATGTGAATGCATGGCTCAAACACAACGATTCCAGCAAAATGAGCCTTGACTGTGCACGGCAGATCTACAAGTATGCAAAAAGCTACCCGTCTGTTCGATAAGAAAAAGGAAGTGAGTCTATGACCGCCGTAATTTACGCCCGCTATTCCAGCGATAACCAGCGCGAAGAATCCATCGAAGGGCAGATTCGGGAATGTACGGCTTATGCGGAAAAGAACGGCATCACGGTCATCAAGCACTACATTGACCGTGCATTCTCTGCCAAAACGGACAATCGCCCGGAGTTCCAGCAGATGATCAAAGACAGCGGCAAGAAGCTGTTTGATGTTGTTCTCGTCTGGAAATTTGACCGCTTTGCCCGGAATCGTTTTGATAGCGCAAACTATAAGATGATCCTGAAAAAGAACGGTGTCCACCTGATTTCCGTTATGGAACCCATTGCTGAGGGTTCACAGGGCATTCTGGTGGAAACCCTTCTAGAGGGTATGGCAGAATACTATTCGGCAGAGCTGTCCGAAAAAGTGATTCGTGGTCAGACCGAGAACGCCTTGAAGGGTAAGTGCACTGGCGGTACGGGAACCATTGGCTATAAAATCGACGATGCCAAGTTCTATCATCTTGACCCGTTGACTGCTCCGCTGGTGCTGGAAGCCTTTCAGCGGTATGACAACGGTGATAAGATGGTGGAAATCGTAAACTTCCTCAACGATAAGGGCGTCCGCAATATGCTGGGCGGCAAAATGACCCACAGTAGTGTGAACACCATGTTGAAGAACCGCCGGTACATTGGAGAATTGTCTTTCCGGGACATCGTTGTGCCGGATGCAATTCCGGTTATTGTTCCGAAAGACCTGTTTGACCGGGTGCAGAAGCGTCTGGATAAGAACAAGCGTGCCCCTGCCTGTGGCAAGGCAGACGAGGAATATCTGCTGACCACCAAGCTGCTCTGCGGCAAGTGTGGTGCGCTGATGTTCGGCGAAAGCGGAACCAGTGCCACCGGACGCACCTACTATTATTATAAATGCGCCAACGTCAAGCGCCGCAAGGGCTGCAATAAAAAGACCGTGCAGAAGGACTGGCTGGAAGATCTGGTCGTCCGGGAGACCATGAAGCTGATTCAGGACGATGCGATGATCGACAAGATCGTTCAACTGGTCATGGATGTCCAGAATCAGGAAAACACAACGATCCCGCTGCTGGAAAAGCAACTGCGAGAGGTCAACAAAAAGCTGGACAACCTGATGAAGGCGATCGAGGACGGCTTGTACACCCGGACAACGAAAGAGCGTCTGGAAGCGCTGGAAATCCAGAAAGATGAGCTGACTGTAAAAATCGCAGATGAAAAATTGAAGAAGCCCAGCTTCAATGAGGATTTCATCCGATTCTGGCTGATGAAATTTAGAAAGTTCGATATTTCGCAGAAAAAGCAGCGGAAAGCGCTGATTGAAATTTTTATAAATGCCATTTTCCTGTACGATGACCGGATGCTAATCACGTTCAACTACAAGGATGGCACCCAAACCGTCCGATTTGAGGACGCTTTGACGGCTGATGGGGTAGAAGGAAAAAGTTCGGATTTGTCCGGCTCTGCTGGACCATAAATCCAACGATTTCACGCTAGAAATCGTTGGATTTTTTTCGTTTACGGGCTGACCTCATTTGGTTTTGACCACAATTTTGACCCCCGAATCCAGGCAGGGGAGAAATGCTCGTCCGGACAGTTTCTTCTTTACAATGTAGTTCAATGTGGTATACTGAACGCAACAACTCAGAATTTATATATAAAGGAGAATATTGATGAAACTGTTTTTATGTTCGCACTTTTCAAGTGTAGGAAGTCTGATAAAGGAAGAAATTGAAAATAAAAAAGTCGCATTTATTCCAACAGCTTCGCTGCGTGAAGGCTACACCGGTTATGTCGGCTCGGCTCGAAAATTATTCAAAAAGTTGGGAGCAATCGTAACTGAAATTGATATTTCAACGGAGGCTTATTCAACGATACAGTCTGTTTTTGAAGATGCGGATGTGATATATTTTACCGGCGGAAATTCTTTTTTCCTTATAGACCAGCTCCGTAAAACGGGAACGGATGAGCTGTTGAAGAAAGAATTGGCAAAGGGAAAACTGATGATTGGTGAATCGGCAGGTGCGATTATATGCGCTCCAAGCATCCAATATATCGAGCAAATGGATGAAAAGCCGGAGGACTACTCACAAGAAGATGATGCAGGGCTTGATTTGATTGATTTCTATGTTCTTCCGCATTATCTTACAGCACCATTTAAGAAAGTTACCGAGAAAATAATGACTGAGTTTTCGGATTTGAATCTATGCCCAATTAACAACCGTCAGGGAATTGTAATTGATGGTGAAGGTTCAAAGGTTATTTGCAAAGACTAATTTGAAAATTCCAATTTATCGCGCACTTTAACACCACAAAGGAGCAGACACTGCTCCTTTCCATATATTCGATCGAACGCTTCGCCAGTTATCCCACCATAGGCTCAGCCGTGATTTCCTCCATGATGGGAAAAATATCCGCCGTGCGGCTCATTGTGCTGTACGGCTTTATTTTGTTCACGAGCCTTGCTCTCTCGCCCTTGGTTATGAGTATTGCCTGATCGTTCGGCAGGCAGAGGACATTTTCGGGCGTCTTAAACGCCCTGCTGCCTATGAACTCCGCAGTTCCGATATCCTGATTTCCGAGGTAGAGGAGGTGGTCGCAGTTGTTGATGATGGTGGAGGCTTCTGCCGCGCTGTACATGCTCTGGAGCTGCGTTATGCTCTGGAGGATAATGCTGACGGATATTTCCCGCGAGCGTATCACGGAGATCACCTTGTCAAAATCGGGGATTTTTGTTCCTGCGGCAAAGTCGTCCATGATTATCCTGACCGGAACGTCAAGCCTGCCGCCCGGGTTTGCGTCCGCCTGACTGCAGAGTATCTGGAGCGCCTGCGTGTAGAACACGTTCACGAGCTGGTCGAAGGTCCGGTCAGTGTCGCTCACGTTTATGAAAAGCACGGTTTTCTCCCTGCCGAGGAGGTTTATGTCGAACGTCTCGCCGCTCTGGAATATGGACCGCGCTTCCTCAAAATCGAACGGGTCAAGCGCCCGGTTTGCGAACTCCATTATGCTGCTCCACATTTTTTCTGCGCTGGAAGAACTGTTGATCTCATGGTATTTTTTCGCCGAAAACGTATCGGGATTTTCCCACGCCCACATCTCAAAGTTTTTCTTCCCGCCGGACTTGCAGTACGCGCGGTGAAGCTCGCACACGCTCACCAGATTATGGTCGGACTCGTCAAGCGCCTCAAGGCAGAACGCAATGAGGAACGCAATATAGCTGCAAGCCGCCATCTGCCAGAATGGTTCATGCTGGTCAAGCACGGGCATTATCGCATTTGCCAGCGACAGAATATCCTGCTCACGGTATTTTCCGTTCGGCTTGCGGCGTATCGCCGTGAGCGGATTGTATCCGCAGGATCTCTCCGGGTCAACGAAATCAAGCGTGCTGACATTGCAACCGCGGCTCCTCAGCCTGTCGCTGAAAATTCCGGAAAGCTGCCCCTTGGTGTCGGTGACAACAAGGCTGCCGCTTACGCCCTGAATATTCGGGATGACGTAGCCGCCGGTCTTTCCCGAGCCTGACGAGCCTATAATAAGGTCGTTGTTGTTAAGCCCGGTAAGGCGGGTGTCGTTGGATACTGCGGTTTTTTCAGCTAAGAATCTTACGTTGTTTTCCATGCTCATTCTCCTTTCATGATCGCGGTCGCTAAGCCGAATTCGACTGCTTCCTGCGCGTTGTAATAGGTGTCGCTGGCGGTCACGCTGTAAATTTCTTCAATAGATTTTCCGGTCTTTTCGGAGATTATTTCTGCGAGAACCTCCCGCGTTTCGTTGAGCTTGTCAAGCTCGTGCTGGATCTCGTGGGGCTTTCTGCCGCCGATGTCGTTATGGCTGTAGGAGGGATCGTGTATCATCAGCCGCGTGTGCGGAAGCATTTCCCGCTTTCTCCCCGCAAGGAAGAGTATCGCGCCCATGCTCGCCGCAGTGCCTATGCAGACCGTCCGCACCGGAGATTTCATCATGCCGATGTAGTCGTACACCGCAAGCCCGCTTATCACCTCCCCGCCAGGGCTGTTGATGTAAATTGTCACCTCACGTCCGCAGCCGTAACGTTCAAGGAACATCAGCTTTTTCAGAAGCTCGTTGGAGGTGTCTGCGTCTATCTGCCCGGTCAGGAAGATCTCCCTGCCGCTGAGGAACTCGTCCTCTATCGCTATCGGCTGAATGCCGCGGGCTGATTCTTTAAGTATGTTTGCCATAGTTATCTCTCCTTTTTCTGTTTAGTTGATATTAGCGAAAACCTCGCTGTAGCCTTTCATGAGGTACTCGATAAAGAACGAATAAAGCGCATTGTAGCAGCACATTATTCTCATCTGGTAATCCGTCAGGGAATGGTTGATCTTCCACCCGGTGCGCAGGGTGTTCATTGTCAGGCAGAAAAAATCTCCGATGGTCATCAGGTCGCTGATGTCCTTGGGAAGAACCAGGTCAAACCTGTTTCCGAACTCCGCAAAGAAACCCGGAGATTCCGATGTATAGCCAGCCCGCGCTTCAATATGCTCGAAATACCCCTTCACGCTTATCGCAGTGTAGAGGTTTATTACGGAATTGTGCGGTCTTGAATTCAGCAGCGCTGTCATGCACTCCAGCAGGCTTGCCTTTACTTCCGCAATACGCCACACTTCCTCTTTCTCCGGAAGTCCCTCTCCCACCGCGAAATTATTCAGAAAGCGCAGTATCTCGCCAAAGGTGAGGTTTCTTTCATCGCCTGTTATATAGCGTTTATCGCTGCATTCATTGAGGGCGTAATAGGACATATGATCCAGATTCAGCTTTTCGTCCTCGTCAAAATCCCTGCCTTTTATCTGGAGCATTTGGGAAATGATTTTCCAGATCTCCTGCGGGTCGTCAATGCAGCGGCTGCTGCAGCCGCTGACAAAGGTTTTTAAATCTATGCTCATGTGAATCACTCCTTAAAGTTGTAGTTTTGGCTATTGGCGCCGCCCCGTAATAACTGCTCCGATTACGGCCGGAGTTTTGAGCCTTGCCTTATTCAGTTGTCAAGGAGCTGGTGGAGCTGTATGATCATCACGGAAAACGAAAAAGGGCGCAAATATCCCGTGACAATCATACTTAATCACTTCGATATTCGCGCCCTTATAGGGTGTTCAATTTAACTGCTCGTTAAAGCGTGCTATTATATTACCACACTTTCCGCGATTTGTCAAGACCTTTATCAAAAATTTTTTGAGAACTGCAATTATTGCAGAACTGCGTAGAAATTCACTTGACAAGTGCCCCGAAAAGGGTTATAATAATTATGGGTTTGCTATAACTAACCTAAGTAGAAGGAGCTAACATGAGCGAAGAAAAAATAAAGCCAGTCCTGACCGGAGCAGCCGAAACCATGCTCCAGAGTTTCTATGCCCGCGCCAAATATTCCCGCACGAAAAATCACAAGTTCTATGACGCAAAGGCGATAGAGCTTGTGGAGAAGATAGACTACGACTTTTCCAAGGCGGAAAAGGACTCCACAATGAGCGATGGAGTTATCGCCAGAACGATAGTTTTTGACGAGCTGGTGAAGGACTTCATCGACAAGAATCCCGACTGCACCGTTGTCAACATCGCCTGCGGGCTTGACACGCGATTCTACCGCATGGACAACGGAAAAATCACATGGTACAACGTTGACCTGCCGGAAACCATCGAGGTGCGCGATGCGATTTACGGCGAAAGCGGAAGGGTGTCCACGATAGGAATTTCCGCGCTCGACCCTGCGTGGGCTGAAAAGGTGACGAAGCGCGGGAAAATGCTGTTCGTTGTCGAGGGGCTTTCGATGTACCTCACCGCGGAGGAAAACGCGCAGATGCTCTCCGTTATCCGCGACAATTTTGACAACGCGACCGTGTTCTTCGAAACCATTTCAAAGCGCTGGGTGAACGGCGAAAAGGCGGAGAAATCCATTCAGGAAACCGGAGCGAAATTTGTGTTCGGCGCGGATACGTTCGATGATTTAGGTCCTGTTGCAAAGGGCTTCCGCATGATCAAAAACGACGATATCGTGCGAGGAATGACCACGATAATGCCAATTCTGAAGCCTTTTCAGGGAATCCCGCTTGTGCATAAGATCGCCGAGAAGATACTGATTTTTGAAAAGCTTTGACTAAGGAAGAGAGCATGGGAGAACGATGGAAAAACTACCTTTTATTCTGGCGATAATCGGGCACATTCTGTGCGGAGTAACTGACTGCCTGCTCGGATTTTCCCCGAAAGGGCGGCTTGACATGAAAAGCATAAAAGACCCGGACAAGATGTCCGAAACGTTCAGGGATATGCCGGGTTCATTCCCGATGTTGTCAATGGTGCTGGGAACGCTTGCAATTACGATGTTCAGCTTCGGCTATTTTGAACTCTGTAACTGGATGAGGGAATTTTCAGAAACTGCGTCCGTAATAATGTATATTTCCACGATAATTTACCTTGTCCCGATAGTAACGCATCATGTGTTCTGCGGCGCTGCCGAGTGGATTTACATAAGGTTTGGAAGAACAAACGAAGCAAGGGACGCTGTGTTTGAGTTCCTGAAAAAGACCTCGCCGACAATGATCCTTGGCTATGCCGGTATACTTACTTTTGTTGTAACATTGTTTGTTATGATCGTGTCCGGAAATACCTCGCTGCCGATGTGGGCTTGCGTATTTAACACGCTGATCGCTATGATCTTGCTTCTTCCGACAAAGCTGCCAGCAAAGGGTAACATCGCTGGGCTTGTTATGTTTGTGGGATTGATTTTCCTGATTTGATTTATGGCTCTGATTTGAAAAAACGAGTAACTGCGCGGTTGCTCGTTTTTCTGTATTCAACTATTTGGTCACCTCTAAAAACCTTGTTTGAGTGAAAATGTGTATAGCACACCGCCTGCTTCAGAAAACCTCCTCGTAAGGCATACAGCCTTACGAGGAGGCTTTCATCGCATTCGGCGCACTCTACCCATTTTCCCTTTTCAAACCGGTTTTTAGAGGTTCCCATATCTGATTTTTCCAAAAAGCACACTGTACTAAAGTACAGTATTTCAAAAAAATACCCGGTTCCACATCGGAAACCGGGTGCTCTGTATCGTTTGAAATTTGCTTTATGTAAGCGGGATACCGTCCGCTTCGCCGGAATCGCTCAGCAGCTTTGGAATAATGAGCCGCTTTCCGGTCACGGCTACCGCAAGCTGAGTTTTGTTGGAAAAGCCTGTTTCTTCGAGAATTTGCGAAATGTGCCACTTCACAGTCCTGATGGAAATGTTGAGTTTCTGCGCGATCTCGGCATTCTGCAGCCCCTCGCAAACCAGGCGCAGGACCTTTAGCTGCGCGTCTGTCAGCTCCTTGCTGGTGGATATTCCGAGCCTTACAGTCGGCGTATCATCGGGCCAGATGTGACTGCCCTGCATGGTGGCGTTCATAACATCTATGAGTTCCTCGGGGCTTATATCCTTGTACCAGAAGCTGTCCGCCCCGGCTTCCCTCGCCCTGTCGATATAGCTGTTCTCGACCATGGAGGTCACGATGATGATTTTAAGCTTCGGGAACATTCTGCGGAGTGCTGCGGCAGCGTTTATCCCAGCTTCGGTGTTGTCAATGCAGACGTCCATCAGAACCATATCCACCACATTGCGCCTGCACGCAATATCCGCCATATCTGTACTGGAGAGAACGCCCACCAGATTGTAGTTCGGGCTGTCGTTCACAACGCTTTGCATATACGACCTTGCAACTCTGGAATCGTCCACGATAAGCACGTTTGTCATTCTTCTCTACCTCCTGTCCTGTTTTTGGCAGGTATAGCGACTGTAAGCATAAATTCAGGGCGCGACTGAATTATCATGCTGCCGCCGGCTTCCACAACACGTTTTCCGAAATCGGAAAGACCGCCGCTCGGCACAACTTCGTTATCCGGCGGCTTTCCATCGTTAGTGATACGCAGGATAACAGAATCCTCCGTTTGCTCTGCCGCAATATACAGCGCCGCTGCGTCCGCATGGCGCGCAGCATTAACGCAGGCTTCGCGCAGAATGGGCAAAATCAGGCGCAGCAGCCCCTTTTCTTTCGGCAGCTCTCCGGTTATCTCCACACGAATTCCTGATACAGCCGCGTCCCGGATAAACTCCGACACATCATACTGCTGGATGATATTTTCTTCCTGCAAGGCTTCTACAGCGCGGCGGAACTGCATAACGGCTTCGTTGTTTTCCGAGGAATCGGTTTTCTGCTGCAATATCCGACGAATCGCAAGCAGCCCGGAGCCCATCGAATCATGCAGCCTTGTTTTGGCAGTGAGTATTTCCCGTTCCTCCGCAAGGGTCTGCACATTTTCCGAAAGCTGTTTCAGTTCCTCGGCTATTTTTCGCAGTTGCTCCGTCTTTCGGTGCAGTTCCAGATTCTTTTCGTATAGTTCTGTCACATCGGAAAACAGCGCCTCGGTGTAGGTCGTGCCGTTTGCAATGACCTTGCTCTGCGAATAGCGCCACACCTTTCCGTCCGGGAAAAGATAGGTCTGCCGGACATCGGAAAGTCTGACTATCCTGCTATTATCATCGCATTCTCCGAGAGCCTGCGTGAGGTCGTCCATGGTTTGAAGTTCTTTTTGCGCCATGCAGTGGAAAAGGCGGTGCATTTGCAAATTGCACAGCTTGACATCTCCGGACGGCGCAAAATAGCACACGGCGCACGGCAGCATATCCATTGCCTGCTTGACGCAGCCGCTGTCAAGACGTTCATTCCTCCTGCGGTAACGCACGATATTTTCAATAATCAGAAAGACAGATGCCGCGCCTGTCACGCACCACAGCAGCCACATGGGCAGCGGAAATAAAATGCCGTAATTGTTCTCCTCGTGTATCTGATAGAAACTGTTGGCGAGGACTGTAAGCGTCACGAACAGCAGCAGAAACAGCCCCCAATCTATCAAACCATACAACCGTCTTTTTTCATTACTGAATGCCGTAAACAGGGAAAATATATCGAAAATCAAAACCGCCAGCAGCGCCGTCATAAGCAGCGACTGCTGCGCGGAGGAGGCTTCCGGAAAAAACGTCATTGCCTTTCACCTGCCTTTCTTATCCGCAGGGTAAAGCACCAAGCGTCGTTTTCAAATACGCACTGGTCGGCAACATTTCCAAAGACCGCGAGCGACTTTCTGCATACGAACTCAAAATTGAAAATAAATAAGTCTGAAAGTTCACGCGCTTTCAGCCAGACAGTCTAGAGATTCTCCATGGAATCCTCGACAACCGCCTCAAAGAAGTCATATACCCGCGCCGCGTCACGGCAGAGCAGCAAGCCCTCCGTTGGGCAGTCCACGGCGCAGTACACACCCAGGAGTCTGATGTTGGCAAAGGATTCGTCCAGCGCCCTCGACAGTTCAGAAATTTCAACTTTTTCACTGCCCTCCATGATAAACATCAGATTGCCGCGGCGCTTTATGTATGCGCCCTCCACTGCGATTTCCGCAAGCAGTCTGCGCCGCTTTTCCTCGTCCTGTTCCTCATCATACTGCGCCAGTTGTCTGCCTATCAGCTCGATCTGGCGTGCCGTCTGCTGCTGCAACAGACCGTAAAGGCGGTTTTTCTCCCGCGCTGAATTGATTTTCAGGCTGACATCATAGTTTTCTTTTTCGATTATATTGCCCCGCGCTATTTTTTCCCTGTTTTCCTCCAACTGCTCCAGCAGTACTTTGATTCCGGTGATATCCTCCTGCCACAGCACATGACCGCCGCTGATACGGTGGCTTTTGAGCAGAGTGTTCTTGTCCGGGCTGACCGTTCCGTTTTCCGCCCTGCGCATAAGTTCTTCAGAAAACGGCTGTGCATTGACCGAGGTGCAGCGCACATTATAATCGGTATCAGTTATCTGCGCGCCAAAGGTTCCGGATTCAAACAAAGCAGCGTACCCTGTGTTCGCACGGATAAGTCCGCAGCGAATGCAGCTTTCGAATATTCCAGTAAAAAGCAGGCACTGCGCCGCCGTTATATCTCCGCCGATGAGCTGAAGCCATTCCGCGCCGCTTGCGTAGATTAGCGCGTAGATAATTGAAACCGACAGGATAATAACAGGGAGGAATTTTACCTTTGATGATTTCCGGCATGCTGCCGCCATGATAACAAAGGCAGTCAGAGCGCAGAACACATTCCATGCAAACACGACGTAGTAACCCCAGGTGTAGCCGTTATTCTTATCCGACCAGACCTCGTCGACGGGGAATGTGAACACCCATTGGTGCAAATCGTTCGTAAGCACCAGCAGCAGACAAAGTAATGTCGGAACACAGAACAGCAGCGACCATTCCGGCAGGCGGAAGCCCTCCGGCTTTCCCAGCGATATTGACACATACACTGCCAGAACCGGGATGAACATCATGGGAAGATAGTACAGATACCACAAATACCGCGTCACCGTGGGGTCAATTATGAAATAGTATTTCATCGTCCGCACCGAGAACCAGAATACCATAAGAGCGGAAATGGCAGTCAGAAAATGTCGTGCCTGCGCCTGAACGATTCTTTTTCTGATTGAACTTCCCCATGCCGTATACAGCCCGATGTAGATCATTGTGCGGATAAGTCCGAGGGTCACATGGGCGTATCCCAGTTTGCTGAGAACGCGGGCGAGAATAGCGCAGAGTATCGTCGCAGAGATCAAGATGACGGTTTGCACATACGATTTATTTGTATTTCCCACTGCAACCCTCGATTCTTTAAATGACGGTCGAATTGTTTCGCGTTTTCGTCCGTTCATAAGTTTTCTTAACATAGTATACCATAATAATTGCTTTCTTTCAAGTGCTTTTGCTGACGGTAATTATACGATAAGGAAATGATGGGCACACATCTCTGTACGCCCATCATTTTTTTGATTGCTTACGCTGCAATTATCAACTTGAGTATCGCCGAATCGTCCAATGCATTCAGAACGCCATCGTTGTTCATGTCGCCGAGTTTGTCGCTGAACTCGCAGACCATCACGACATATTCGGCCTTTGCGTATGCGCCGGATACCGTTGCAATGCCGTCCGGACTTATCTTTACACAGCCCTGGAATGCCAATTTGCCGTCAGTGGTCCAGCTGTTTCGCCGGAAGCGGGGACAATTACTTCTGTTCCTTTACTATAAACAGCTCCCTTTTGTGGCTCTGGAAATGTGTCAAATTCACTTATTGTTTTTTCGGATTTTGTATATAGTCTGCCGTACAAAATGAGAGGCGTTCCTTGCGCTTTTACATCAGTCTTTGAGTAGCCATTTTCTTTTGCAAATGTGGCTATTTCTTTTAGTTCACGCTGTTCCCAAGTTTTCCATCAAAACCGATTAAATCCCTGCCTCATCACCGCTTCATCTTTTGTGAAAAAATATAAATTGTATTATTAAAGGCATTGTAAATTTGTCATTTTTGTGGTATAATAAACGCAAGCGTTTATTATAGATCAAAATGCCTTGCACATACGTCCGCCGACGGCGGACTCCGTGCATATCGGCAAATTATACCATAACCCTGCGGTTATGGTATAATATATAAATATAAAATATTCACTCTCACTACATCGAAGCGTAAAGGTCAATCACCTGACAATAAATAGGAGGAAGAAAAATGGCAGAAAATGAGAACAGCAAAGAACTTCTGAGCGTCCTGTGGGCTGGAGCGGATATTCTCCGCGGAAAAATGGACGCCAACGAATACAAGAACTACCTGTTAGGAATCGTATTCTACAAATATCTTTCCGACAGTTTCCTGACGCACGTTTACGATCTGCTGAACAATAAAATTCCCGAAAACATGACTGCCGCCCAGAGAGCATACGAAGAAATCTTTTCTACCGAGGACGCTGAGCTGCTTCTTGAGGAAATCAAGGAAAGCTATCACTATACCATTGACCCGGAACTTACATACACCAAAATTGCAGAAGCGGCAAATAACAACTCGTTCCAGCGTGAAACGCTGCAAAAGGCTTTTAATAATGTTCAGCAGTCTGACAGCATTTTTGCGAACCTGTTTGCAGATGTTGACCTTTATTCCACAAGGCTTGGCATGGGCGAACAGAAGCAGTCGAGCACAATTGCGGAACTTGTCAAGACCATCAATAATGCGGATTTACTGGGTCACAACGGAGATATACTCGGCGACGCATATGAGTATCTTATAGGGCAGTTTGCAAGCGAAACCGGCAAAAAGGCAGGAGAATTCTATACTCCCCAGGAGGTTTCTCAGATACTCACCCGCATAGCTATTCAGGGGCAGGAGGACAAGCAGGGACTTCTGGTATACGACCCGGCAATGGGTTCCGGTTCGCTGCTGCTGAATGCAAAGAAGTATTCCAACCAGCCCAACTATATTCACTATTTCGGTCAGGAATTCAATACAACAACATTCAACCTTGCAAGAATGAATATGTTCCTGCATGGCGTTGACCCCGAAAACCAGACTCTCCGGAATGCCGATACCCTTGACGCCGACTGGCCCACCGACGAGGAAACCGACTTTGACCTTGTTCTGATGAACCCTCCTTACTCTGCTAAATGGTCGGCTGCGCAGGGCTTTTTGAACGATTCCAGATTTTCCGATTACGGCGTTCTTGCGCCTAAATCAAAGGCTGACTACGCTTTTCTTCTGCATGGATTCTACCATCTGAAAAATACCGGAACAATGGCGATAATCCTGCCGCACGGCGTACTTTTCAGAGGAGCAGCCGAGGGAAAAATCAGACAGAAACTTGTTGACAGCGGCGCAATTTATGCAGTCATCGGAATGCCTGCAAATCTGTTCTACAACACGTCTATTCCTACCACGATAATAGCACTGAAAAAGAACCGCACAGGTCGTGATATACTGTTTATCGACGCTTCAAGCCAGTTTGAAAAGGGCAAGAACCAGAACAAACTGACCCAGGCCAATATCGACCACATCATTCAGCTTTATGTTGACCGCAAGGACGTTGACAAGGAAGCCCACCTCGCAAGCTATGATGAGATCAAGGGGAATGATTACAACCTGAATATCCCCCGTTATGTAGACACGTTTGAGCAGGAAGAAGAAATCAGCCTGTCGGATATCGCAAGCGAACTGCAGGAGCAGGACAAGGAGATAAAAGCGGCACAGGACGAACTACTTTCGCAGTTTGCCGAACTTACGGCTTCCGATGAACAGTTGCAGGCTGAAATTGCCGAGCTGATGAAAACTCTGGAGGGCTTATTCTGATGAAAAATGGAAATAATGCACCGCAGGTCCGCTTCAAAGGATTCACTGATGATTGGGAACAGCGTGAACTAGGAGAGTTAGCTGATATTGTAGGTGGTGGAACACCAAATACATCTAATTCCGATTATTGGGACGGCGACATAGATTGGTATGCACCAGCAGAAATAGCTGACCAGATTTATGTAAGTTCAAGTACAAGAAAGATTACACAAAAGGGATTTGAAAATAGTTCCGCAAAAATGTTGCCAGTTGGAACTGTGTTGTTTACATCTCGTGCGGGTATCGGAAAAACCGCTATATTACGCAAAGAAGGCTGTACAAATCAAGGCTTTCAATCCATTGTACCTCACAAAAATAAACTTGATTCTTACTTTGTTTATTCACGCACAGAGGAACTAAAAAAATACGGCGAAACTAAAGGAGCAGGCTCAACTTTTGTAGAGGTATCAGGAAAGCAAATGGCGAATATGGAATTGATGATGCCCGCAACATTTGATGAGCAATCAAAAATAGGCGCCTATTTCCGCAATCTCGACCACCTTATCACCCTTCATCAGCGTAAGCTGGAAACGCTGAAAAAGCTTA
>ERZ1027059.410-NODE-410-length-15970-cov-7.704555_pt1 | contig 15970 bp, 11 predicted proteins | sample MGYA00519425_ERZ1027059 | MGnify/ENA primary metagenome ERZ1027059 (study PRJEB26926, sample SAMN06164566) | human gut metagenome | biome: ENVO:00009003; feature: ENVO:2100002; material: ENVO:00002003 | host: Homo sapiens | place: USA | collected 2012 ... | reverse complement strand
ATGTCCCTGCGATATCATAAGGAGAAAATGCCCTGGACAGAAATCATGCGTTCCGCGATTCACATGGATTACCGTAGTCATAAAACCTCGACATGTGGATTACATATCCATGTCAACAGAACAGCCTTCGGCAGTACCCGGGAAATGCAAGACGAGTGCATTTCCCGGGTTCTATATTTTGTGGAGCATCATTGGCTGGAGCTGCTGAAATTCAGTCGCAGAACAGAGTACCAGATGAACCGCTGGGCTGCGAGGTACGGTTACAAGAACACCCCCAAAGAGATTCTGGAGGATGCTAAAAAGGGCTGCAATGGCAGGTATGCTTGCGTGAACATCACGAACTACCACACTATTGAATTTCGTATGTTCAGGGGCACGCTCAAGTATAACACGCTCATAGCCACTCTGGAACTCGTAGATAAAATCTGCGAGCTAGCGACAAATCTGACCGACAGCGAACTGAAATCCGTAAGCTGGTCGGACTTCGTAGGTTCGCTTGATGACAGCACTGAACCAGAGCTTATAACCTATCTCAAGGAGCGCCAGCTCTACATAAACACACCGATTACCAGTGAGGAGGACGATTAACATGTGTGCAATATTTGGCTTGATAGACTACAATCACACCCTTAATGCGAAGCAGCGTGAGAAGCTGCTTCGTGTGCTCTCCGAGGAATGCGAGGAGCGAGGAACTGACGCAACTGGCTATGCCTTTAACCATAATGGCAAACTCACAATTTACAAGCGTCCGTTTGCCGCTCATAAAGTACATCTGCGCCTGCATGATGACAGCAATGTTATCATGGGACATACCCGAATGGCTACTCAGGGCAATAAGCTTGATAACAGAAACAATCACCCGTTTCCTGGCAAGGTCGGAAATATCAGCTTCGCTCTAGCGCACAACGGAGTGCTTCACAATGACGTCAGACTTCGCAAACAGATGTCACTTCCGAATACTCCAGTCAAGACGGATAGCTATATAGCAGTACAGCTCCTGGAGCAGCAGAAAACCCTCGATATACAGTCCATCTCCGAGATGGCTGAGCTTGTCGAGGGCTCTTTTGTGTTTACCGTGCTTGATGACAAGAATAACATCTATTTCGTCAAGGGCGATAACCCATTAGCGCTGTACCATTACGAAACCTGCGGGCTTTACATATATGCAAGCACAGAGGCAATCATTGACCGTGCACTGATGAGATTAGGAATCCTCAGTATTGAGCACCAGAAAATCGACACGACCTGCGGTGATATCCTGAAAATCGACAGTTCCGGAGCAATGGAGCACGGAATATTTGACACCACAAATCTGATGGTGTACGATTATCGCTATTTCCGCCGTGACTGGTGGAACGTCCCCGAAACCTGCACGTCAGAACCGCAGGACGTAAGGCAGCTGAAAGACTTCGCAAGCTCAATAGGCGTATCCCGGGAGGACATCGACCTGCTCTTAAGCTACGGCTATTTCGTTGAGGAAATCGAAGAAATGCTCTACCAGCCCGGTGTAATTGAAGAAGCATTATGCGAAATTCTGAACGAATGTGCCTACGACTACTGCGGTGAATTCTGATGAAGAATTTCGTATTCGGATACGCAAGGGTTTCCACAGAGCAGCAAAACCTCGACCGCCAGCTTGATATGCTCCAAAAATACGGTGTGGATTTCATCTATAATGAGAAGATGACCGGAACGAAGCGCAACCGACCAGAGCTTGAAAAGCTGCTCGAACGCCTGACCGAGGGGGACACAGTAGTCGTGGAATCCCTCTCCAGGCTCGGCAGGAGCACCAAGGATCTGATATGGCTCATGGAGACTTTCAACTCGAAAGGCGTGAATCTTGTGTCCCTTAAAGAATCTATCGACACCACGACTAGCACAGGAAAGCTACTGTTCACACTGATGTCAGCACTGGCTCAGTTTGAGCGCGATGTTCTGGCTGACAGAACCCGGGAGGGATTAGCTGCCGCTCGTGCGAGAGGGCGTAAGGGCGGACGAAAGCCAATCGACAGCGATGCTGTTCGCAAGGCTGTGAAGCTATACAAGACCGGTCAGTACACTGTCAGTGAGATAACTGAATTGACAGGAGTTAAGAAAACTACGCTATATAAAAATCTGCAGGGATAGCAGAGAAAAATAAGTCTGTTTCACCACAGGCTTATTTTTTATTAAATTGCTCTAAATAATGGCTTGAAATCAAAGGCAAAATGTGGTATAATGAATAATGACATAGAAGATTTGTTGGATTTTAAGTCCATATAAATATCAGGAGGAAAAAACGTGATAACCGGAGAACTCAAAAATAAAATCGACAGCCTATGGGATATATTTGCAGCCGGAGGTCTTACCAATCCACTTGACGTTATCGAGCAAATAACATACCTCATGTTCATACATGACCTTGACGATACTGACAATCTTCGTTCCAAGGAAGCTGCTATGCTAGGACTGACACATAAGAGCATTTTTGCTGATGAAGTCCAGATTGGTGACCGTACAATCGACGGAAAACAGCTCAAATGGTCTGTGTTTCACGATTTTCCGGCTGACAGAATGTACTCTGTAATGCAGGAGTGGGTGTTCCCGTTTATCAAGAATCTTCATGCGGATAAAAACAGCGCATATTCTAAGTACATGGGAGACGCTATATTCAAACTGCCTACCCCACTGGTTCTTTCAAAGGTTGTAGATTCTCTCGATGATATTTACGACCTTATGGCAACAAGCGAGAAAGTGGACGATAAGGCAGACGTCCGTGGTGATACATATGAGTATCTTCTTGCTAAGATTGCTTCCGCAGGCAGAAACGGACAGTTCCGCACACCTCGTCATATCATTAAGATGATGGTGGAACTTATGAAACCACGTCCTGATGACACTATCTGTGATCCATCATGCGGTACTGCGGGATTCCTTGTAGCTGCCGGTGAGTACCTCCGCACAAACTGCAAGGAAGATATTTTCTATAACAAGGAAAATAAAGACCACTACATGAATCATATGTTCTACGGTTATGACATGGACAGAACCATGCTCCGTATCGGCGCTATGAACATGATGACTCACGGAGTGGACAATCCTTTCATAGAGTATCGTGACAGTCTTTCAGACCAGAATTCGGACAGGGAGAAGTATACCCTTATCCTCGCAAATCCGCCATTCAAAGGCAGCCTTGACGCTGACACCGTTTCCGCTGACCTGCTGAAAGTCTGCAAGACCAAGAAGACCGAACTGCTGTTCCTAGCACTGTTCCTCAGAATGCTGAAAACGGGTGGGCGCTGTGCATGTATAGTTCCGGACGGAGTTCTGTTCGGCTCGTCTACTGCACACAAGGCTATCCGCAAGGAGATAATCGAGGGCAACCGCCTGGAGGCAGTTATATCAATGCCGAGTGGTGTATTTAAGCCCTATGCAGGAGTTTCCACCGGAATACTGATTTTCACTAAAACAGGTCATGGCGGTACGGATAACGTGTGGTTCTATGATATGCAGGCGGACGGATTCAGCCTTGACGATAAGCGCTCTCAGGTTGCTGAAAATGATATTCCTGATATTGTTGCGAGATTCCACAATCCTGACGGAGAAAAGGAGCGTCAGCGCACCGACAAGTCTTTCTTTGTTCCGGTTGAGGAGATAGTCGAGAATGACTATGATCTCTCGATAAACAAGTATAAAAAGACGGAATACAAGCCTGTCGAGTATGCGCCTACCGAGGAAATCCTTGCGGAAATCAACAGCATTGAGCAGGAGATTCTGACGGGGATTAAGGAATTGGAGGGGATGTTATAATGGCAAAGATGGGAGACTATGTTAACATCAAAACAGGTAAACTTGATGCAAATGCCTCTTCTAAAAATGGATCATATCCTTTTTTTACTTGTGCCATTGAACCATTACGAATAGATACATATAGCTATGATTGCGAGTGTGTACTTGTTGCAGGAAATGGTGATTTAAATGTTAAATATTATAATGGCAAGTTTGAGGCATACCAAAGGACTTACATCATTGAAAGCAAAAACAAGAACATAATTTGTGTGCCTTTTTTATATAGATTTCTAGATCAATATATAGAAACATTGCGCAAGCAGTCAATAGGTGGTGTTATTAAATATATCAAGTTGGGAAATCTAACGGAAGTGTCATTTCCTTTGTATAGCATCGATAAGCAGAAAAAAATAGTAAAAGAAATCGATAAAATTTCTGCTATCATATCATTACGTCAAAAGCAGCTTGAAAAACTTGACGAACTTGTCAAATCACGATTTATCGAGATGTTTGGGGAAATAGGAACCGACAAGTTTGGATGGGGGTTATTTAAAATTGGCGATTTGTGTATTATAAACCCCAAAAAATCAGATGATACCCGATTATCTTCTGAACTGGACGTTTCGTTTGTGCCTATGCCTGCGGTGTCTGAACATGGTGATATTGATACATCTGAAACAAGAAAATATGACGAAGTTAAAACAGGATTTACTTATTTCGCTGATGATGATGTATTGTTTGCCAAAATAACACCTTGTATGGAAAATGGAAAAGGCTGTGTTGCTCGCCACCTTTGTAATGGGATAGGTTTTGGCTCAACTGAATTCCATGTATTAAGACCCACTAACAAGGTCAATTCCGTATGGGTCTACGCAGTCACTTCTTTTCCAAAGTTCAGAGAAGATGCTGCTAATAATATGACTGGAAGTGCAGGGCAACGCAGAGTGCCGGCAGTATTCTTGGAACATTATAAAATAACTTTGCCACCGATTGAACTGCAAGAGCAGTTTGCAGCCTTCGTCGAACAGACCGACAAATCGAAATTGGCAGTACAAAAATCTCTTGAACAGCTTGAAACGCTGAAAAAATCCCTTATGCAGAAATATTTTGGCTAAATAAGCTGGTGCAGGATGTTGGTAAACTTACAGAAACTAGGAGTGTAACCAATATGAAAAACCAGCTTATAACCGAAATCGAAACCGCAATGCTTCCTTTTCTTGACAATGCTCAACTCAAACAGCTGCATGATGCCCTTAACCATGCTTTATGGAATAAAACCATAACCGAATCAGAGTCAGCAACGCTCGTTCAGGATGACATTTCGAATTTTGACTTGATGTCGATGTTTATTTCGGCAAAACGGGTTGAGGGATGCAGCGAAAAAACGCTGAAATACTACAAAGCGGTCATAACAAGACTGCTTGAAACTTTAACACAACACATCACGCATATCACCACGGACGATTTGCGGCAGTATCTTGCATTGCACCAGCAGAAAAACGATTGCAGTAAAGCAAACATCGACAACATAAGAAGAATCCTATCAAGCTTTTTCTCATGGCTTGAAGATGAAAACTACATTCTGAAAAGCCCTGTGCGCAGAATTCATAAAATCAAGACTGCAAAAACTGTCAAGGAAACCTATTCCGATGAAATGCTGGAAAATATGAGGGACAGTTGCACCAATCTGCGTGACCTTGCAATGATAGATATGCTTGCTTCGACCGGAATGCGTGTCGGTGAGCTTGTCCGGCTGAATATAGCAGATATCGACTTTGAAAACCGCGAGTGCATTGTGTTCGGCAAGGGTAACAAGGAACGCCCGGTCTACTTTGATGCCAGAACGAAAATTCATCTGCGCAATTACATAGAAAGCCGCACTGATGACAATCCTGCGCTGTTCGTGTCGCTGCTACACCCATTCTCAAGACTTGAAATCAGTGGCGTTGAGATTCGAATACGAAAGATAGGCAGAAAACTCGGATATGAAAAGGTTCACCCGCACAAGTTCCGAAGAACGCTTGCGACACGGGCAATCGACAAAGGAATGCCCATTGAACAGGTTCAGCAACTGCTTGGACATGCCAAAATTGACACGACAATGCAGTATGCAATGGTCAGCCAGAGCAATGTCAAACTTTCACACAGAAAATATATCGGCTGATGTTGGTTTTTTCAAATCACGAGAAGTCGCTGACACGCATTTGATTGCGATGGAGGTGGCAGCATGAAACCTGTTGTAATGACCCTCGGTGATGTTTGTACAAAAGAAAGTTCAAATCTTGCGCAGAAGGATCTGGATGGAACCAGCGGCGAGTATGAGATTTATGGTGCGAGTGGTCTGATAAAAAAGGTGAATTTTTTTCATCAGGAAAAACCGTATATTGCAGTTGTCAAAGACGGTGCAGGAGTTGGCAGAACAATGCTTCTTCCAGCTAGAACATCTGTTATTGGAACAATGCAATATATAATCCCCAATGAGAATATTGATATTGAATATCTCTATTACGCAATAACGTATATGGATTTGTCACGTTACTACATGGGAGCAGCTATTCCTCATATCTATTTTAAAGACTATTGCAAAGAAAAGATACTAGTTCCTGATATAGATATTCAGAAAGCCATAGCTCACAAATTCCGAATTATCGATGGGCTGATTACAGCCAGACAAGAGCAGTTGGCAAAGTTATGGGAGCTAATCGCATCACGAGAAGTCGCTGAATTGTCTTTCGTGTTAGGGGAGGTGGCTTGACATTGAAACTCTGTGAGATATGCAATATCAATATGGGACAGTCACCAGATTCATCATTGTATAACGAGGAACAAATTGGTATGCCTTTTTATCAGGGTAATGCTGATTTTGGTGAAATCCACCCCAAAGCAAGGATGTGGTGTACCAAGCCTACCAAAATTGCCAAATCCGGAGATATATTGATCTCCGTACGAGCACCTATCGGAGCATTAAACATAGCAAATGAAGATTGTTGCATTGGCAGGGGATTAGCTGCAATTACAGCTGATAGCAAAAAATGCTCAAAGAAATATTTATGGTATGCTCTTGAGAGCAAGAAAGATGAGCTAATTTCTAAAGGTACTGGAAGTACATTTAAGGCGATTAGCAAGAATGTTTTGTTTGATACCGAAATTCCTTATGTTCCGCTTGACAAGCAGATATTCATTGAACAAACTCTTGATAAAATAAGCCAATTAGTTAATAGCAGGAAGAAACAGTTAGATTTGTTGAGCAATCTTGTCGCATCACGATTTATCGAGATGTTTGGTGATCCTGTGGCAAACTCCAAGAATTGGAATATAAGTTCACTACTCTCTATAGGGTATTGTAAGAACGGCATGAATTTTCATACTGGAGATAACGGTGTAGATATTCGTTGCTTAGGTGTTGCTGATTTTAAAAATTTGTCGGTGATTGATGGGACTGAGAATCTCCCCATTGTTTCATTAAATGAACTGCCGTCAAAAGACAGTATGTTAAAAGATGGAGATATTGTTTTTGTTCGTTCAAACGGAAACAAAGCACTTGTTGGAAGATGTTTGCTTGTATATCCACATAATATTCCGACAACGTATAGTGGGTTCTGCATTAGGTTCCGCTTAACAAGCAAACAAGTAATGCCTGAGTATTTGTTACGAGTATTAAAATCTGACTCTATCAGTAAGAAAATGATGGGACGAGGTGCAAATATCCAAAATTTAAATCAGCAGATTTTGGCTTCACTTGATATTCCTATACCCCCACTCGACCTCCAAAACCAATTCGCCGAATTCGTCAAGCAGACCGACAAATCGAAATTGGCAGTACAAAAATCTCTTGAACAGCTTGAAACGCTGAAAAAATCCCTTATGCAGAAATATTTTGGCTAAATAAGCTGGTGCAGGATGTTGGTAAACTTACAGAAACTAGGAGTGTAACCAATATGAAAAACCAGCTTATAACCGAAATCGAAACCGCAATGCTTCCTTTTCTTGACAATGCTCAACTCAAACAGCTGCATGATGCCCTTAACCATGCTTTATGGAATAAAACCATAACCGAATCAGAGTCAGCAACGCTCGTTCAGGATGACATTTCGAATTTTGACTTGATGTCGATGTTTATTTCGGCAAAACGGGTTGAGGGATGCAGCGAAAAAACGCTGAAATACTACAAAGCGGTCATAACAAGACTGCTTGAAACTTTAACACAACACATCACGCATATCACCACGGACGATTTGCGGCAGTATCTTGCATTGCACCAGCAGAAAAACGATTGCAGTAAAGCAAACATCGACAACATAAGAAGAATCCTATCAAGCTTTTTCTCATGGCTTGAAGATGAAAACTACATTCTGAAAAGCCCTGTGCGCAGAATTCATAAAATCAAGACTGCAAAAACTGTCAAGGAAACCTATTCCGATGAAATGCTGGAAAATATGAGGGACAGTTGCACCAATCTGCGTGACCTTGCAATGATAGATATGCTTGCTTCGACCGGAATGCGTGTCGGTGAGCTTGTCCGGCTGAATATAGCAGATATCGACTTTGAAAACCGCGAGTGCATTGTGTTCGGCAAGGGTAACAAGGAACGCCCGGTCTACTTTGATGCCAGAACGAAAATTCATCTGCGCAATTACATAGAAAGCCGCACTGATGACAATCCTGCGCTGTTCGTGTCGCTGCTACACCCATTCTCAAGACTTGAAATCAGTGGCGTTGAGATTCGAATACGAAAGATAGGCAGAAAACTCGGATATGAAAAGGTTCACCCGCACAAGTTCCGAAGAACGCTTGCGACACGGGCAATCGACAAAGGAATGCCCATTGAACAGGTTCAGCAACTGCTTGGACATGCCAAAATTGACACGACAATGCAGTATGCAATGGTCAGCCAGAGCAATGTCAAACTTTCACACAGAAAATATATCGGCTGATGTTGGTTTTTTCAAATCACGAGAAGTCGCTGACACGCATTTGATTGCGATGGAGGTGGCAGCATGAAACCTGTTGTAATGACCCTCGGTGATGTTTGTACAAAAGAAAGTTCAAATCTTGCGCAGAAGGATCTGGATGGAACCAGCGGCGAGTATGAGATTTATGGTGCGAGTGGTCTGATAAAAAAGGTGAATTTTTTTCATCAGGAAAAACCGTATATTGCAGTTGTCAAAGACGGTGCAGGAGTTGGCAGAACAATGCTTCTTCCAGCTAGAACATCTGTTATTGGAACAATGCAATATATAATCCCCAATGAGAATATTGATATTGAATATCTCTATTACGCAATAACGTATATGGATTTGTCACGTTACTACATGGGAGCAGCTATTCCTCATATCTATTTTAAAGACTATTGCAAAGAAAAGATACTAGTTCCTGATATAGATATTCAGAAAGCCATAGCTCACAAATTCCGAATTATCGATGGGCTGATTACAGCCAGACAAGAGCAGTTGGCAAAGTTATGGGAGCTAATCGCATCACGAGAAGTCGCTGAATTGTCTTTCGTGTTAGGGGAGGTGGCTTGACATTGAAACTCTGTGAGATATGCAATATCAATATGGGACAGTCACCAGATTCATCATTGTATAACGAGGAACAAATTGGTATGCCTTTTTATCAGGGTAATGCTGATTTTGGTGAAATCCACCCCAAAGCAAGGATGTGGTGTACCAAGCCTACCAAAATTGCCAAATCCGGAGATATATTGATCTCCGTACGAGCACCTATCGGAGCATTAAACATAGCAAATGAAGATTGTTGCATTGGCAGGGGATTAGCTGCAATTACAGCTGATAGCAAAAAATGCTCAAAGAAATATTTATGGTATGCTCTTGAGAGCAAGAAAGATGAGCTAATTTCTAAAGGTACTGGAAGTACATTTAAGGCGATTAGCAAGAATGTTTTGTTTGATACCGAAATTCCTTATGTTCCGCTTGACAAGCAGATATTCATTGAACAAACTCTTGATAAAATAAGCCAATTAGTTAATAGCAGGAAGAAACAGTTAGATTTGTTGAGCAATCTTGTCGCATCACGATTTATCGAGATGTTTGGTGATCCTGTGGCAAACTCCAAGAATTGGAATATAAGTTCACTACTCTCTATAGGGTATTGTAAGAACGGCATGAATTTTCATACTGGAGATAACGGTGTAGATATTCGTTGCTTAGGTGTTGCTGATTTTAAAAATTTGTCGGTGATTGATGGGACTGAGAATCTCCCCATTGTTTCATTAAATGAACTGCCGTCAAAAGACAGTATGTTAAAAGATGGAGATATTGTTTTTGTTCGTTCAAACGGAAACAAAGCACTTGTTGGAAGATGTTTGCTTGTATATCCACATAATATTCCGACAACGTATAGTGGGTTCTGCATTAGGTTCCGCTTAACAAGCAAACAAGTAATGCCTGAGTATTTGTTACGAGTATTAAAATCTGACTCTATCAGTAAGAAAATGATGGGACGAGGTGCAAATATCCAAAATTTAAATCAGCAGATTTTGGCTTCACTTGATATTCCTATACCCCCACTCGACCTCCAAAACCAATTCGCCGAATTCGTCAAGCAGACCGACAAATCGAAAGTTGCAGTGCAGACATCTATCACTAAGTGCCATTATTTAACGAAGAAAGGAGTAAATACTCATGGCTAAAAAGTTCATTAACAAAAACACATACAATATCACTAATGAAATTGATTATAAGAAGCTAGCAGAGGCTATTGTATCAGCACTTGAGGAACAAAAAGGGAAAAAAGGAAAGGCTTCGCCAAGTGGTATAATTTTATCATCAATTTGTTCCCTTACTTTTCTCGTTCTTGCAATATTAGCTGCTTTGTTTGCTGTATGTTTCTTGGCTATTCCTTATATGAAACAACATGACATATGCATAGCCTATTTTAATAATTTACCCAATTCATTTTTTGTTCTTTTTTTATTGGTTGCAATGTCCATTATTATGTGTATATTATTTGTTTCCAGTTTTTATGAATTACAAAATGAAAATGATAAAAATTATTCTGTATCTTTATTTTCTGGAATGGTGAGTTTTGCAGCATTGATAATTTCTGTATTGACCCTCTACCATACATTTTGTGCACAATAAAAAACGAAAGGATGATGTTCTGTGACAAACTTTGACTTTCTTCTATCCTGCGACAAGGCATACGCGCCATTCGCCGAAAAAGCCATCGCTGCTGAAAAGATATACTCCATAAATACAGCATCCTGCGTACTTACCTGTCGTGCGGCTTTGGAAGATGGGGTAAAATGGATGTACTCGGTTGACCACGATCTTGAGCCTCCGCAGAGCGCCACTCTGATAAACCTGCTCAACGACAGGACGTTCCGCGATATTGTCGGTGACGATATGTGGAACAGAATGGATCTCATTCGCCGTATAGGGAACATCGCCGCTCATTCCGATAAAAAAATTACTGCTGAACAAGCGGAGCTGTGCCTTGAAAACCTGTTCTGGTTTATGGACTGCCTTGCATATATGTATTCTCCGCAGGGGAAGTATGTCCAGACTGACTTTGACCGCACTTTGCTAACAAAGCACAATGAACCAGTCGTAGACCATCAGATACAGCTTGACCTGCAAAAGCTCATGGAGGAAAACCGTAAACTCCGTGATGAACTGACCGCTCGTCGTGAGGAACAGAGCAAGACATATGTTCCGAAGCCGCTTGAAATCTCCGAGTACAGGACTCGCAAGGTATACATAGATTCCATGCTCGAAGAAGCCGGTTGGACCGAGGGCAAGGATTGGATAAACGAGATGGAGCTAACCGGAATGCCGAACCAGTCCGGCAAAGGCTTTGCTGATTATGTACTGTTCGGCGATGATGGTCGTCCTCTTGCAATAATCGAGGCAAAGCGGACCTGCGAGGATCCTGCGGTCGGCCGCAATCAAGCGAAACTGTATGCGGATATTCTCGAAAAGAAGTACGGCAGACGTCCGGTTGTATTCCTTACAAATGGCTTTGAATCGCGCATTGTGGATAACAAATACCCTGAGCGGCGCGTGTCTTGTATTTATTCCAAGCGTGACCTGGAAAAGCTGTTCAACCTGCGTTCCATGCGGACGAGCCTCGCGAATGTCACTGTCAATAAGAGCATTGCAGGACGCTACTATCAGGAGGGCGCAGTGCGCGCTGTCTGCGACGCATTTGACAAGGAAAACCGCAGAAAGGCGCTGTTGGTAATGGCTACCGGAAGTGGCAAGACCCGCACGGTGATTTCACTCTGCGATGTCCTGCTGAATCACGGCTGGGTGAAAAATATCCTGTTCCTTGCGGACCGAACTTCGCTTGTAACGCAAGCTAAGCGCAGCTTTGTGAATCTCCTGCCGAATCTATCAGTTACTAACCTCTGCGAGGATAAGCAAAACTACAACGCACACTGCGTTTTTTCCACCTATCCCACAATGATGAACTGCATTGACTCCGTGTGCGATGACGCAGGAAAACTATATACTCCGGGGCATTTTGATCTTGTGATATGCGATGAAGCTCACCGCTCCATATACAACAAGTATCAGGATATCTTCACGTATTTTGACGCTCCGCTTGTTGGACTAACGGCAACTCCAAAGGACGACATCGACAAGAACACATATGAGATTTTTGAACTTCCGAACGGTAGTCCAATCTATCATTACGATTTAAAACAGGCTGTCGCAGACGGTTATCTGGTGGACTTCATGTCCATTGAAACCAACCTCAAATTCCTTGACGATGGCATAAGGTACGACCAGCTTTCCGAAGAAGGCAAGCAGACATATGAGGATACTTTCATTGGGAAGGACGGAGATTTACCGGACTGCATTTCTTCATCAGCGCTTAATGATTGGGTATTCAACGCCGACACTATTCGAAAAGTGCTTGACACGTTTATGACGAATGGAATCAAAGTTGATTACGGAAGCAAAATCGGCAAGACAATAATCTTTGCCAAGAATCACAATCACGCTGAAAAAATACTTGAGATATTCAATAAGGAATATCCCCATCTCGTAAATTATGCTTCGGTTATCGACAACAAAACAAAGTATGCACAGACACTGATTGACGATTTCTCCGACCCGAATAAACTGCCGCAGATTGCGATTTCTGTTGATATGCTCGATACAGGAATCGACGTGCCGGAAGTGGTTAATCTCGTATTCTTTAAAAAAGTAATGAGCCGCGCAAAATTCTGGCAGATGATAGGCAGAGGCACTCGTCTTTGTCCCGGTCTAATTGATGGAGAGGATAAGAAGAAGTTCTACATATTTGATTTCTGTAGGAATTTCGAATTTTTCCGCATGGGCGGCAATGCTGAAAGCAAGGCAGTAGTTTCATTACAGACTGCACTGTTCAGCGTTAAGGCGGAGCTTGCGCTGAAACTACAGGCGTTGGATTATCAAACCGACGAACTGATAAAATTCCGGCAGGAGCTTGTCAGCGATATGCTCGAAAAAGTTCGTGAACTGAACCGAGATAACTTTGCTGTACGTCAGCACTTGAAATATGTCGAGATGTATTCCGACCCTGAGAAGTACAAGACCCTGACCTATGAAGATGTAGTAATGATGCAGAACGAAGTTGCACCGTTAATTCAGCCTTATGATGACGAGGCAAAGGCGCTGCGTTTTGACTATCTGATGTATATGCTTGAATTCAAGCTGCTTTGCGGTGATAAATATACCCGTGGACGTACTGACCTGCTGAAAAAGGCAAGTTCACTTGCCGGGGTAGGAAATATTCCGGCAATAACGGAACAGAAACCTCTGCTGGATCAACTGCTGCATACGGAATATCTGAATAATGCGGGGCTTAGTGATTTTGAGCATATCAGGACAGCACTCCGCGACCTTATCAAGTATATTCCCAGAACGCAGCTGATTTATCATACGGATATTGAGGATATAATATCTGATTCAATATGGAATGAATCAGAACTTGAAAGCAAGGGCTTTGAGAACTACAAGGCAAAGGCGGAGCACTACATCAGGGAGCATGAAGATAACGAAGTGATAGCAAAGCTGAAAAGTAACGTTCCACTCAATGCTGACGATGTGCATGAGCTTGAAAAGATACTCTGGAGCGAGGTCGGCACAAAGGAAGATTACGATACGGAAGTCGGGGCTCCGCTCGGCGAATTCGTCCGCAGCATAGTCGGCATGGATATGAATGCCGCAAAGGAAGCGTTCTCTGATTATCTCACGAATGCGAACCTTGATAGCAGGCAGATTTATTTCGTCAACCAGATAGTGGAGTACATCGTTCACAATGGAATGATGAAAGATATGTCGGTTCTCCAAGAGGCTCCGTTCACGGATAAGGGAAGCATTGTGGAAATATTCTCAGATATGTCCGTTTGGATTGGAATAAAGAACGTTATCGACAGAATAAATGCCAATGCGGCTGCATAACCGTCTGTAAAACGGTGCTTTTCCGAACACAGATTCCCGAACGGCTTTCCGAACGAAATTACTCCCGAAATCGCGCAGATTTCGGGAGTTTTTAATATGTTCGAAAAACGTTCGTTTTTTGAACAGTACTCCGGATTTCAAACATACAACATATTTCTTCTACCCTGCTCTTCCCTCTCAGGTCAATTATATATTATATAATTGATACTGTCAGAAAAGAGGTGAATTGTTGTGTCAGAAAAAATTGCGATAAAAATCGCTATTCTCGTCCTGTCTGCTCTTCTGGGCGTAGCTAAGATCATTTCAGATGAAACGCTTATCAATTGTTCTGAAAACAGTCTGGAGTAATTCAAGAGCAAAAGAGCAATATGGAGCTTCCCAATAACGGAAGCTCCTATCGTTCTGATAGGACGTTAAGTTAAGCTGTCACATATTGTTTTTCATTATTTTTTGTTGTTATGAATTTATAGTGCAAAAAAGCGATTACATTATTTTTCGTTATATAGTAGAAAAATGCACTTTGTAAAATTTGTAAACAGGTATTAAAAAAGCCATTCAACGCTTATCACTATAACATATTAATAAATATACTCTAAGGAAAGGTGATATTATGTTTGACGAATACACGGATATAGTAACAATTGATGAACTGCAAGAAATGCTCCGTATAGGCCGCAGCACAGCATATAAACTGTTAAGGAGCGGACAGATCAAAGCAATCCACAGTGGCAGAGTATGGCTTATTCCGAAAGCGTCTATTATAGAATACATAGCAAGATGGTGCAGTTGATATGTTTAAGAAGGCAAGGGCTCAGTGCTCTTGCCTTTCTTTGTTCGATTCATAGTTTGCATAGGTAATTTCAGCCTTGCTGGCTTTATCAACAAAAACTAAATTACGATACGTCCGATTTATTTTTTATTCTTTTTTGTCAGTTGACGTGGTTCGTTTGTATAACCAGCGATATAGTCGATACTCACATTGTAGAATTCTGCAAGGGTGATCACACGATCAAAGGGGATAATTATCTTGCCGCTCTCATATTTTCCATAATGCTGCTGCGAGGTTCCTATGACTTCGGCAATCTGAGCCTGCGTCATGTCATGATCTTCACGTAGGTCTTTAAGCCTTAAATAGTACTTCTGCATGGCACCGCTCCCTTTCTGAAGATATTTTATCACGTAAGCAGTCAGCTTACTCAACCTTAAGTGCAAAATGACTTACAGGTAATCCCGTTAGCAAGCAATTTAACAAACTCTACAAACTTGGTCGATATAAGCAATCCATATAATGTTTTACAGAAACACTGTAACGCCATATAATCACAGCTGTTCGTCAGTCATAACATCAACGGTTAGTTCACAAGAAAATATAAAGAAACGCTGCTCAAACTGCAATTTATTCTTTATTTTCAAGATGTTAAGGGAACTATATGAATTGAAAGTGAAAAAAAACGAGGCAGAAATCTGCCCCGATTAAAAATATATGTAGAGATATCGCTCAAAACCATCAAGCTTTATAGGGTATCTAAAAGGATAAAGCAGCGTGTTAATAAATAACACATGAAAAAAACTAAAGTTAAAAATACGATAACCGGTCGGTCGAATATGGTACTCTGTGGATACAGTTGGAAAAAAGAGAAGAGAATATTAGCATGCATATATGTCCGTTCGAAAGAAGCCTCAACAATGTTTAGAGAGATGAAAAAATGTTTATGGATATCTAAGGCAACACCGCACAATTAACGCCCCATTGCCATAAAAAGAGCTGTCTCTTATACACATCTCCG
>ERZ1027059.379-NODE-379-length-16815-cov-4.966527_pt1 | contig 16815 bp, 19 predicted proteins | sample MGYA00519425_ERZ1027059 | MGnify/ENA primary metagenome ERZ1027059 (study PRJEB26926, sample SAMN06164566) | human gut metagenome | biome: ENVO:00009003; feature: ENVO:2100002; material: ENVO:00002003 | host: Homo sapiens | place: USA | collected 2012 ... | reverse complement strand
GAGAAGGGGAAGTCGGTGCAGTCATTTGAACATGTATTTGAGGCTGCGCGTAACGGTATCGCAGGTAACGGCGTCAAGGTGACATCTATACTTGAAGATAATACGACTGACATGGTTAAAAAATACGATCCGTCGCATCCGGATGCTGATGAGAATGGATATGTCACATATCCTAATGTCAATGTAGTGCAGGAGATGACTGATCTTATAGATGCAACAAGATCTTATGAGGCCAATGTTACTGCATTTAATGCAGGCAAGAGCATGGCAACAAAGGGACTAGAGATAGGCAAGGCATAATAATTTGTGCTCAATAACATTTTATAGAATACGGGGAATTATTAATGGACGTTTATTCAGCTACGCAGGCGCTGGGCAGTGACTATATAGACAAAGTCACTAATGCTGTTAAGTCTGCTTCATCAAATCAGGCTGCAACTGACAAGGATACATTTGATTCGGTATATAATTCAGTTGTCGGACTTCTTAACGATACGAACAAGTACATTCAGGATGCTTCACAGGCTGAGATAGATTTTTCGCTCGGCAATCTCACAAGTACCCATGAGCTGAGTGTATATCAGCAGAAAGCTAATCTTGCGCTTCAGTATACTGTCGCAATAAGAGACAAGGCGCTGGAGGCATATAAGGAAATAATGAATATGTCAATGTAATATTGCTGATTGCAGAAGGGATACTTGAAACATGGATAGGTTCAAACAAATTGGACAGAAATTACTGGATGTCTGGAATAAATATACTGTTAAGCAGAGGGCTGTAATTGTCAGCAGTGTGGCTGTTGTTATTATTGCACTTGTGATACTTGCGGTTGTTGTTAACAGACCACAGTATGAGACACTTACAACATGCAGTTCATATGCACAGATGCAGGAGGTAACTAATCTCCTTACAGATAATTCAATATCGTATAATGTTGCGGACAATTCAATGGTTGTTAAAGTCAGAAAAGAAGACCTTACGAATGCTAAGATGGCACTGGCATCAAGCAACATACAGTCAGATGGCTATACGATTGAGGATGCATTATCAGGAAGCTTCTCAACAACTGAGAATGATAAGCAGAAAAAGTGGCAGAAGTATCTTGAATCAAAATTCAAGACGGATCTTGAGTCATTTGACGGAGTAAAGGAAGCATCTGTTACTGTAACACTTGGAGAAGCAACTAATATATACTATTCAACAAAGCAGGAAGCTACTGTTGGAGTAGTATTGCAGCTTACAAAGCAGATTGATGATGAGGTCGCAGCGGGTATGGCGCAGCTGCTTGCTACATCAGTAGGTAATAAGACTACAGATAACATAACAATTATAAGCACAGACGGAACTACGCTTTTTTCAAAGTCTGATACAGACCTCAGCGGAAGTGGTACGTCAACGGTAGGCCTCAACGGAAGGCTTAAGTATCAGAGCCAGATAGAATCATCAATAACATCTCATCTTAGACAGGGAATGCTGGCAACAGGGCTTTATGATGAAGCTTATGTGCAGATGAATCTCGATATGAACTGGGATGCGGTTAATACTATCAATACACAGTATTCTGCACCGGATGGAATGGAGCAGGGACTTTACTCTGAGTCATATGAAGAGGCAAGTTCAGGTACTAATGGAGCAGGCGGTGTTCCGGGAACATCTTCTAACAGTGGCGATAATTCAACTACATATTACGTATCGGATGGTACTAATTCAACATCAGAGTATAGTGTTAAAAAGTATGCATATCTGCCTAATGTGCTTGTTACAACAACTGACAGCCAGCCTGGAAAGGTTATTTACAACACATCATCAATGACAGTAACATTTGTAAAGAATGTTATATATAACGAGGATGAATGCAGGAAAAGAGGTCTCCTTGATAATACAACATGGGATGATTTCAAAGCCCAGAATGCACAATCTGTGGCAGCACAGGTGGATCAGACATGGATTAATGCAATATCAACAGGAACAGGTATTGATACCCAGAACATTACTGTGCTTGCATATCAGAAACCGTTCTTCGTGGATTCTGAGGGTAATGCATTCGTAAGAAACTGGACATTCTGGTTACAGATTGCGCTTGCAGTTGTAATACTCGGATTACTTGCATTTGTTGTGTTCAGAAGTGCAAGACCTCTGACAGTGGAGGAGAAGGAGCCGGAACTTTCAGTGGAAGAGATGCTGAGGACAACAAAAGAGCAGCAGGAGCCTCTCGAAGATATCGACCTTCAGGAGAAGTCAGAGATACGAAAGGCTATCGAGAAATTTGTGGACGAGAATCCGGAAGCGGTTGCTTTGCTTTTGCGCAACTGGCTTAATGACGGATGGGATTAGATATAAAGAGGCAGGAGTTTTGTCATGGCTAAAAATGGTAACGGCGAGAAAGAAATGGATGGCGTACAGAAGGCAGCGGTTCTGCTTATCGCACTTGGACCGGAGAAGTCTTCTAAGATATTCAAACATCTGAAAGAAGAGGAGATAGAGCAGCTTACGCTGGAGATTGCCAACACTAACAGTGTATCGCCTCAGACAAAAGAAGAAGTACTTAATGAATTTTACGAGATCTGCCTTGCACAGCAGTATATTGCAGAGGGCGGTATCGGATATGCCAAGGAGCTTCTTGAAAAAGCACTTGGCTCAGATAAGGCAAAGGATGTAATAAGCAAGCTTACTGCGAGTCTTCAGGTTCGTCCTTTCGAGTTCATACGAAAGACAGATCCTGCGCAGTTGCTTAATTTTATACAGGATGAGCATCCTCAGACAATTGCATTGATTCTTTCATATCTTCCTGCATCACAGGCATCTTCAATTGTCAGTGCGCTGCCACCTGAGAAGCAGGCAGATGTAGCAAGAAGAATTGCGCAGATGGATCGTACATCACCTGACGTTATCAAGCAGGTTGAGAAAGTACTTGAAAGAAAGCTCTCATCGCTTGTTAACCAGGATTACACTATTGTTGGCGGTGTTGATTCTATCGTTGAGATTCTTAATTCTGTTGACAGAGGCACAGAGAAGCATATTATGGAGACTCTCGAGATCGAAGAGCCGGAGCTTGCAGACGAGATCCGCAGAAAGATGTTTGTATTCGAGGATATCATATCCCTCGACGACAGAGCTATACAGAGAGTGCTGCGTGATGTTGATAATAATGACCTTGCACTTGCGCTTAAGGGCTCAACGGAAGAGGTTCAGAATGTTATCTTCAACAACCTTTCAAAGCGTCTTGCTGTTATGATAAAAGAGGATATGGACTTCATGGGTCCTGTACGTATGAAGGATGTTGAGGAGGCTCAGCAGAAGATTGTTAATATTATCAGAAAGCTTGAGGATGCAGGTGAAATCGTTATCGCCAGAGGTGGAGGTGACGAGATAATTGTCTAATCTTTTAAAAAGAGCAAGTATCATCAACAAAGATGAGAGGGTTATTGATTATAACCGGATTATTCAGGAAAAATTAGATGCACTTAAGAAGGCTGCACCAAAGGACAGTGACGGTTTTATCGAAGGGCTTCATTCACCACAGGTTGAACAGATGGTTGATGAAGATGGCAATCCGGTAGATATGAGCATTTTTGGTGAAGATACAGCCGCAGCAACACAGGAAGCGGAAGCACAGGAAGTACCTGATCTTGATGAGGTAAAGGCACAGGCTGATGCAATTCTTGAGGATGCCAGGAATCAGGCAGACAGAATACTTGAAGACGCAAGGAGTCAGGCAGAGCAGATACGTCAGGATGCACATGATGACGGATTTGATGCCGGGATTGCAGAAGCACAGAATAAGTATGAACAGGATAAGAAGCTGCTCCAGTCAGATTATGACAGCAGGAAGGCAGCACTTGAAAAAGAGTATAACGAGCTTAAGGCTAAGATGGAGCCGGAACTTGTCAATGTGATACTTGAAGTGTTTAAGAATGCGATATATGCAATATCAGACAGCGACCAGCAGGTGATACTCAGTCTTGTTAATCATGTGCTGCAGGATGCTAATATAAGTAATGAATTCACAATAAAGGTATCACATGATGATTATGAGTTTATGATTCAGAATCAGGGAAAACTCTATTGTGCGATGAATAAAGATATTCAGGCTGATATAATTGAAGATTCCAAGCTGTCTAAGGGACAGTGCCTGATAGAAGCTGATTCCGGAGTGTATGACTGCAGTCTGGATATCCAGCTTGAAAATCTTATTAAGTCGATAAAGCTGTTAAGCAGCAGCTGTAACTAATGTATTTATTATGGGAGGTATCGGTTTGGCTATAATTGACCGGATGAAATACCTGAAGCTTACAGAAAAATCATACTACAAAAAGCTGGGACGCGTTACGAAAGTGGTAGGTCTTACCATTGAATCGGCAGGTCCCGATGCCAAGCTCAATGACCTGTGTATCATAACTCCGGCAGACGGAAGTTCTCCGGTACATGCAGAGGTTGTAGGGTTCAAGGATGACAGAGTCCTGCTCATGCCATTTGATGATGTCGGCGGTGTGGGACCGGGATGCATTGTAGAGAATACAGAGCATCCGCTTACTGTAAAAGTCAGTGATGAACTTCTTGGACATACTCTGGACGGTCTTGGTAATCCTACTGACGGAACAGAGCTGACATCATATGAGGAATATCCTGTAGAGGCTGCTCCACCGGATCCTATGGAAAGAGTTATCATAAGTGAGATACTTCCGCTTGGTGTCAAAGCAGTAGACGGACTGCTTACAGTCGGTAAGGGACAGCGTGTGGGAATATTTGCCGGAAGCGGTGTCGGCAAGAGTACTCTTATGGGTATGTTTGCACGTAATACTAAGGCTGACATTAATGTTATAGCACTTATAGGAGAGCGTGGCAGGGAAGTAAGAGAATTCGTAGAACGTGACCTTGGCACGGAAGGTATGAAGCGAAGTGTTCTGGTTGTTGCTACATCTGATAAGCCGGCACTTATCCGTAACAAGGCGGCGAAGACTGCAACGGCTATTGCTGAGTATTTCAGAGATCAGGGCAGGGATGTACTGCTTATGATGGATTCACTTACACGTTTTTCCATGGCTCAAAGAGAAATTGGCCTTGCTTCGGGAGAACCGCCTGTTACGAGAGGATATCCGCCTAGTGTGTACAGTGAGATGCCTAAGCTCCTTGAGAGAGCAGGTATGTCAGACAAAGGCTCAATAACAGGGCTGTATACAGTACTTGTAGACGGTGATGATTTTAATGAACCTATAACTGATACTGCGAGAAGTATTCTGGATGGACATATAATGCTAAACCGAAAGCTCGCACAGAAGAATCATTATCCTGCGGTTGATGTTCTTCAGAGTATATCAAGGTGCATGAGCCAGATTGTAGATAAAGAGCATAAGAAGCAGGCAGGTAAGCTGAAGCAGGTACTTGCTACATACGGAGAGGCTGAGGACCTTATTAATATAGGTGCATACAAAGCCGGCTCCAATAAGGCAATTGACTATGCAATAGAAAAGATAGATGCTGTTAATGAGTATCTGTGCCAGCAGACAGATGAAAAGTTTGGCCTTGAGGAAGAGTTGAATATGCTCGAGTCACTTTTTGCTGATTAAGGAATGATTAATGGCTAAGTTTGTTTACAGGCTTCAGAATGTACTTGATGTTAAGTACAGGCTGGAATCACTTGAAAAAACTGCATATGCCCAGGCGGCAGCAAGGCTGGCTGAAGAGGAATCGAAGTTTCAGGAACTTCTTACAAGGCAGAATACATACCGTGCAGAGCTTAAGGAAGCATCCAATGGTGTGCTTGATATTAAGCATATACAGCACCTCAGTGATTCAATGGAAGTTATGAAGGGCCTTATACAGAAGCAGTTCCTTAATGTGAATATAGCACAGAAGAATCTTGAAGCTGCGCGCACAAGACTTAACAAAGCAATGCAGGAACGCAAGATATATGAAAAGCTCAAAGAAAAAGCTTTTGAGAATTTTAAGACAGAACTGGCTGACCAGGAAAAGAAAGAGATAGATGAGCTTGTTAGTTTCACTTATAATGATGCCAATAGTGACGAGAGTGACTGACAGTATTTTGGAGGAGACACACAATGCCTAGAAAGAAGAAAAATAAAGACAACAGCGAGCTGGATGAAGTCCTTGATGTTGACGAGACTGATGATGAGGAAAAGGTCAAAGGCGGAACACTTTGGACTATAATTGTTGCGGTCGTTATTATTGCAATATGGCTTGTAATATTTGGACTTCTTATCAAACTTGATGTCGGTGGATTCGGAAGTACTGTACTTCGTCCTATATTAAAGGATGTTCCGGTCATTAACAGGATTCTTCCTGATGCATCAGATGAGGAAGTGGCAGCTGAGACCGGATATAAGTATAAAAACCTTGCTGAGGCTGTAGAACATATAAAAGAACTTGAAAAGCAGCTTGCTGATTATCAGAATAACGGCAATGCAAGCCAGGAGCAGATTGCACAGATGCAGGCGGAGATAGACAGGCTCAAGACATTTGAGGACAATCAGACATACTATGAAGAGCTTAAGAAGAAGTTCGATGAGGAAGTTGTATATACTGACAATGCACCGGATATAGAAGAATATAAGAAGTGGTATGAGGAGATGAATCCTGATAATGCTGCTGATATCTATCAGCAGGTGCTTCTTAAGATTAATTATACTGCACAGGTTAAGGCATGGGCTGAGGCCTATTCAAAGATGGATGCAAAATCGGCAGCGGCTATTCTCGAAGAGATGACAGGCGATATTAATCTTGTATCAGATATACTTAATAATATGAAATCTACTCAGAGAGCGGCGATACTGGCAGCTATGGATCCGGTATTTGCAGCCAAGATAACCAAGGTTATGCACCCTAATGAGCCTTAACAGAGGTGCTTGGTTTGTAATATTGATTTGTAAGTTATGATGTGGCAGTCCGGGACAGTGTTACAGATAACAGAATCTGTAAGCTGCTGAGGATTTTCACATAGATATTATTGAAGAAAGGAGGAAAGGACATGGCTAACGATATAGTGTCAGGAAGTGTTAATGCACTTGCCAATATGGGAACTGCTAATGCTGCACAGGCTGCATCAGCTAAGAAAAGCACAGGAAAAAGTGATTTCGGAAGCATTATGAGCAGCTCGCTTGCATCAAGAGCTTCAGCTAATGCCGGTAATTCGCAGACCAATGTGAATACTGCAATCAAGTCATCCGGGAAAGCACAGGGCAGCAATCAGAATAATGAAGTGGATACACCTAAGAATCCTGACAGTAAGCTCAACAGCGGCTCAGTAAAAAGCACAACAGTTAACGAGCCGCAGGATAGTAGCAATGCTGACAAGATAGCCGGTGCGCTTAATGAGATAAAAGAGCAGATTAAGGATGTTCTTGATATCAGTGACGATGAGTTTGAAGCAGCTATGGAAGCTCTTGGATTTACAATGCAGGATCTTCTTAAGGCTAATAACCTTACGGCACTTGTAGCACAGATTACGGGCACTGACGGAGCACTTGCACTTATTACGGATACTGATTTGTCAGCTCAGCTTAAGCAGATTCTTGATTTTGTATCAGTAAAGACTGATGAACTTGCACAATCAATGAATATGACTGTAGAGGAATTTACGGATTATATTAATGCAAATGCTGACAATCCTGCATTTGCTGATGCACTTGAGGGAGCACTCAATGCCAAAGCAGCTGCAGACAGTAATGACAACACAGATAATGCAGAACAGGATGTCACTGTAGAGGACGGCAGCCAGACAGGGCAGAACGGAACTCAGGATAATCTTGCAGCAAAGATAACTGTAGAGAATACTGCATCCGATAATAATGCTTCACAGAATAAGGACTTTACCAGACACAGTGCTGCAAAGGCTGATTTATCTGAGAACAGTACAGGAGTTGCAGCTAAACTTACACAGAGTATCAATGATTCATTCGGTGAAGTGCTTGTTGAGAATGTGGGACAGGTTGACGCTGCGGATATTGTCCAGCAGATTATTGACAGTGTAAAGGTTGTGTCAACGGAGAGTCTTCAGAGCATGGAGATTCAGCTTACACCTGAGAATCTCGGAAAGATTCATCTTACGGTGTCATCAAGAGATGGCATTATGACAGCACAGATTGCTGCTCAGGATGAAGCAGTTAAGAAGGCGATTGAGAATCAGCTTGCGGTCCTGAAAGAGAATTTTAATAATCAGGGACTTAAGGTTGAACATGTTGAGGTAACTGTAGAGAGTCACGCATTTGAAGGCAACCAGAATCCGGCAGACGGAAGCAGACAGAATCAGGAGAGTGGCAGGAGAAGAACACTTAATCTTGACAGTCTTATGGGACTTTCTGAAGAAGAACTTTCGGATGACGAGCAGCAGGTTATGGACATGCTTGTCGGAGATAACAGCAGTGTAAGTTACATGGCATAATTACTGAATTATGCATTGAATATCGTAAGAAGGAGGATAATCAGATGGCAGTAGCAACAGTTAACAGTGATGGTTCACTTAATACAGAGGCAACCAGCATATATCATTCAACTACTGATAAGTCTTATGATAACGGACTTGATAAGGATGCATTCCTTCAGCTGCTTGTAGCAGAGATGCAGAATCAGGATCCGCTTGAGCCATCTTCAAACACTGAGTATGTGGCACAGCTTGCTACATTTACACAGGTTGAAGAGATGCAGAATATGGCTAATTCAATGGCTCAGAATCAGGCTAATGCTCTTGTAGGTAAGACGGTAATAATGAATACTATTACAGCGTCAGGTACTACATCATATATCGGAGGAGTAGTAGACAGAATCGTTAATTCTAACGGTAAGACATATGTAGGAATTAATGGAAGTCTCTATGATATTAACGACCTTAATTCAATTCTGAATACGGATTATTATAAGATTACTAATAATTCAAGCTCAGGTTCAAGCTCAGGTTCAAGTTCCGGTTCAAGTTCCGGTTCAAGTTCCGGTTCAAACAGTTCAACATCAGGCGGAACAGCTACAGACAAGACAGAGTCATCAGATTCTAAGAAAGATGATACTACAGGCAGCACAGCCAAAGATTAACGGAGGCTGATGTGTACAGTAACCACATGTGGGAGGAAATATATGCAGATTAACAGCAGAAGGTTTTCTTCAATTGAGCAGGTTACGGGGCAGTATCTTGGAAGTAAGAGCAAGGTACAGGAAAGTCAGAATCAGGATGTCTCATTCCTTGATATTCTTAACAGGACTGCAGATGAGATTAAGAACCAGGATGGTGAAGAACTCAAGTTTTCAAAACATGCAGGAGAGAGACTGGCTGACAGAGATATTACACTGACCAATGAGCAGTTAGCACGGTTAGAGGATGGAGCCCACAAAGCCGGTGCCAAAGGAATTAAAGAGTCGCTTGTACTGATGGATGGAATGGCATTTATTATTAACACAAAGAGTAATACGGTCATAACAGCGATGAATCAGTCAGGTGCGGAAGAAAACATTTATACTAATATTGATGGAGCCGTTATTATATAAGCCGGACCGCAAGGAAGCTTGGTCCCGGAATGACAGAAGGGACTTATGGCGGTTCCCATCGGACAGAATGGAGGAACATAATTATGATGAGATCATTGTTCTCTGGTGTATCAGGTCTTTCCTCACACCAGACAAGAATGGATGTAATCGGTAATAACATTGCCAATGTCAATACCATTGCATTTAAGTCTAGTTCAGTGTCTTTTAGCGAAGTATTCTACCAGACAACACAGGTTGCATCCGGTCCTAATGCTACTACAGGCAAGGGCGGACAGAATGCCAAGCAGATAGGTCTTGGTACGTCTGTTGGTTCTATTTCTACAAAAGTTGATACGGAAGGTGCTTCACAGCGAACAGATAACCCGTTTGATGTTAAGCTGTCAGGAAGCGGTAATTCATTTTTTATCGTAAGAAGCAACGGTAATACATATTTTACAAGAGCCGGAGATTTTACATATGATGCCAGCGGTGCTCTTGTTACACAGTCAGGTGCTAATGTAATGGGCTGGGTAACTAATGACCAGGGAGATATTGTAAAGGATGTTGTTCAGCCGCTTTATGTCAAGAGTGATGAATTCACATATACAATGCCGGAGCAGACAACCAACCTTAAGGTATCAGGTAATATTAACTCAAGCAGCGGTAACTTTGACAAAGGCTCAGGTACAAGCGGCGCCGATGGTAACCAGAAGGGTGAAACGATGACACTTTCATTCTACGATAACCTTGGATACAGATATCAGGCAACAATCGCAGTTACACAGGTAGATAAGTACAATTACCATACAGAGGTTACAGGTGTTACTAAGGAAGGCAAGGCTGCTGACCTTACAGTGACATTTGATCACGATATCTCATTCAACCCGACAACAGGTCTTCTTGATGGTACGGATTCATCACTTGATTTTACGATTACAGGCGGAGCTGATGCGGATTCATTTGTAAAAGATACTATTGCAGTTGATATTTCAAATCTTAAGTCAATCGGTGACGAGACTAAGTTTGAGTATATTGATGTTGCAGGCAAGGGTAAGGCTGTAGGTAAGATGAGTTCCGTAGGTATTCAGGATGACGGACGTATCATTGCTTCATACAGCAATGGTGATACGGTTGTCATTGGACAGATTGCAACCCAGAGCTTTACTAATGCGGCAGGTCTTGAGAAGGTTGGTACTAATATGTATGCGGCAACACTTAACTCAGGCGAGTTTGATGGCGTTGGCGAAGATATTACATCAGCCGGCGGCAGCATGGTATCAAGTACTATTGAGATGTCTAACGTAGACCTTGCATCGGAGTTTACCGATATGATCACTACACAGAGAGGTTTTCAGGCTAACTCAAGAATTATTACTGTTTCAGATACAATGCTTGAGGAACTTATAAACCTTAAGAGATAATAAATAAATCCCATGCGGCTGCATGAGGTGGTTATTGTGCAGCCGCATTTTCAAAAACTGAATTACGGCAGATTATCAAATATCATTAATTTGTTGAAATAATTTGGCAAAAGTGGTTTAATATATAGTAGTTTATGGAATTTTGTGCATCAATTGCGCACGATACTTTTTAGCAAAGGAGGGGCGTATGATTGAGGTAACTAGAATTAACGGAACCAAGATAATGATTAATTCGGATATTATCGAGATGATGGAAGAAACTCCAGATACTGTTATCACGCTTACTAACGGACACAAGTATATAGTCAGTGAGAAGACGAGTCAGATAAAGGAAAGCATTGTAAGCTTCCGCAGAGAGATTTATAAGGATTTAATAGCAGTCGACAAGAATTAAGCAGGGAAGGTATATAACATTGGATATTTCTACATTAATAGGTATTATAGGCGGTATAGGCCTGATTATATTTGGTATATTATGGGGACAGCCATCAGCAGCGGTTCTTCTTAATTTCGTTGATATACCATCATTATTTATTACGGTCGGTGGTACATTCTCATCAACGCTTACATCGTACAAGCTTAAGGATTTCCTTAATGGACTTAAAAGTATTTCCATTATATTTAAATCACCGGAGATTGACAATGTGTCAGTAATCAACAGAATAATAGAACTTTCTAACGTAGCCCGTAAGGAAGGTCTGCTTGCTCTTGAAGAAGTTGCATCAGGACTTGAAGACGAGTTCATGAAGAAAGGAATTCTTCTTATAGTGGATGGTACTGAGCCGGAACTTGTCCGCGGTATTTTGGAGACAGAGATGGATTTTATGGAGGAACGTCACAGCAGACTTGCAGGTTTCTGGGATACGATAGCTTCCATGGGTCCTGCCTGGGGTATGATTGGTACTCTGATAGGTCTTATCAATATGCTTAAGGCGATGGGAGACGATATGTCTGCTATCGGACCAAATATGGCTACAGCGCTTATTACAACATTGTATGGTTCAGTAATTGCCAACTGGATTGCCATACCTACATCTAATAAGCTCAAGGATATATCAGCTAAGGAATACCAGTCGAGAGCACTTGTTGTTGAAGGACTTCTGTCTATACAGGCAGGCGAGAACCCACGTGTCATTGAAGAGAAACTTAAGTCATTCCTCTCACCGGCAGACAGAGAAGGAATTAACCCTCAAGAGGGAGGCAATGCCGGAGGTGAAGGCTGATGGCTAAGATTAAGAAGAGAGAGGAAAAGGGCGGCGGTGCTGCCTGGATGAATACATTCAGCGACCTTATGAACCTGCTCCTTTGCTTCTTTGTAATGCTTTTTGCAATGAGTGATCCTAATCAGGAGAAGTTCCAGCAGCTTTCAGCATCACTTGCATCTACATTCAGCATATTTAATGCAGGAAGCATATCAATGGGAGACGGCGTTCTTATAGGAAGCGGCGCAAGCCAGCTTAATGAACTTGCGATATATTACAATAATATGGGTATGAACAGCGAGGGAGAGATTACACAGGAAGAGATAAAGGATGCGGCACAGCAGATTCAGGAAGCCGGACTTCAGGAATCAGAGCATATGGCTGAGAATATAGAGAAGCAGCTTGAACAGAATATGCTATCTGATGATGTTGAAGTAAAGGCTACATCAAAGTATGTAATGCTGAACCTTAACAGCGGTATCCTGTTTGATTCCGGAAAGTCTGAACTTAAGACTGAGGCAGTCACACTCCTTGATAAGGTATCGAGCATACTTTGGGAATATAATGATAACATGATAGCAATTGAAGGCCATACGGATAACAATCCTATTCATAATTCAAAATATCCTGACAATACGATGCTTTCACTTTACAGAGCTTATTCTGTATTCACATATCTTACGGATCAGAAGGGATTTGATGCATCAACGATGCTTGCAACCGGAAGAGGAGAATCAGTTCCTATAGCTTCCAATGCAACAGCAGAGGGACGTGCACAGAACAGAAGAGTTGAGATAAAGATATACAACAGCTTTGAATAGACATAAAGAAAGGCAATGGTGTTAAAAATGAAAAAAAGCATGCTGAATGTAATTACACTTGCATTAGTACTTATCAATCTTGTACTTACGGTGATTCTTACATTTTCAATCGTGTCAACAACTAAGAAGACGGATAATCTTATCACTAAAGTGGCTGAGATAATTGATCTGGACGTTGGAGGAGGAATCTCATCTAACAACAGTGGTTCATCACTTGCCGTGAGTGACATGGAGACTGTTGATGTTAAGAATTCAGATGATTCTACAAAGATAACACTTTCACTTCTTGATTCCAATAATAAGATTCATTATGCTCAGGTAAGTGTAGTGCTTACGCTTAATAAGAAGTCAAGAGATTATTCAGAGAAGCGTTCAAGCATCGACAGCGGAATGCAGTTGATTGTTAACAATGTAAATACAGTTGTGTCATCATATACATATGATACAGCTCTTCAGAATAAAAGCAACATGGAGGCAGAGCTCCTCAGTAAATTACAGAACCTGTTCCAGACAGATATGATTCACAGTGTTGCAATTAATCTGGTGATTTCATAAATATCAGTAATAGGATACTGGGAACAGGAGGTGTGAAGGATGAGCGAGGTTTTATCCCAGGATGAGATAGACAAACTCTTAAGTGCGTTGAACAGCGGCGAGTTAGATGCCGAAGAGATAAAAAATAGCGATGAGCGTCAGGTTAAAGTATATGACTTTGCAAGACCATCCAAGTTTTCTAAGGAGCATTTAAGAACACTCGAGATCATCTTTGAACATTTTGGAAGATTACTTGCAACAAACCTTCCGGGATATCTGAGGAAGACAGTAAGTGTAGATGTAGTCAATTCTGAAGTTGTTATCTATTCAGAGTTTTCCAATGCACTTTCTAATCCGGTGCTGCTCGGCGTTGTAACCATGCCGCCGCTTAAAGGCAATATTATCATGGAGATGGCATCTAATCTTGGATATGCAATTATAGACCGACTGCTTGGCGGTTCAGGTAATACCATGGACAAAGCTAGAGATTTCTCGGAGATTGAACTTACAATACTTGAGAGAATATTTACAATATGTGTTAATCTGTTACAGGAACCTTGGCAGAATGTTGTACAGACTTCACCAAGGCTTGAGAGAATAGAGACCAATTCACAGTTTGCACAGATTATATCTCCGAGCGAGACAATTGCAATTGTAACGCTCAGTATTAAGATAGGAGAGGTGGAAGGCCTTATGAATATATGTCTTCCGTTCGTTACACTTGAACCTGTCATGGACAAACTTAATACTAAGTATTGGTTCTCTACATTACAGGATAAAGATGACCAGTCATATCAGGATGCGATTGAGAGCCTGATTGACAGGGCACAGATTCCAATGAAGGCTGTGCTCGGACATAGCAGGATATCAGTTGGAGATTTTGTTAATCTTCAACTTGGAGACATTATCAGGCTTGATAGAAAAGTCGATGATGAATTAGAGGTATATGTCGGCAATATTAAGAAATTTGCGGCACTTCCGGGATATTCGGAGGATAAATATGCCATAAGAATAACAGAAGTGATAAAGGAGGAGAGCGAGTAAGATGGACGGAATGCTATCACAGGATGAAATTAACGCACTGTTTGGCAATAATGATGCAGCATCCGATTCAAAAGATGACGCGCAGACTGCAGATACATCAGCTGCAGACACACCTGCTGCAGCTGATCAGGATATAATACTTACTGACAGTGAAAAGGATGCAGTTGGTGAGATATCCAATATATGCATGGGAACTGCAGCAACAACGCTCAGCTCATTGCTGAATCAGCGTGTTGATATTACTACACCACATGTATCTATCTCTACATGGGACGATCTTGCAAGGCAGTATGACAGACCATGCGTCATGATGCAGATTTCTTACAAAGAGGGAATTGACGGCAATAATGTACTCATACTTAGAGAAAATGATGTTAAGATTATAACAGATCTTATGATGGGAGGACCGGGGAATGCGGATCCTAATGAAGAGCTTACGGATCTTCACCTGAGCGCTATTGGTGAGGCGATGAACCAGATGATGGGTTCAGCTGCGACATCAATGTCATCAATGTTCAACCGTAAGATAGATATCAGCCCACCGGTATCAAATCTTGTAGAAGTATATAATAATGATACAGAAGATCTGCCGGATTTCCTTAAGGGTAAGTTTGTTGAGGTTATGTTCAAGCTTACAATCGGAACGCTTATTGACAGCAGCATAATGCAGCTGTATCCTATTGATTTTGCTCATGAACTTGTTAATATGTTCAGTGTTGATACAGACAACAGTGTATCAAATGGCGTACCTGCTGCAGCTTCACAGCCAGCACCGCAGCCGGCACAGGCACCACAGCCACAGCCTGTACCACAGCCACAGCCGGCACCGCAGCCTCAGCCGGTTCAGCAGCCAATGATGCAGCAGCCAATGATGCAACAGCCGATGATGCAGCAGCCAATGTATAACAATTATGCACCACAGCCGGATGTTAATGTCCAGCCTGCAGCTTTCCAGCCGTTTGCCGGAGATCTGTCAGCATTGTCACAGAAAGAGAACATTGACCTTATTATGGACGTTCCGCTTGAAGTTACAGTAGAACTGGGAAGAACATCCAAGACAATCAAGGATATACTTGAGTTTGCACCGGGAACGATTATCGAACTTAATAAGATTGCAGGTGAGTCAGTTGATGTTCTTGTTAATGGTAAGAACGTAGCTAAGGGCGAGGTTGTTGTTATCGAAGAGAATTTTGGCGTAAGAATTACCGAGATTATCAAAGAGCAGTAATTTTGCAAAAAACACAAAAAGTAATAGGAAATTACAAAGTTTTAGTGTATAATGTTCAATGTGTTATTTTAAATCATTGGGATTATTTGGGCTTGTCAGCCACATTAGAATAATATGAAGTAAGGAGAACAGGTATGGCAAAGAATATTTTGATATGTGATGATGCAGCATTTATGAGAATGATGATAAAGGACATTCTCACAAAGAATGGTTACAACATTGCAGGAGAAGCTGAGAATGGTGCTAAGGCAGTTGAGAAGTATAATGAACTTAAACCGGACTTGGTACTTATGGATATTACAATGCCTGAGATGGATGGTATAGAGGCTCTTAAGAAGATTAAGGCCGGAGACCCTAATGCTATGGTAATTATGTGTTCAGCAATGGGTCAGCAGGCAATGGTAATTGAGTCTATCCAGTCAGGAGCTAAGGATTTTATTGTTAAGCCTTTCCAGGCAGACCGTGTAATTGAGGCAGTTAAGAAAGTAATTGGTTAGTCTGATGGCATTTTTGAAGATTTCGTCCGGTACAATTGATTCAATTGCACAGTTGATTTCTATGATTCTGATATTTATATTTGTGCTTGCACTTACATATTTTACAACGAGATTCGTTGGCAGTTATCAGAAGAATAAGATGGCCGGCAGTAATGTCAATGTATTGGAGACATTCAGAATTTCTAATAATAAGTACATTCAGATAATTAAGATAGGTAAGAAGTATTTTGCCATTGCAGTATGCAAGGATACGATAACGTATCTTTGTGAACTGGATGGAGAGGATTTGATTTATAACAGTACAACAACTGAATCTCATTCCGACAGCTTCAAAGCTATATTGGATAAGTTAAAGAAGGACAAGCCAGAAGATTAGGTGGGATGAACTATGTTACGATTTATTAAAAAGCATGGAAGAGTCATAAGTAAGGCAGCCATGCTGGTTGCGGTAGTAATTGTCGTATGTCTGTGTACGGCAGGTACTGCTTCGGCAACACAGGCAACGACAGCCGCCCAGGAGACGGCAACAGCGGCAGGCAGCAATAATAATAATAATCCTGTCTCTTATACACATCTGACGCTGCCGACGATCGCATA
>ERZ1027059.367-NODE-367-length-17130-cov-5.089722_pt1 | contig 17130 bp, 10 predicted proteins | sample MGYA00519425_ERZ1027059 | MGnify/ENA primary metagenome ERZ1027059 (study PRJEB26926, sample SAMN06164566) | human gut metagenome | biome: ENVO:00009003; feature: ENVO:2100002; material: ENVO:00002003 | host: Homo sapiens | place: USA | collected 2012 ... | reverse complement strand
CGAGATGCTCAGGAGTCTCGTGGGCTCGGAGATGTGTATAAGAGACAGATTTAACACAACCAAACAGACAGATTCTCCGCTGACTATGTATGCAAAGGTAAGCAGTTCCGACCGGAAAGATATTGTTCTGGACACTCAGATTCCTCAGGAAACAGCATATTATGTTTACGGACAGGGCGGACTGGACGGTATCTATACAGATCCGGCGAAGGCTGTATTGCGTGCAGATACGCTGGGAGGTGTAGTGCTGAACCGTACACAGCAGTATGTATGGGAACGTGGAAATAAAAAGACAAAAATGCAGATAGATACAGAAGGGATTCCGGAGATTGTGCTTCAGGGAACCTATGATATTAAAACCCTGAAAAAGAGCCTCAAAAAGACCGGAACTGTGATCGATCTTTCCGGCTGCAGTCTGGACAGTGTGCTGTACGAGATAAGTGCACAGCGTCCGGTAATTGCCAAAACGGGAGCAGATACAAGCGTGGTGATCGTAGGATATGATGAATATAATACCTGGCTGTATGATCCGGTTAAAAAAGAGACCTATCCGTATGGAATGAATGACAGTACGGATCTTTTCCAGAAAGCCGGAAATGTGTTTATCACCTATATAGAAACAGTAAATTACTGATGAAAAACATAACCGGCAGGCAGCTGAGAACGGAGCGAACAGTAACGCGACAGCAACCTGCCGGTTATTCATCCAAAAAATTGTAAAAATGCTTCTTTACATTTCACTGATATTTGAGTATTCTAAAAAGGACAAACAGTGGCAGAGAAATTTATTGTTTAAACACGTTACTGTAAGAGTGAAACAGTAACAGCGAAACGGAGGAACGTACAGATGTTATATGAGAACATTAAAAAATTAGTACAGTACGGAGTAGAAACAGGACTTACACCGGCCTGCGAGAAGAATTATACAATAAATCTTCTTCTGGATGTCTTTAAAGAAGACGAATATGTGGAACCTGAGGAAGAGTACAGGGATATCGATCTTGAAGAGGTATTAAATGCACTTCTGGATGAGGCTGTGAAGAGAAATCTCATAGAAGACAGTGTTGTGTACAGAGACCTTTTTGATACCAGACTTATGAACTGTCTGATGCCGCGTCCGGCGCAGGTACAGAATGAGTTCTGGAGCAGATATGAGAAAGATCCACAGGAAGCAACCGATTACTTCTATAAACTCAGTCAGGACAGCGATTATATTCGCCGTTATCGTGTAAAGAAAGATCAGAAATGGACAGTAGACAGTGAATATGGTAAAATCGATATCACCATCAATCTTTCCAAACCGGAAAAAGATCCGAAGGCAATCGCTGCTGCCAAGCTTGTAAAATCCAGCAGTTATCCGAAATGTCTTCTTTGCCCGGAGAACGAAGGATATGCAGGAAGAATTAATCATCCTGCCAGAGAGAATCACAGAATCATTCCTATCACTGTAAATGACAGTCCCTGGGGATTTCAGTATTCCCCATATGTGTATTACAATGAGCATTGCATCGTCTTTAACAGTCAGCATGTTCCGATGAAGATTGAGAAGAATACATTTATCAAACTTTTTGATTTTGTAAAACTTTTCCCGCATTACTTCCTGGGATCCAATGCAGACCTGCCTATCGTAGGCGGTTCTATTTTAAGTCACGATCATTTCCAGGGCGGACATTATACTTTCGCAATGGCAAAAGCACCGATCGAGAAACATGTGACTATTCCGGGATATGAGGATGTAGAAGCAGGTATTGTTAAATGGCCTCTTTCAGTTTTAAGGATCCGTCATAAGGATGAGAAGAGACTGATAGAGCTTGCTACACATGTTCTGGAAGCGTGGAGAGGTTATACAGACGAAAGTGCGTTTATCTTTGCTGAAACTGATGGAGAACCGCACAATACGATCACACCGATCGCCCGTAGATCCGGAGATATGTTTGAACTGGATCTCACACTTAGAAATAACATTACTACTGATGAGCATCCTCTTGGTGTATACCATCCGCATGCAGAGTATCACCATATCAAGAAAGAGAATATTGGCCTGATCGAAGTAATGGGACTTGCCGTACTTCCGGCAAGATTAAAAGAAGAATTGGAACTTCTGGCAGAATATATTCTGGAGGGAAAAGACATTTCTTCCAATGAGAAGATTGAGAAACATGCAGCTTGGGTTGCAGAATTCCTTCCGAAATATGACAACCTTGATAAAGACAACATTCAGGATGTTCTCAGAAAAGAAGTCGGTAATGTATTCGTTCATGTACTTGAGGATGCCGGCGTATATAAATGCACTGCTGAAGGCAGAGAAGCATTTATGAGGTTTATCAATAAATTATAAGGAATATTTTCAACCATAAGAAAACAGTGTTTACATAGCAGGATGACAAATCTGGTATTATTTACATATGAGCAGGTTGTGGCGGTTCTGATCAAAAGCCGGGCAGTCTGAAGATGTTTTTGAATGATTGGGAATGCATAGAGAACGTCCCGCATATTTTATGTTGGGACGTTTTTGCAAAATGGAGGTAAATATGTACAGAAAAAGACACAAAAGAGGAAAGCGTCTGGCAAGTGTGTTTCTGACTGTGGCACTGATCACTGCAACAGTTCCCGTACAGGCAGCAGAGTTCGGCACTCCGGACAGTTTTGAAGAGATTTTCAGTTCAGGGGAAGAAGATTCGTGCATAACTGATACAGAAAATACTTTGCCGGCAGCTTCTGATTCGGAGAAAGTAATGGCATCGGAACTGTCACCAACACCAACAGTGACTTCGACACCGGAGGGTACACCTGCACTGACAGAAACACCGACTCCTTCGGTCACACCGATGCCGTCTTCAACACCGACTCCTTCAGTCACACCATCACCATCTCCCACGCCGACGATTAATCCGGAGAAAGAGGTAATGCTCCGGTTTATAGACGGAGAAGGAAATGAATGTGAACAGCTGCGAACAGTGATGTCCTGGGGTGAATCTTTGATCCTTCCCAATGTACCGGATACAGGTGCACCGGATATGTGGAAACTGGAAAAAAATGAAAAACTTGGAGATGCGATCACTCTGAAGGGTGGAGATATTCTTACTCTGAAGAAAGGCGAGAGCTGGAATCTGTTTCTCGAAAAAGGCATCCTGAACTTCTATATGCCAAAGAAATGTACGGTTTCCCTTTATAATAATTCAGGAACCAGTGTGTTTTCCAATGGAATTCTGCATGCATATGAGACAAAAAACGTCATACTTCCGGATATGCCATCATCTAAATACATTAATTATGGATGGACAGATACAAAGGGAAGTTCTGCTGTAAAATATGAACTGAATTCAGAATTTACAGTGACCGGTGACACAGATTTTTACATTGTGCGCCGTACAGCACTTCAGGTGAATTTTAAGACCAATACGGGGGCAAGCAACAGTAAATTTACCAGACTGAATCAGAAAGTCGGAAAAGGACTTACAGTTACAATGCCGCAGGTGCCTGTCAAGACAGGATATCAGTCTCTGGGATGGTCAAAGAGTAAAAAAGCCTCCAAAGCTGACTATAAAGCAGGCCAGAATGTGACTATATCAAAAACACTGACTCTCTATGCTGTATATAAGAAATTGCCTTACACAGTTACTTTCAATAACAATAATGGAACAAGTACCAGCAAAATTTATACTTCGCTCACCATGTATGCGTCAAAAAATCAGAAAGTGACACTGCCTGATGTGCCGAAAGTAAAGGGCTATACAAACTTGGGCTGGACAACTGTAAAGGGAGAAACAGAACCGGAATATTCAGCCGGTGATACAGTAAAGATTACAAAGGCAACTCAGTTCTATGCAGTGTGCAGAAAGAGTAATTATTATACGGTCAGCTACTATCTGGGAAATGGAAGCACTAATGCGGCTTATCAAAAACTTACTCAGACAGTAGAAGAGGGAACTGTTGTTACCTTTGCAAAAGTACCAGCAAGAACCGGTTATGTTAATCAGGGCTGGTCAAGTAAGAAAAATTCCGAGAAAGCAACAGCGAAGGCGAAATGTACAGTTAATAAAAATATCACTCTTTATGCGGTACAGAAGAAGGCAGTACAGCTGACTTTCCACAGATGTGACGGCAGCACCTGGCAGAAAACGACTCTGGCAAAAGGAAGTTCTTATTCTCTTCCGGGCGTAAGGGATGCAGAAGGGTATACTTTTATGGGGTGGTCCACAAAACCGATGCAGAGTGTCTCTCCACAGTATGAGGCAGAAGAAAAAATTACAGTAAATGGAAATATGGATCTCTATGCAGTGGTATTTAACAGAACAACGGAAACAGACCTTACAGAGGATCAGCTTCCGCAGGTAGATATCTATAAATATAAACAGGTGATTTTTGTAGGTGATTCCCGTACGGAATTTATGGAAAATGTTCTGACAGGAATGGGAGAATCTGCGACTAAAAATGTGAAGTTTGTCTGCTCGGCAGGAAAGGGACTGGACTGGTTTACCACTACAGGATGGGCTCAGCTTTATTCCATAGTACAGCACGATTCCAACAGTATTCTTTCAAAGAAAACCGCAGTGATCTTTAATTTTGGAGTAAACGACTTGTCAAAATCTGCAGATTATGCGGAGTATTATAACTGGATTGCACCACAGCTTAAAAGCAAAGGATGTGAACTGTACTTCATGTCTGTAAATCCGGTGAATCGTCTGATGCTTCCCAATGCGGGAAGAGCGGACAGAAGTGAGGCGGCAGTCAGATCATTCAATCAGTATATGAAAGCAAATCTGTCTTCTGCTTATACTTATATTGATATGTATTCTTATCTGAAATCAACAGGATACAGCTTTGCCAGTGATCATTACGGAACTGGTACGGTAGATGACGGGCTTCACTATACTACAAGGACATATAAGCGTATTTTTGCAAAATGTATGGATTCATTGAGAGTGCCTGCCTGACCAAATGGCAGAGAGCATGATTTTGCTACACCTGACAAAAGAAAAAACATAGTTAAATACCAGATTACTCCTTGCGTGAAAACAGGGAATAGTCTATACTAAAAGGCGAGACGGCTGTTATCTGAAACAGCGTTTCGTCTTTTTGTGTAAGACCAGAACGATGAGGAGAAAGAGGAAACATAGATATGAAGTTAACAACAGTAAAAGAGATTTACAAAGAGAGAGAAAAATACCTGGATAAAGAGGTTACAGTAGGTGGATGGGTACGAAGCGTACGTGATTCCAAGACATTTGGATTTATCGTGCTTCACGACGGAAGCTTCTTTGAGACTCTTCAGGTAGTTTATCACGATACAATGGAGAACTTTGCTGAGATCAGCAAATTAAACGTAGGTGCAGCGATCATTGTCAAAGGTACACTGGTAGCAACTCCACAGGCAAAACAGCCATTTGAGATCCAGGCAGCAGAAGTTACAGTAGAGGGTAATTCTGCACCTGATTATCCGCTTCAGAAGAAACGCCACAGTCTTGAATACTTAAGAACCATCACACATCTCCGTCCGAGAACAAACACATTCCAGGCAGTATTTCGTGTACGTTCTCTGTGTGCCTATGCGATTCACCGTTTCTTCCAGGAGCAGGGATTTGTTTATGTGCATACTCCGCTGATCACAGGAAGCGACTGTGAAGGTGCAGGTGAGATGTTCCAGGTAACTACTCTGGATATGAACAACGTTCCGACAGATGACAAGGGTGCTGTAGATTACTCTCAGGATTTCTTCGGAAAAGAAACTAATCTGACAGTAAGCGGACAGTTAAACTGCGAGACTTTTGCACAGGCATTCCGCAATGTTTATACTTTCGGACCAACCTTCCGCGCTGAGAATTCAAACACAACCCGCCATGCGGCAGAGTTCTGGATGATCGAGCCGGAATGCGCATTTGCAGATTTAAATGACAACATGGATCTTGCAGAGGCAATGCTGAAATATGTGATCCGTTATGTACTGGAGAATGCACCGGAAGAGATGAATTTCTTCAATTCTTTTGTTGATAAGGGACTTCTGGACAGACTGAACCATGTGATCAATTCTGAGTTTGGTCATGTTACTTACACAGAAGCAGTAGAGCTTCTGGAGAAGAACAACGATAAATTTGACTACAAAGTATTCTGGGGATGCGATCTGCAGACAGAGCATGAACGTTATCTTACAGAAGAAATCTTTAAGAAACCTGTATTTGTAACAGATTATCCGAAAGAGATCAAAGCTTTCTACATGAAGATGAATGAGGATAACAAGACTGTTGCAGCTATGGACTGTCTGGTGCCTGGAATCGGTGAGATCATCGGTGGAAGCCAGAGAGAGGATGACATTGAGAAACTTGAGAAACGTATGGACGAGCTGGGACTTAAGAAAGAGGATTATGACTTCTATCTTGATCTTCGTAAATATGGTTCCACACGCCATTCAGGATTTGGTCTTGGATTTGAACGTTGCGTAATGTACCTTACCGGCATGGGCAACATCCGCGACGTAATTCCATTCCCAAGAACTGTTAAAAACTGTGATTTATAATTTGACTGATATCAGTATTGTGGGAGCATTGAAGCTGCAGAGCAATCCGCAGATATCAAAAATGTTATAGAAAGAGAGATTGGCATGAGATTTATTCATCTTGCAGATGTACACCTTGGTGCAGTTCCTGACAGGGGCTGTCCATGGAGCAGCAGGCGGGAGGAAGAAATCTGGGAAACTTTCCGCCGGGTTATTGCGGGTATCCGCGAGAATCCGGTGGATTTGTTATTTATAGCAGGAGATTTGTTCCACCGCCAGCCTCTTCTACGGGAACTGAAAGAAGTAAATAACCTGTTTTCCACCATCCCGGATACCCGGGTTTATCTGATGGCAGGAAATCATGACTATATTAAGGCTGATTCTTTTTACCGGGATTTTCAGTGGGAAAAGAATGTGACATTTTTTAAGAATGAACAGCTTACCTGTGTGAAAGATGAGAAACTGGATGTTTATGTATATGGACTGAGCTATGAACATCAGGAAATAGAGAATCCTCTGTATGATTCTATACATCCTGCAGAGGGAGAGGGGGTTCACATTTTACTGGCTCATGGTGGAGATGCGAAGCATATCCCCATGAATATCAAATCAATTGCTGCGTCAGGATTTGATTATATTGCATTAGGACATATTCATAAACCCCAGATTCTGATCCGGGATAATGCAGCTTATGCAGGTGCGTTGGAGCCTGTTGACAGAAATGATCTGGGTGATCATGGATACATAGAAGGACATCTGGAAAACGGAAGGCTTAAGACAAATTTTGTTCCTTTTGCCTGCCGTTCCTATGAGCAGATTCTTCTGATGCTGCGTGAAGATTCTACACAGGCATCTCTGGAAGATATGCTGAAGGCGGATCTGGCGAATAAAGGACGCATGAATATCTACAGGATCGTGATCCAAGGAACCAGGGCACCAGAGCTTCTGCTGCTTCCCGAGAGACTGAAGTCTTTTGGCTACGTAACAGAGGTTCTGGATGAATCAAAGCCTTCCTATGATCTGGAAGCACTTCAAAAAAAATATAGTGGAACACTGATCGGTGACTATATCAGTTATTTTCTTGAAAAAGACAGAAATGCAGTGGAGGAGAAGGCATTATATTATGGTCTTCAGGCTTTACTGGAAACAAGCAGGTGACAGACAGAATATGATTATCAGACAGTTAAATATTAAAAACTCTGGAGAAATCCATGATAAAACTTTAGAGTTTTCTCCGGGAATTAACGTTCTGTATGGAGAGAATGAAAGCGAAAGAGCGATAGTACATACGTATATTAAAAATATGTTTCTCGGAGATATCAGTGAAGCAATCTACGATAATGCAGTTTTTGCTGCGAAGTTAAAGAGTCCGACAGAACAGGATCTGGCTCGGGAGCTGCAAAAATTTATGACCGGCTATCAGGGAACTGCAGACAGCTCCATGGATCTGGGACGGGCCATGCAGATGCTCAAGATGTCCAGAAAGGGTTATCTGGTCCAGGCAGACAGAAAACAGAAAGAGACAGAACAGGAGAGGCAGAAACTTCTGACCAGGATGGATGATATCATAAGTGATCTGAATAATCTGAATGGAAAGCTGGATCAGATTAATGAGAAAGAGGAGTCGTTACGGATGCATCCCGGAGATGAAAATGGTGCGGTTATTCTGGATGAGAGAATGGCACAGGCAAAGGCAAAAAGAAACAGCTTTGCAATGGGAATGCTGATATCGGCCGCTGCCGGCATCTTTGGATTGATTCTGACTGCGATTATAGCGGACAGTGTTTCGGTAAGTCTGATCGTAGCGGTTATTGCAGCTGCGTTGGTGGGATTTTGTGGAAAACAGCAGCTGAAGTATGCAAGGGAATTTCAGAAGAGAATACGGATGAAGAAACGCTGGGTATCCAGGCAGGAGAAACTCAGATGCAGTAAAGAAAATCTCAGACAGGACTATGATGAGAAAGAAACAGAACTTTGTAACCTTAAGGAAGAATACCGGGAATACGAAGAAAATTCTTTTCTGCTTACATCGGAAGAGCGGGAGGTACAGGCTCTGAATATGGCGATGGAAACCATAGAGAGAATGTCAGGAAATATTCATCTTCAGGTGGGACGAAAGCTGCAGATACGTACTTCTCAGATTTTGAGTGAGATTACAGATGGTGAATATCAGGACGTACAGATGGATGCGGCATCCCACATGACAGTAACTACCGGGAACGGAGTGGAAGCACTGGAATGTCTCAGCCGCGGCACTCAGGAGCTGATTTATTTTGCCATGCGCATGGCTGCAGGAGAGCTTCTGTGTCAGGAAGAAAGTCTGCCGGTGATACTGGATGATATCTTTGGGATGTATGAGGAAGAAGATCTTGAGGCAGTTCTTGGATGGATGTATAAGGAGAAAAAGCAGGTTATCATCAGTACCTGCAGTAAACGCGAGATGGAACTTCTGGACAGAGAGGGAATCCCTTATGGGAAGCAAATTATTTCCTGAATTTTTAACCAGACTGCGAAGCAGTTATTCAGTGTAGGGCCGTATAGAAGAGTAGATTGCATTATATATAACAAAAAGAGAGATTTCATGTACTGCAGGAATTTCGGATGAAACAGCCGGAACAGAACATGAAATCTCTTTTTATAAATTTTACAGAAGTTATTTATTTCTCATCATACTGAGCCATATAATTGCTTACGCAGCGGTTGATCCTGTCAACCGGGTTGAGCAGATAGCTTACGGACTGATCATGATTAAGAGTATCAATGATCAGGGCGATATATTTACTCATATCACAGGAGATGTAGTAATCTTTTGCAAGAAGCTCAGGAGACTGATAGATCAGGTTTGTAGTGAGCAGTTTGTCAAACACTCCTGCCTTATGAGCCTCATCAAATTTCTCGAGTCCGTTTGTAAACAGTCCGAAAGTAGAGCAGATATAAATTCTGCCTGCTCCTCTTTCCTTGAGGAGAGAAGAAATCTTAAGAACTGTATCACCGGAAGAAATCATATCATCGATCAGGATCATATCTTTGCCCTTAAGGTTTGGACCGAGGAATTCGTAAGCTGCGATCGGGTGACGTCCGTTGATTCTCTTGGAGTAATCCAGACGTTTGTAATACATACCCATATCAACACCAAGGATATTGGCAAGATAGATTGCGCGGTTCATGCTTCCCTCATCAGGGCTGATGATCATGAAATGATCGTTGTCGATGTGAAGTCCTTTCTCATGGTTGAGAAGAGCTTTGATAAACTGATAGGATGGCTGTACAGTCTCAAATCCATGCAGAGGTGTTGCATTCTGCACGCGCGCGTCATGTGCGTCAAAAGTGATGATGTTTTCCACACCCATACTTACAAGCTCCTGAAGTGCTGTTGCACAGTCCAGGGATTCTCTGCCGCTGCGGATATTCTGGCGGCTTTCGTACAGATAAGGCATGATCACGTTTACTCTGCGGGCTTTGCCGCCGATTGCGCCGATCACACGTTTCAGATCCTGAAAATGGTCATCAGGAGACATAAGATTCTCGTATGGTCCGATGCTGTAGGTAAGACTGTAGTTACATACATCAACCATCAGATAGATATCGTCACCACGTACAGATTCCATGATCGTACATTTCGCCTCACCGGAACCGAAACGTGCTGTCTGGACCGGTATCAGATAGGACTCTCTCTGATAACCCTCAAATGCAAAAGAATCAAGCTCTTCGTGGCTGCGCTCTTTACGCCACTGTATCAGCCATTCATTTACTTTTTCACCCAGATCCTTACAGCTGATCAGAGGGATCAGACCAAGTCTGCCCACCGGAAGTGTAGTTAAATCTTTAGTTGTTGCCTGTGCCATGTTTTATTTTCCTCCTAAAAAAATTTTCTGTATACGGATATCCTTTCCTTCCAGCTTCACCATACGGTAGTTGCTGGCGATTCTCGAAAAGGTTCGTTCGGAATAAGTATCCGAGAAATTTTCCAGTTTCAGATTTGTTGATATGATCGTAGACTTCCTGCGCATGATGCGTTCATTTATGCACAAAAACAACTGGGAAGAGACAAAGCTGTTTGTAAGTTCAGTTCCCAGGTCGTCGATGATCAGCAGATCGCTGTCAAATACAAATTCCTGTCCTTCTGTTTTATCTCTGGAGAATTTGGAGTCTGCCAGCAGTTCAAACAGATCAAATGCGGAAAAGTACATAACGCAATGTGCTGATTCCAGAAGATCATGAGCAATACAGTGAGAAAGAAAAGTCTTACCCACACCGGTATCACCGTAAAGAAACAGATTCTCAAAGGAACTGTCAAAATTTCTCACAAAACCTCTGGCAATATCATAAGCTCTCCGGGCCGTCTCTCTTTCTGTCAGTCCGGTAGCTTCGTTCTTCATTGTATCAGAATAATAATCAAAAGAAAAGTGGTCAAAGTTTTCTTTTTTGAGAATTTCTTTTAAATTGGACTGCGTATAGAGCAGTTCTATCTCTGCTTTCTTAAAACAGGTACATTTTTGGCTTCCGACGTAACCGGTATCCTGACAGACCGGACACTTATATGGAAGTTCCAGATAATTCTCCGGATATGAGTTACATACCAGCAGGGCATTGCGCTCCTGGGACAGAAGAGAGATTGCAGCTTTAAGGTCCTCAAGACCTGATGATTCTCCGCTTAAGAGTGCTCTTGCTTTTTTGGCGCTTAAGGTGGCAACCTCTTCATCTATTTCGTGGATGCGCGGGATTTTTTTATAAATCTCCTGAGTACGCTCCTCCAGAATACGTCTGTTCTGAGACTGGGTCTTGCTGTATTCCCGCATGATCGTATCATACTGATAATTCTGTAAAGGCATGACTTCACACCCTTTCGTTTGTTTTTTTGTAGCTGTTCAGTGACTTTCAGACGATTATGTCACTGCCGTTACTGATTCAGTAATTTCTTTTCATATTCGTTAAAGTCGTACTGTCGCTGATGGAAATTGTTAAACCGGTTTGATGTAGCCGGTTTGGAAGCTGCTTTTCGCTGGGTATTCTTTTCCAGCTTCTGGCGCTGATGCTGAGCATCGAGGAGCCGGACATCTGCAAGTGTACGGACATTTTTATCTTTCCATCCGGAAAGGATTTTATCTGCATACTGGAAACTTGGCTGTCCGGTAGAGAGAACTGTACGGCTGCAGGCTTCCTGGATGATATCCATGGTAAAACCATAATCATTCAGCCAGGTGTTCATAAGAGAAATCTCTGTATCTACCGGATTTCGTCCGCTGATTCCCATTGATTTAAAAATAGTAAAGTATTCTTTGGCATAACGGGAATTTGCCTCTTTTGCCATGGTGACAGTGGTGATTCCCTCATCTGCCCAGGCAAGAGCAACGGTTTCTATGTAACGCATACTCTTATGCCCGCGGCTGACACTGTATTCGATCAGGTACTCGATCAGATCAGGCGAGAATTTCAGCTCATCATAGAAAAACAGGATCTTTTTCATCTCGGTAGGAGTGAGCGTTTTGCCGAGATACTGTTCTGCGATATAGAGGAGCTGTACGATCTCATCATTTTGCTTTAATTCTTTTACACGGTCAGGAGACAGTGCAGTGGCTGATCTGGTGGTCTGCTTCACAGGCTGTGCCGGCGCAGAAGAAGTCTGGGGTTCTGTTTTTGTAACAGGGGCTGCCGAAACAGTTGTGTCGGAAGCAGCAGATTTTACAGGTGGTACATTCAATATGATATCTGCTATATCTTCGTTATTTCTGTAGGTTAAAGTAAGGAGTTTTTCTTTCTCCCAGTATTTCAGAGCGCGGATAATGTCACGTTCTGTACAGAAGAAATGATCAGCCATCTGCTCCAGACTGAAGGGTACAGAGGTGTCAGAAAGAAGCCTCAGAAGATAGATATATACTTTCACAAATTCTCCATTGGCCCCAGGCATATAGTTGTCTATGAAATTGTTGGTTAATACAGTTACTTCCGCATTGCGGGAATTCTGTAAAGTGATCATAGCCATGAATTTCCACTCTCTTTCATAATAATAAGATGTTAGGGTCAAAAGGTATTTTGCCCCTAACCTGATATCCACGAATTGCTCCGCTGCAAAGCAGCTCCCACAATTCTCATAATAATAAGATGTCAGAGTAAAAAAAGATATTTTTCCTCTGACTTGATATCTATGAATTATAGCACAACATTTTTTAAAAGAGAATAGGGGATTTTTGTCGAAGATTTCATCCACATTTGAATGTGGATAATGTGGATAATGTGGAAAGGTGAAATATGGTATATATTATTGGAAACCTGAAAAATGTTGAATTTCAGGGAAAAACGGAGTATTACGGGGACGAATAATGTCGAATTATGTTAAGTGATTTATGCACATATACATCCACATATGCAGGCAGATGAAAATGTGTATAACGATGTGGAAAATGTGGATAAGTGATCTGAACTGTTATAAATAAAGGAAGAACTGAGGGGGATAAAATGTTTATAACTTTTTAATGGAAATTGTCGACAGAGACACAAGTGTTCAGTATCTTCTATTGCTATAAGTGCTATAAGTTGGGCGGTTGTAAAAAACAGGACAATTCTGAAAAATTATTTTCCGAATTGTCCTGTGTAAATTGCTGATATTTATGTCAGGCAGAAACATTATTTACCCAGCAGATGCTCCCCGATATTTACAACATCTCCGGCTCCCATGGTGATGAGCAGATCACCCTCCTGGCAGTTGGAGAGCAGATAACTCTCAATCTCATCAAAGGTAGGGAAATACTCGCAGGGAGTTCCCAGTTCCTGAATACGCTTCTGCAGATCTTCAGAAGAAATTCCCAGAGTATCGGTTTCTCTTGCTGCATAAATATCCGCAACTACCACATGATCTGCCAGGCTGAGTGCTTTGGCAAACTCCGGAAGCAGAGCTTTGGTACGGGTATATGTATGTGGCTGGAATACACACCATAATTTCTTATGGGGATAATTGTGTGCGGCATGAAGAGTTGCTTCAATTTCTGTAGGATGATGTGCATAATCGTCTACGATCGTAACCCCTGCAACTTCTCCTTTATACTGGAAACGGCGGTCTGTTCCTGTGAAACTTCCAAGTCCCTTGATGATCACTTCTTCGGAAAGACCAAGAAGATGACCGAGGGCAATTGCTGCCAGTGCATTGGAAACATTGTGGATGCCCGGCACTTTCAGATAATAGCTGCCAACCTTAACGCCATTGCGCAGAACGGAGAAGGAAGCATGTCCATATTTGTCATAAGTGATATCTGCTGCCTGATAATCTGCATCATGTTCCAGACCATAAGTGATCACATTACATGGAAGATCCCGGATGATATCTTCATATTTCGGAGTATCTGCATTGATGATCAGTGTACCGTCAGCAGGAAGAAGCTCTGCAAAGCGGCGGAAGGAATGACGGATATCGTCAATATCCTTAAAGAAATCCAGATGGTCTGCATCCATATTCAGGATAATACTGATCTTCGGGAAAAAGCTCAGAAAGCTGTTTGTGTATTCGCAGGCTTCTGTGACAAAAGTCTCAGAATTGCCTACGCGGATGTTTCCGCCAATAGCAGGAAGAATACCTCCCACACTGATGGTCGGATCGCAGTCTCCTGCAAGAAGAATGTGAGATACCATAGATGTTGTGGTTGTTTTTCCATGAGTTCCGGAAATGGCAACAGGAGTGTCATAATTCCTCATGATCTGTCCGAGAAGCTCTGCACGTGTGAGCATTGGAAGTCCTTTTTCCTTTGCACAGGCAAATTCCGGGTTGTCAGGATGGATAGCTGCGGTATATACCACAACATCTACGTCATCGGTAATGTTTGTGGCACGCTGTCCGTAATAGATGGTGGCTCCCTTTTTCTCCAGTGCCTGGGTAAGAGGACTGGATTTGGAATCGGAACCGGAAATGACAAAATCCTCGCCGAGAAGAATCTCGGCCAGTCCGCTCATGCTGATGCCGCCGATACCGATAAAATGTATATGAAGTGGTTTGTGAAAATCTATCTGATACATAGTATGTTCTCCTTGATTAATTATTTACAAATCTTTATAAATCCGGTAACTGTAACATATTCGCATAGTTACTGGAACTGTTTTATCTGTCTGTTTATTATACTCCCTGTGCCTTAAAATGAAAAGGACTTCTTTTGGTTGATAAAAAATCACAAAAAACGACATTGGATATATAAAAAATGCCTAATAATATATCGGTGGAAATACAGAATCAATAAAAAACGTGTGCAAAAATCATAAAAAAACAAAAAATGAGAAACAAAAATTGTAAATAATGTTCACTAACAGATAAAAGTGTGTTATAATTAAATAATCATAACCTGTAACTGTTCAGTGCCTCGCGAAACAGCAGACTGACGAATAGTTACCATAACTACAACAAGAGGTGATTGCATGATTAAGAAAGAAATGATAGCTATGCTTCTGGCCGGCGGTCAGGGCAGCAGACTGGGTGTACTGACAGAAAAAGTAGCGAAACCTGCAGTTGCTTTTGGCGGGAAATATCGTATCATAGATTTTCCTTTAAGTAACTGTATTAATTCAGGCATCGATACAGTAGGTGTATTGACACAGTATCAGCCATTGCGACTTAATACACACATCGGAATTGGTATTCCATGGGATCTTGACAGAAACGAAGGTGGTGTAACAGTACTGCCGCCTTACGAGAAGAGTACCAGCAGTGAGTGGTACACAGGAACAGCCAATGCAATCTTCCAGAATATGGATTACATGGAACAGTATAATCCGGATTATGTCCTGATCTTATCCGGTGACCATATCTATAAGATGGATTATGAAGTAATGCTTGATTTCCATAAAGCGAATAAAGCGGATGTGACGATTGCCTGTATGCCAGTACCTATTGAGGAAGCAAGCCGTTTTGGTATCATGGTAACAGATGACATAGGACGCATTACGGAGTTTGAGGAGAAACCGGAGCATCCGAGCAGCAATCTGGCGTCCATGGGAATTTATATTTTCAGCTGGCCTGCTTTAAAGGAAGCACTGATGTCTCTGAAGGATCAGAACAGCTGTGATTTTGGCAAACATGTTCTTCCATACTGCAAGGAGAAAGGTGAAAGACTTTTCGCCTACGAATACAATGGATACTGGAAGGATGTAGGAACACTGGGTTCTTATTGGGAGGCCAATATGGAACTGATCGATATTATTCCGGAATTTAATCTCTATGAAGAATTCTGGAAGATTTACACAAAGGGAGATATTATCCCGCCTCAGTATATTTCAGCAGATGCGGTTACAGACAGATGTCTGATCGGTGAGGGTGCAGAAATTTACGGGGAAATACATAATTCTGTGATCGGACCAAATGTTGTGATCGGAAAAGGCAGCGTGATCCGTGATTCCATTATCATGCGCAATTCTACCATTGGTGAGGGCGTACAGATGGATAAGGCTATTATTGCCGAGGATGTTACTATTGGAAACAATGTTGTACTGGGATGTGGTGAGGAAGCACCGAATGTGCTGAAACCTGCAGTTTATGCATTTGGAATTGCTACGGTTGGTGAACGCAGCGTGATCCCGGATAATGTAAGGATCGGAAAGAATACAGCAATCTCAGGTATAACTGTTCCTGAGGATTATCCTGATGGTGAGCTGGCCGGCGGACAGGTAATTACAGCAAAGGACGGTGACGAATAATGAGAGCGATAGGTATTATTTTGGCTGGCGGTAATAATAACCGCATGAGAGAATTATCAAATAAGAGGGCAATCGCAGCAATGCCGATCGCCGGAAGCTACAGAAGTATCGACTTCGCACTGAGCAACATGGCGAGTTCTCATATTCAGAGAGTTGCTGTTCTGACACAGTACAATGCCCGTTCTCTGAATGAACATTTAAGCTCTTCCAAATGGTGGGATTTCGGAAGAAAACAGGGTGGTCTCTTTGTATTTACACCTACGATCACAAAAGAGAACAGTCTGTGGTATCAGGGAACAGCAGATGCTATTTATCAGAATCTGGAATTCCTTAAAAGCAGTCATGAACCATATGTAGTGATCGCATCCGGCGACTGCGTTTATAAGATGGATTACAACAAGGTTCTTGAATATCATATTGCGAAACGTGCAGATGTTACGGTAGTATGCACTACCTGTGATAATCCCAGTGAGATTGAGAGATTTGGTGTTCTCCGTATGAATGAGGACTGCAGGATTGAGGAATTTGAAGAGAAGCCAATGGTTTCTTCTTATAATACAATTTCAACAGGTATCTATGTTATCCGAAGAAGACAGCTGATCGAACTGATCGAGAGAGCTGCACTGGAAGGCAGACATGATTTTGTAAAGGATATTCTGATCCGCTACAAGAATCTTAAGAGAATCTATGGATATAAGATTGACACATACTGGAGCAATATCTCCACAGCGGAAGCATATTATAAGACAAATATGGATTTCCTGAAACCGGAGATCAGAAACTATTTCTTCAAACAGGAACCGACAATTAAGACAAAGATTGATGATCTGCCTCCTGCAAAATACAATCCGGGAGCACAGGTGAAGAACAGCCTGGTATCCAGCGGCTGTATTTTAAACGGAACGGTAGAGAATTCAGTTCTGTTTAAGAAGGTCTATATCCTGTCTCTTATACACATCTCCGAG
>ERZ1027059.365-NODE-365-length-17166-cov-6.367074_pt1 | contig 17166 bp, 9 predicted proteins | sample MGYA00519425_ERZ1027059 | MGnify/ENA primary metagenome ERZ1027059 (study PRJEB26926, sample SAMN06164566) | human gut metagenome | biome: ENVO:00009003; feature: ENVO:2100002; material: ENVO:00002003 | host: Homo sapiens | place: USA | collected 2012 ... | reverse complement strand
GTTGTTGACAACTCCGGAAATGTCGTCGGCAAAGCAAATATTGACAGCTTGGCGTTTGACAAGGACGGACGCGTCATTGGCCGCGTTAATGCCAACGGCGATGTGGTTGACAAAGACGGCAAGGTAATAGGCCGCGTTAATGAAAATGGTGAAGTCGTCAGTGCTGACGGCAAAGTCATCGGCTATGCCAAAAAGCCGTCCTGGTACAAACGTCCCGGAGCTTTGCCTGAAATCGGCCTTTCGCCGGAAGAACGCGAAATAACCGAAAAATATCGCAAGTCTTTAGGCATTGCCCTGACGCCGGACGGTGAATATCTTGGTGAAATTATGGAAGACGGTCGCGTCGTTAACAAGGCCGGAGAAGTTGTCGGCCACCGTATGCCGGATGGTTTGATTATTGATGACGAAGGCGCCCTGGTCGGTATTGAGGAGAGTGAAAAGCCGGCCGCAGGTGAAATGTTTATTCCCGCCGGAACCTTCGGCAAAGGCGGTGCTTACGGCACCGGAACCGGACCGGGTGCAAATCTTGGTCCCGGCGGCGGCTTTGGCCCCGGTGAACGGTATGATCCCCAGCGAGCCGCTGCGCTTGATGCCGCGCAGCAGGAACGCCGCAGCAATATGCAGGTCGGCAAAATCAGCAGCAACATCAGTCCGGATGCTTTCGACGGTATGCAGAAAAACTGGGATGAGCAGGGCATTAAAAAGGCCATTTCCTCCTGGAGGGTTGACTTAAGTGAAATGATTTTCGCCGATAAGCCGATTCCCGCGGTTATTGCCCGTTCGATTGACAGTAACAATCCGACCCCGGTAACAGCCTATGTTGAACGTAATATTTACGCCGAGGAAGGACGTAAAATCATTATTCCTGCCGGCAGCCGTATTATGGGAACTCTCGGCGGCCTGACCGGAACCTCGGAAACCACGTCACAGTCGGCGAAAGTTCAAATTTCTTGGGAACGCCTGATTCGTCCGGACGGTTCGCTGTTTGTCTTCAGCGGTGTCACCGGCGATGCGCAGGGCCGCGGCGGTGCTTTGGGCTATCTTGACCAGCAGCTGTTTAAGAAATATACGTTGCCGATTATGACCACGGCTTTGACCAGCTATACTTCCTATATGATGGCCGATGACGAGAATACCGACAGCGGCAGCGTTAACGAAACGCCGAAACAGCAGGCTGCCAATGATGCCCGCCAGAACTTCCTGAATCAGATGAACCAGGTCTTTGAGCAGATTTTGTCGGATAAAACCAATATTCGCCCGCTGACTTATGTTCCCGCCGGCACCCGCATCATTGTTTACCCGAACGTTGACCTCTGGATGCGCACCCGTGAACGCAATCCGCAGGAATTGGGCGGTCAGGGCAAGAAAGACGTCTTTATTGATGACCCGCAGACCACCGGTAAGCGTGAGCTTGAAAAGAACCGCCGCAGCCTCGGCAAGACCGAGACTGCTCCGACCGGTGCCGGCAGCGTTGTTTATGAATCTCAGGATATAGACGTTGAAGCCGCCGGCGGAACGCCTACATTGATTGATGACAGCAAGCCGTCTAATTCCGGCAAGAAAACCAATAATCCGCCGCCGCTGATTTCCAGCCCGGCCGCCGGGGCAACCCCGCCGCCTCCGCCGTCTTTCGCCACATCCCCCACTCCGGGAGCGGCAACCGCGGGCAACAACACCGGCAGCAGCAATAATACCAATAACAGCGTTCCGCAGCTGTTCTAAGGAGTTTAAACAATGAGTTTTAAGGTTCTGGAATCTGTTCTTCGTCCCTTGGCTTACTGGTATAACCAGGAAAACATCGAGGAAGTTGCCGTCAACCGCTCTGGGCAGGTTTGGCTGCGCCTGCGCGGCAAACGCGCTTATCCCTGGGTGATGTATAAAGATGAAAAACTTACTAAAGAATATCTGACGGATTTGCTTTATATTATTGCCAATACCTATGAACTTCCCTTTGACCCGGTACAGGGAACGCCGGTGGTTTATGCCACCATCCCCGGCGACCACCGTTTTTCTGCCGTCAGCGGACGTAACGTTATGTATGACCAGGATGACCTGACCGGCGGTGTCGCTCTGACAATCCGTGTCCACAGCGACGATGTTGCTTTCGGGTTGCAGGACTATGGCCTGAAACAAGGCGAAAGCCTGCATAAGGTTAATCCTCTGAAAGATATTCAGGACCCCGAAGATCCCTATGAGCGTCTGCTGTTGAGCATTAAACGCGGGGACCATATTCTCGTTTCCGGCGCTACGGCAACCGGTAAAACCACGTTCTTAAACAACCTGCTTAAGATTTTGGATATCCATAAGCGGATTATCACAATTGAAGATACACGCGAATTGCTGGTGCCGCATCCGAACCGTGTTCATATTGTTATGTCCCGTACCGAGCAGACTAACGAGTTCGACTATTCGAAAATTATCGACCTGGTGGTTCGTTTTACGCCCGATGCCATCATCGGCGGCGAGATTTCCACCAATAACGCCGGCGCATTGTGGGAGCTGATGGGATCCGGTCACGATAACTGCCTGGCCACCATCCATGCCGAAAGTTCGGAAGCAGCCTATGAAGCTTTTGTTGACCGTATTCTGCACAGCTATCCGACAATTGACCGTGAAAAAACCATTAAGGAAATGCACCGCAAACTCCGTGTTGTCCAAATCAACCGCGACGGCAACCTGCGTGCGGTAACCGAAGTAACATAAATAAAAAAGCCCCTTTGAAAGGGGCTTTTTTTTATTGCAGCGGCGGAATGTTCAGCTGGGCAATGTCTCCGGGACGGATTTTTACATTTGAATAGCGCATGTTTCCTGTCTCAATAACAAATCGCTGACGGCTGGTCAGCTGGGACGCCAAATCATAGAAATCACGTCCGCTGAGCTCCTGCCGTTGAGGATTCATAATATATAAAACACAACCCTGCGTCCGTTCGGCCACGCCGCAACGGGCACGTCCCCGCGGCACTTCCGGGTTAATCACGACGCCTTGCAAACCGTCGCGGACAATCGTTTGCTGCGTAAAGAACAGTTTGGCAAACATAAAGCCGACGACAAAAACCATTGCCGCAATAATCGACATGCCTTTCATGGTGAACATATTGTTTTGCATCAGTTGTTCTTTAAACGGCAGTTTTTGCGGGGTAATGTCGCTTTCGTCGATAAACTGCGGCTGATAGCCTTCCTGCTGATTGTAAACGTTGCTTTCCTGATTGAGCGCCGGCAGATTGGCATTGCCGTCCAGAATATCGTCAATATTATAATCGCTGCGTCCCTGATTGCTTAAAAAGCCTCCCTGCGGCTCGCTGCCGTGCATCTGCATGCCCGGAGCCTGCGGAGCCGACGGATTCGGTTGTCCGATATATCTTTTGATCGGGCGCTTGACTTTTTTAAGCCTGCGTGTCGGGTCAAAATTCTGCGGTTGGTTCGGAGTATTGGGATTCATGTCTGTCATGGGAAATCCTTACCTGTTATTTTGTAATGTTTTGTTTGTTTTCAAGGTTCTGATAATACGCGGAACCATAAAGACGACAGTCTCTGATTTCGGCGATTTTTTATCAAATATTTGATTGGGAATGCCGATAATCATAAAGTTTTCACCAATGCGGCTGCGAACGTTGAATTGTGTTATCTGACCGTTGGTCGCCTCCAGAGTAATGTCTGAAAAAATCCGGTTGTTATGTTCTAACGAAGCCTTGGCCAAAACCGACAATCCGGTCTCCAGAGAATCTCTGGCGCTGCATTTGCCGATATCAAAGCGGGCAAACCACAAATTCGGAACCACGAATTTTCCTTCTGCAACCGGGATAACCATTGCCTGTTGCCCCAAAAAACTGCGCAGGGTTGAAATGTTCAGGTCGTTTGACGTGGTCAGCGCGCGCCCGATAACGCCGGTCTTAGTGGTTTTAATAGTGCCGAAATCAAAGGTTTTCAACAAGTCTTGCCACTCAATGTCATCATCGGCACTGTAAGGGTAAATGCGGAAAACGTTAACGTCAAAGGCAATCAGTGTCGGATTGTCTTCAAAATAGGCCACCAGTTTGTTAATCTTATTGCGCAGTTCGAAATCGGCTTCAAATGTCACCGAGTAATCGGCCCAGTCCGTCGTCACGTCGGTAATGCCCGATCCGCGCAAAACGTCCAGCAAAGCCAGCAGGATAGGGCGTGATTTCGGTACATACAGGCTGAAATTAGCTTTGCGGCTGATGGTCAGTGTTTTGGTTTCGGCGTTATAGGCATAATAAATTTCGGCGGCATCGGCAATCATTCCGATAACTTCCGACAGTTCGCCGCGCAGATTTTCCGCCGAAATGCTGGCATAGGGCGCATCTTTTGCCACCAGTTTGATGCCTGCTTCCTTGGTCAGCTTATACATGGCTTTTTCCGCCGGCATGGTTGCAAAGGTAAAGCCCGTCACCTCAAATCGGGGCAGCATGTCATTCTTGCCGTTGCGAACCATATTGAACGCCTTGACGTTATAGGGAATGGTCGTAATCATTTCCTGTGTGTTCCAGTTGACGTAACAGCGCAGCGGAGACTCCAAATCCAATGAACTGGCGCCTTTCGGGGTGCGTATCATGTTCGGATCTTGCGGCAGAATGGTTTCCGAGGCAATCTTTTCATCCAGTGTCAGTTCGCGCGGCTTCTCTTTGGGAGCGCAGGCCGCGATAATTCCGACTGCCATTAATAACCAACCAAAACGGCTTTTTTCAAACCAGTTCTTCATTATTCTTCCGTACCTTCGTTTTTGGGCGGAACTGCCTGGCCGCCCTCCGGATTAACCGGTTTCTTTATTTTAATTACTTTTTTCAGTTCTTTGTTGGCCTGGTCCTGAGCCATAAGTTTGTCCATCAGCTGATCCATGTTCATTCCCGCGCCGAGAGTCGGGTCGTCAGCCACGGTGGTTACTGCACCCAAAGCCTCTTTCATCTTTTCAATTTCCGAAGCGTCTTCTTTAATCATCTCCGGGGACGAATTGTTGCGCAGTTCTTCCTGATATTCGCTCAGCGTCTTTTTCAATTCGTTCAGGCCGCCGGCAATTTTCTTTTCCACATAAGGATATAGTTCCTTATGTTGCAGAATATAATCACCGGTATCGCTGATTTCCTCCAAAACATCCAAAATATATCCGTAAAATGGATATTCTTCCATGGCAATATTGCCCATTCGCACGCAACGCGCCGCAATCCGGGAAATTGTCCGGTCATAATAGTCTTTGAGCAGAATATAATTGTCCAGATACCAGAGGCTTTCCTTGCTGGCTCCGCCCTGAGCCTGCGGCTGGGACATGCCGGGATGAGGCTGTTGTACCGTTTGAGGCCGGGCAGCCGCCGGTTGCGGAGCCGCATTCGGCATCGCCGCGGCCGGATTGGCCTGCGGTTTCGGTTGCGCCGGCTGCTGTTGAGCCGGAGCCTGCGGATTAACCGGATTTTGTTCCGTCAAATTATTTGGTTCCATATCAGCTCCTTAACTGTCTTTTCAATTTAATTTAGCCGCCGGGGTTTGTAAATTGTTTTCTCACAGCTTTACCCAATTATATGGTTCCCTGCGGCTTATAAGGTTCATTTGGGGCTTCTCCGGTCTCTAAATCGGCCAAACCGGGCCCGTCGCCGATGTCTTCGGGAATTTTAAATGTTTCTTCCTCCTTGGCGGTTTCAAGATTGTCATAAACATTATCCTGAAAATAAACTTCCCCGCTGTACATCGAGCTTAGTGAGGTCGTTTCGGTTTCCGCCGGTGTTTGCAAAGCTGTTTCGGGGCGATAGGGATCGTCTGTCGGAGTTGTTTCCGCACTTTCTGTTTGCTGCGGAAGTTCGGCTGTGCTGCCGTCATCTTCGGGAACTTCTTCATAGTCCCATTCCCAGTCGCTTCCTTCGCCGCTGTCGGCCTGATATGTTTCTTCACCCTCGGGAATTTCAACATATTCCCACTCACCGTCGCCGTTTCCGGCCTCGGCTTCTTCTTCCGGAACCTCGACATACTCCCAGTCTTCGTCGGCGCCGGCCTCGTCTTCGGGAATTTCGACATATTCCCAGCCTTCATCCTCACTTTGGGTTTGAATGGCAGAACCGGCATCTGCGGCAGAAGTTCCTTCGTCTTCGGAAACTTCTTCATAGTCCCATTCCCAATCCTGGGCCTCATTGCTTTCAGTGTCCGGGCCTGTCGGAACTGCTGCGGAGCTGTTCGCCGGTTGTGCCGTTTCGGCTGTGTTGCCGTCATCTTCGGGAACTTCTTCATACTCCCATTCCCAGTCGCTTTCCGCCGTATTTCCATCAGCATTTTCGGCAACGCTTTCTTCTTCGGGAACGGCAACATATTCCCAACCCTCGTCGGCAATTTCCGCCGGAGCTTCGTCGGTTGCGGCGATATCCGGCTCGGCCGCGCTTTCTTCTTCGGGAACCGCAGCATATTCCCAGCCTTCATCGGCAATTTCTGCCGGAGCTTCGTCGGTTGCAGCGGTATCCGGCTCGGCCGTAGTTTCTTCTTCGGGAACCGCAGTATATTCCCAGCCTTCGTCGGCAATTTCTGCCGGAGCTTCTGCGGTTACGGCGGTATCCGGCTCGGCCGCGGTTTCCTCAGGAGAAACTGTATCTTCGCTAAGCGGAGAATTTTGTATCGGCTTGCTAATACCTTCCGTTTCCGCCGAAGAGGTATCGGACTCAATGCCCCAGTCGGTGGCAATTTCCTCACTCGGTAAATCTACCGGTTCGGCAGGAATATTTTCTGTCGGAAATTCTTCCGTTGTCGTATGATATCCCCAGTCGTCATTGTTCGCAAGAACCGCGGAAGACTGTTCCTCAGAGACCGGTTCTTCCGTTTGAGCGGTTTGCTCCGGCTGAAGTTGGAACAAAATTTCTTCTGCCGGAACTTCGACATACTCCCATTGGTCTTCATCGGCGGCAGTATCTTCGGAAGCCGGAGAGAGTTCTGCGGTTTTTTCCGGTTCGGCCGCGGCAGACGGTGCATCATTGTCAAACAGTGAGAAATCCAGACCGCCGTTTGATGCCTCTTGGTTCTCGGGGAAAGAAAAATCATTTGCTGCTTTTTCTGCGGGATCTTCTTCTTTTTGATTCTTTTTACCGCTCAGATTACTGACTTTGTCTGTCAGTGTGCTGACCTTGTCAAACAGGGAAGAGGCCAGACTGTCCAGAGACAAACCTTCACTGTTTTTCTTTTTTTTCTTCTTCTTTTTTTTCTTTTTTTGTACGGCAATTTCTTCACCGCCGGCAATAATTTCAGTATCATCGTTATCTTCGGTATCGTCGCCGAAAATTTCTCTGCTGATATCGGTGGTCTGAATAACCGGAGCAGCCGGCGCTGCGTTTATTTCTTCGTCAGGCAAGGGCCGCAGCGGCTCAGCCCGGGGAACCGGCGAAACATGGTAATCTTCCGGCACGGCCTGCGCCGCCGGAGCCGTATAGACAACGGGATGAGCCTGCAGAAATTTCAGGTTTTCTTTCTGCATTTCTTTGATGGCTGCAATAATCGACTGTGTCGAAAGCTGCTGGCTTTCTTTCAGAGCCAGCGTAATGATAGATGACAACTCGCTGGTTTGGGTTTTAGCCATTTCTCTGAACAGTTCCGACTGAATTTTGACAATGCCGTTCAGCATCTCATCCACCGGCGGAAAGGTTGCTGCGGTGTTTATCTGAATATTGTTGGCATTGTTGTTTGAACTTGAAGCATTGGCAGCCGTGTTGTTCTGAACCAGCATTTGCGCCAGCCGGTTTTGGGCCTCGATATTGGCCTTGTTGTTCTGAGCCATGATTTCTGCCAGTTTGTTTTGCGACGAAACAATGGCCTGTGTAACCGCTTCGGAATCTTTTTTTCGAATATCGTCGTTGGCGGCAATAGCTTCTTTGAGCGCCGAGGCGATTTCTTTGGCAAAGGACGCATCAGCCGTAAACGTCGAACTTATCGGCTGGAAAACGGTTTTGGCCGGAGAGGCCTGTCCGGTTTGCTGTGCCTGTTGTTGGGCTTGTAATTGCGCCTGTGCCTGAGCCAAAGCCTGCGCCTGGGCTTGTATCTGTGCCTGAGCGGCGGCAGCCGCTTCTTTCGCTGCCTGTGCAGCCTGAACGGCTATCTTGGCCTGAGCTTCCGCCGCAGCCCGGGCCGCGGCTTCTGCGGCTGCCTGAGCCGCAATCTGTGCCGTTTCGGCCTGAGTATCCGCAGAGGGGGTGTGATGCTGATTATTTGCTTCAGCCAAAGCCGTTGCCAGAATTTTGGCCCGGGTCTCTTCTTCATAATCAGCCTGCGGTGCGGCATCGGGCGTACTGCGAACCAAACCGTTTTTTTCTTCCAGCTCGTCAACATACTGCTGCAAAACGGCTCCGCCCGGCAGCGAACTGAACATGCCGCGGATTTCTGCCGGCTGTTCCAATATCATTTGGTTGAAGGCTTGTTTTCTTTCGTCGGTAAAAATATGCAGCTGCCGGAAGATGTTTAAAAAGCGCTGCGCAATAATAACCGGGTCATCCTCTGTCCCGATTTTATTGTAGTTCTTTTTTGTTTTTCCAGCCGTTTCTACCAATTTTTTACCCGAATCTGTCTGTCATCAGTCTAAAATCTATCCATATTACCGATTTTACTTCTGATGTTGTAAATTTCAGGTTAATAAAACGGGGCGGAAACGGCAGAAATCAAAAAAAACTCCGCCGCAGCGGAGTTTTTTCTTAAGGGTAGATTGCAACCACTTTATGAAGGCTGTTCAAATCGTCGTTGCTGATTTCAATCCGTTCATCCGGATTCCATCTCAAGCCGTAAAGCTGTCCGTTTTCATCTTCGCGGATACTGACGATTTTGGCTTCTTTTTCATTGCTGTAATAAACGGCAATGTCTCCGACGCTGACAACATCCTGCGGATCGACAAATAAAATCGAACGTGTCGGCAACAGGCTTCCGAGGCGGCGGGTGCAGAGATTAACGGCATAAGCGTCTTTTTTGTTGTATAACTGCGGCGGACGCTGAACTTTTTTGGTCTCCTGACTGAATTCAATGATAACGTCGCCGTCTTTTCCGGCCACGCCGTAAACTGAAATTTTAACGCCGTCCTGATTGGAATTTCCGAAAGCGGAAATTGCTCCGCGCGGGGTGGACAACAGTTTGTATTTGGCATCGTTGCGCTGAATAATCTCTTCCAGCATGCCTTTGTCTTCCAGAGCTTTAATCTGCTCTTTCAACTCTTCCGGAGCCATATTGATGGCCTTGGCAATATTTTTAAATTCTTTGTCGGAAACTTCACGCTGGCCCATTTCAATGCGGTGGTAAACGGAAAGGGTCATATCGGCGCTTTCGGCAACTTCAATCAGCGTCAGGTTCTTTTCGTTGCGGATCTGACGCAAACCGGCGCCCAGAGTTTTCAAACCGCTTTTTTCGTTGATTTTGTTTCTTCTCTCCTGTTCGCGCCTCCAGGATTGGACGACTTCCTGCTGGGAATTCTGTTCATTAACAAATAAATCCTGCAGCGGGCAGTCCAGAAATTCGGCAACACGAACCAGCTGCTCCTGGTCCACGCGGCGGTAACCCTTTTCAATTTTAGAGATTGCAGAAAGGCTGACGGACAAATGATCGGCAAGTTCCTGCATCGAGCGTCCGCGAAGTCTTCTGTACATTCTGATTTGGTTCGGGAAAATAATTTCTTCCATTTGAGTCCACCTTTTATTGTAATAAACACAACTTCATAATTTGTTTGTATCATAAATATAAGCGTTATATTAATCAAGAAAATAGTACAAAAAAAGACAATTTGTGTACAAATATAACTGTAAAGCCGGGAATTTCTTCCCGGCTTTAATCAAGACGGCTGCCGCCTTATTTTCCGAATTCGGCCATCGGCTGGTCTTTTCCGTAAGTGGCGACTTGTTCTCTGAAAAGCTGCATATCCGCTTCGCTCATCATAATTTCGTCTGCCGGAACAGACCGGTTGAATTTGCCGTTGCTGTCCATCGAGCGGGTGTGTGCCGAATTATAGTTTTTGGCAAAGGCATAGTTGTTTTTAACGCTCTTGGCATCAACCGTGCCATCCTTGTTCAGACGGTAATTTGATTTTTTGTTGATGATGCCGTCGGACGCATAGCTTTCGGCTTTGCCGTTTTTGCCGATGTGGGTGTAAGTCAGCATATCACGCTTGTCACCCTTGGTCATCTCAAAGATGCTGGTCGAGCCGTCGGCATTGGTCTGCTTAACCCTGAAGACTTCGCGTCCTTGGTCATCCAGCGTACGGCTGACTTCGCGGTCTTTGAATTCGCGGTTCATATCTGCCCCGGGAACACCGCCCATACGTTCCTGCATCATCTGGTTCATAATCGCCTTATCGACATCGTCATTGGACATGCCGCTGCCGCTGCGGATTGCATGAATGGCCACTTCGTTGCGGGTGCCGTCACGGTTCAGCAATGTCTTCCCGGCAGCGGTATTCATTCTTGTTTCCTCGCGAATAAGGTTTCCGTCTTTGTCATAAGTCTTCTTGTTCTGAATGAACTTGTCATTGTTAACGGAGGTTGCCTTATTGCCGCGCAGGCTCTGTTTTGCCCGTGTAACCGTTCTGGTGCCGTCCGGAGCAACTTGCAGCGTATCGGTAACCTTGCGGCCGTACCAGGTACGGTGTTGCAAAGTTTTGTTGCCGTCGGCATCGGTTACCGTTCGGTCATCGTTTTCAATTTTTTTAGCTCGGCGGTTTACTTTATATGAGTTATAAGCTTCCCGCCCGCGGTCAAGAGCCATGCCGCCGACTTTACGGGTTGCTTTGCCCGCTGTCTTGAGTCCTCCGATTGCCGCGGTGTTTGCCGTGGATGCGGCCAAACCGCCGACTTTCGAACCGATGTCTTTGACGCCGATGCTCTTGGCGAAACTTCCGGCAAAGGAATTGGCTTCACCCAGAACCGCCCAGCCGAGGATCATATAGAAAACGAGTTTCAGGAATGTGGTTCCCCACCATGCCAGATTGCTCAGAATAACCTTGTAACCGCTTCGGGTTCCGACATCAGACATCGCTCCGCCGCTCTCAACCCCTGCTTTTGATAAAACATCCATCAGACCGTTGGTCAGAATAAAGATAATCAGCGACAGGAAAATAAAGTTAAACATACAGTTAAGGAACGTATCCCACACTTTGCCCACATATTTTTGCGTTGATTTGAAAGCGTAAGCTCCGATTGCCGCCGGCAGCAGTGCTGTCGCCACCGTCAGCTGCAAAACCGAGTCAATCAGCAGGAACGGATAGATAATCAGCAGCAGAATTGCGGCAATCCACAACACAAGACCGACAATCAGATAGCCCAGATGCGGGAAGAGGGCAAGGCCGTGCCATGATTCGACATACAAAGCGACGCAAATGGATGTAGAGCCCAAAGCCATAACATCAAGAATTTTATCCTGAATGGTCTTAATTGTGCACAAAATACTGACACCCATACTGGCCGGAAGGCCTGCACCTTTTTCCTCGGTTAAAATATCAAACGTGGATCCGTCACAGGTTTCGCCGTTTGCACCTTCAGTCGCAATTTGCGCCAATTTAAATCCGGTATTGAATATCGGCTCCATCGCCAGCCGGAAAAAGTCTGCCGAATTGAGACGCAGCAGCGTGACGACAATCAGCACCAAAAACGCTTTGTTCAAAATTGTTTTAACCAGAATGCTCGGATTCTTTTGTTCCATGGAGGAAATAAACTGCATAACCGTAATGCCGAGCCAGAGGGCAAAGCCGACGCAAACCAGCATGATAACGCCGTCTGCCAGTGCATTGTATGATTTTTTCGCAACCGTGCTGGCGGTATTAAACAAAACACCGAAAATATCGCAGAAAATACATGTCTTGAAACTGCTGCGATAACTTTCGACATTACATTCGCGATCGCCTTTATCTGCAGATTCGGTAGATACCGCGCCGGTGTATTCATTTAAATAAGCCGGGCGGGACGCTTGCCCGAGCCGGACGGAAGCCGACGGATATTCGTCTTCTTCACAGGCGCGTTTGCCGGTAACTTTTTGTGAGGCTTCTTCCAAAGATGCGCCGTTCTCCATTTCTTTTCGAATAGCTAACGATTCGAGCGCTAATTTTTCATCTTTGGCCGCGCGTTTGGCATAAGGGGTTTTATCTGCATATCCCGAATACATAACTTCGGCATAGCTCGCATAATAAGCGGAAATAATCGTTTCGTCGGAAGCCGTTTCAAAGGTTTCGGGAGCAATTGCTCTTTGAACCGCCTGAAAATTGTTTCTCATCGGGCCAGCACCGGCAACCGCACCGGCTAAAATAATCATATCCATTTCGGGAGAGCGGTTAAGCAAACTTCCCATGCCGGCTTTTTTCAAAACACTTTTGCCGTAACTTAAATAGTGATTTTCAATATATTCTCTTTGTGAAGTTCCGAAAGAACTGTCTTGGGAGGCTAAGGCCTGCCATTTCTGCGAAAATTGCGTAGCCGGCGGATTGCAGGCGGCGTTAATGGTGCTTTGCAATGAGCCGCCTATTTCCAGTGCCTTATATTTACTGGGATCATTCTTCTGCAAATGTTGCAAATAATCGGCCATTGTCGAAGTATTCCATTTTGAGGAATCCCGGTAACAGACCATTTGCGAAACGCCATAAGAACAGCCGCCTTTATCATCTGCCCAGCATTTGTTGAATGCGCCGGCATCGCCTCCGGATTCACCCTGTTGGTGAAAAGCGGACAGATTATCTGCCGGAAGCAGTTTGCCGCATTTGCCTAAACTGGCTTCCGCCGTCACCATTTGCGGATCCGGATTATTTTCGATAACCGGTGCTTCCGGAACCGGAACGTTGCTGTCGCACAAAGCATCTGCCGAAGCGCAGGCTGGAGACAAAATCTTACCTTTTCCCGTGCCGCCGTCACGCAGTTCAATATGCAGGTGAGCGCCATATGCGCCGTGTTTGGTCGTGCCGTCCGAACAACCGGTGGTTCCGACGTAGCCGATGGTCGTTCCTTTGGCGATTTTTTCTTTGGTTCCTGCAATTTTTTTTGTTTTGTCGGCAAATTTTTGCAAATGCATATATGTTGTTGTATATTGTCCGCCGCCGGCTTTTTCATGCTGCATAATAACAGTATTGCCGCCGCCGCCGTAACAGGAGCTGATTGATAAAATAACCCCGTCAGCCGCTGCGGTAACCGGAGTTCCTTCCGGTACGGCGACATCCATCCCCTGATGTTCACGATAACATTTGCCGTCGGGATATTTTACTTTTGTGCTGTATGAACTGTTGCAACTGGTAGAACGGTGGCAGGCTTCTTCGGAAATTCGTCCGACGGAGTTGAGAGAACCTTTGGTTTTAACCGGAACAGTATTCAGACAGCCTTTTTGCATTTCTTCAATTCGGCTGTTGGGATAAAGATTCCTTGAAGCTGCGGCACCGTCAATTTTACAGGGATGAAATTGAACGGCGCAGGTATTAGACACGTCTGCGGCCCGAGCGGAGGAGATGCCGGCCGTATTCAAGCCCAGCCATAAAACGGCGGCAAATGCCAATCCGGCTTGTCTGGTCAATTTAGATATGTTAGTCATCATCTCCATAATAACACCTGCTTAATTCGGCTTATTGTTGTCTTTCGGGCTGTCGCCTTCTTTCTTGCCCTCATTGTCTTTTTTGTCTGCGTCTTTATTGTCTTTGTTGGCATCTTTGCCGCCGTTTACCCGGTTTTTGACAAAGTTAACGGCCCCGCCGGCAACGGCTCCGGCAGCCCGTGTCGCCTGATGAGTGACAACGCCGCCGGCAAAAGACGCGGCCTGAGTGACCTTGTTTTTTACAAAGGCGGTCATCTGGGTTGCTTTCATGTGCATCGGAGAAGCATCCCCGAATGTGCTGTCGTTAAAGAATTTTCCGACATAACCGGTAACTGTGGCGCCGATCATTTTAATGCTGTAAACATAAGCAAACATAATCAGAATAAAGTTTGCGCCTGAAATGGAAAAGGTGTTGGAAACCCATTCCGCATCGCCGGCCTTGATTTTGGCATAGAATGTCGTCAAATCGCCTAATGACACGCTTATCAGTGATAATGCATAAGAAGTGGTCAAAGCCAGGAAAGTAAACAAAGCTGCCGAACGGAAAATAATGCTCATGCACGATGTAAACTTGCCTGATGTCGGCCCGAACGGCCAGAGACCGATAACAATCGGCAATGCCATAATGCAGAATCCGATTTTGAAACAAACGTCAAGCAGATAGTAACCGATACCTAAAGTCAGCATAAAACCGCAGAACCAGATAGCGGCACCGCACAGCCAAATCCAGAGGTCAGGAATACGGATAGTGACGTTAACACCGAATAATCCGCCGGTATATTCCAACATGCCTGCATTAAAAGAGTGGCAGGTGAGGGCATGTCCGATAACCAGATTGGTGGAAACCGTCTTGTCGATTCCCTCGGTTAAAGCCATAATTTTGTTAATAACTACCGGAGAAATAATTTCTGTACCGTTATAGGTAAAGTTTGAGGTCAAAGCAACTTTGATTATTCCCTGATTTGCCGCCTGTAACAATCCCAGCCCGTAGTCGGCACCGGCCAGCAGCAAAGGATTGACGAACAGGTCAACAATGGCACCGATACCCACGTTAATTACGATATAGGCGGCGGCAACCTTGAACATGAAGATCAGCAGTGTGTTGAGAATGCTCATCGGTTCTTGGTTGGTGAAAGCCGAGACCAGCTTCAGGGCAAAGGCAGCCAGCCACAACATTGATCCGATAACCAACACCTTGCTTCCGGCTTCTCTGGTTAAATCATAGACTTTGCCGCAGGCATTCATAAACGTCGTAATCAGCGTCATGATAATTTTGCAGGAATAACAGGTGGACTGATACATCTTCTGCATGTCGGGAATACTGCAAGCCGAATTGTCCCCGCGTTTTACCGTTATGCCGTCCTTTTCGGTTGTGTTTTTCCCTGTTTCATCAGTCTTAACCGTATAAGAAGAAAATCCGGCTGTTGTTGTAACAACGGTACTGGTATCCGTACCCTTTTCTACAGGTTTCTGTTTTTCTCCAAATAAAGGTTTTTTCACATCTTCAGGCTTTTTACATGTATAAGATAATGTTGATGAAGAATATGAACCTCCCGTCCCTTGAGCTGACATACTGTAGCTGGAGTAGCATTCCATACCTTCCGGACATCCTCGCGGATATTCGCTGCCGCAAGGTTGATATTCTCCGGCTGCAACGGCACGCTTATGCTCAGCTAATTCTTCGGCACGTGCAAACTCTAATTCCGTGTTTAATTTTTCATATTCCGCTTTTAAGCTGTCGTATTCATTTTTAAAACTGGGGTTTTGAGCAATAATTTTATCAAATCTTTGGTTGTATTCGTCAGCAGTTTCCTGTTTCCATCCCCAGTCAAAAGATTGAGTTGGAAATACATTTGTATCTACTTTTTCACCATTATCTTCTCTTTGTTCTAAGTGTTTTGCTAATTTTTCGCAAAAATTTTTTAATTTTGTTGTGGCTGCATTAACTTCATTAACCTTTTGCTGCGTTTTTTGAGTGTCCAAAGGCTCAAAAGCTTTTTCTCCTTTGGAACGGCCTTGATAAGCAGAGCCGCATGTTTCTTCAGTAAAATTTATCGTCCAAGCATTAACCGGGCGGATAATGCTAAGGGAAAGAAATCCTGCCAGAAAGAAGTTAAAAATATGTTTGAGGAGTTTATCAGTCATTTTTACCTCCCCCGCAAACTGTTCATTTTGTTTTTGAACGAAGCGACTTTAGCTTTTCCGTTCTGAACTTTTTCAATAATCTTGCGTCCGGCGGCGACCTTGCTGACGGCGGCAACTGCACCGGCGGTAAAGATACTGCCCAGAACTTTGGCTGCACCGATAATAACCGCTTTGGCTTTGGCGTTAAAGCTGCCTTTTGAGCTGCCGCCGACCAGAGAATCGGTTACCTGCTGCGCCAGCTGAACGGAAGAAGCAATCAGAAAACCGATCATCAGCAGGCACATGAACGGAATGCTGAATTCTTTGAAATCTTTATCCGTGCCGTTTTCAAAAATGTCGGCATTGTCGATGATAATTTGCTCCAAAGCCAGCATGGCAATTGCAATCATAATTGCCATAAACATCATAAATGCGGCAGAATTCAAAATGGTGACAAAGCCTTGCGACAGCCACTTTTTAGTTGGTCCGAAAGGATATCCCATAATCAAAATCGGCAGCATAACCACCATAATCGTAAATCTGAAAATAGTGTCAACCAGATAAAAGACAAATCCGAGTTTGACGAAAGTAAAGCAGGCGATAATCATCAGACCGATAATCGTGGCCATAAAGCCCGGAGCTTTCAAGACCTTATAAGCCATTGCCAGTCCCAGATTCATCCGGTCATTCATGGCACAGACCATGCATTTCATCATCTCTTTCGGCGATTCGGGGAAACCGCTCAAATCGGCATTGGCAACAGCGTCGGACAATTTGCAGATAATAGATTTGCCTGCGGTAAAACTAAATCCGAAAACTTTTATGGAATTGGCCTTGCTGTCGCTGAGCGAGGCATGAGCCAGCAATTCGCTTGAAAATTCCAGAAACGCATTATAAACCGGAAAAATAATGTCATTCATGAAGAACAGCAGCTGCTGTGGGGATGATGCCACATAACCGCAGGCAAAACAAAGGAAGAATTTTCGGGCAATTTCGGTCCAGGTCTCTCCGATGTTTTCTTCGGTAAACGAACTGACATGTTTCAGCAGGCGGATAGAAAGCCAAACCGCAAAGGCAACCATCATGAAAGTCAGGGCGCCGGAAGTAATCTTGTTATAGGTTCCCATTGCCACTTTGCCCATGTTGTCATAAAGCAGTTCAATGATAGAGTCCTGCCAGCATGTTGCCTGATCTTGCGCGATGCTCTGTTCATCAACGTCCCCTTTTACGGCTGCCCGCGATGTATCCGGGTTTTTATCGTCATTGGCACAGGCGGTAAGCATGAACATAGAGACTGCAACCACCAGCAGCAGTTTCAAAACTCGTCCTATGTCAATACTTTTCCACATTGTCGTTACTCTGTTATAAAATAATTATTTTTTCGGGTTGCGTTTTTTCATTTCGTCTTGAACATATTGGTTCTTGTAACGCTCATTCTCCTGTTTTATGGCATCCAGCTCGCTTTGAGCCTTTTGAGTGTCGGCTTTAGCCTTGTTATAGGCGGCTTCGGCTTTGACGGCCTCTTCA
>ERZ1027059.345-NODE-345-length-17882-cov-9.659056_pt1 | contig 17882 bp, 9 predicted proteins | sample MGYA00519425_ERZ1027059 | MGnify/ENA primary metagenome ERZ1027059 (study PRJEB26926, sample SAMN06164566) | human gut metagenome | biome: ENVO:00009003; feature: ENVO:2100002; material: ENVO:00002003 | host: Homo sapiens | place: USA | collected 2012 ... | reverse complement strand
ATCGTCGGCAGCGTCAGATGTGTATAAGAGACAGTACATTATCTGAAGAAATAAAAGAAGATAAGTTATTTCATTTATATCTAAACAACCAGTATCAAGAGATCATTAGCGTTCTCCCAGAACAAAATGCTGATGTTCAAATTTATTATTACAAGTTTTTTGATGATGGAGGGGTGAACTATACTCAGCTTGTTAATAAAGATGAGAATGATGTGAATAATACAGACTTGGCACTCATTTTTTGCAAAAAAACAAGAGCAAGACTAGCACTTATAACTCTTTTTGACAAACAAAAGGAGCGGTATAACGAATTAATCCATCTTTATGAAACAACCTCTCCCTCTATTAAATATTCCATTGCTTATTTAATGGATAATTTTGTTATTGTGGACAATAGCTTGCTAAAACAGATGGCAGATTTACTTGAGAAGCAAGAGGACAAGTATAGAAAAGGTAATGGCACACTCTATCTAGAAGGAGCATTTTCAAAAATCATCCAAACAAAAACAATAGCATACAATTTCTATTATTATTTTAAATTGAATTACTTGCCTATTGATCACTACACAGATGCCAAGGATTTTCTTTCGTTTTACTTGAGGGCTATACTATGTTCGTATTCGCATCCGCCAATAACCAAAACGGACTCAATTATCCCTATCGAAAATGATTACAGAGTATACCCATTAAGCTGCATAGATTTTGATATGATGGTTAAATTCACAGATCCTAAAACACTGAAATTATGGATCAGAAAATACTCGGTTTATCAGCTAGAGTTTGATGATAATCTTAATCTAGAAGAAAAGTTTTCTAATCTATGTAAAAGCGGAAACATATTTAAATCCATACATTGGGCAGAACAGGTTCAGTGTTTTGCTATACTGCTGTGCCACTGTGATAACACAGCAATCAATGCGGATTCTATTTTTGACGCAATAATAATTGCTCTAGATTATGCAATAAATAGCCGGAATGAAATACTGTCACACATTATTGAGGCTGTTGATATGATTGTACAACTATATTGCACTGCTTCAAATATATGCAAAGAAAAAATGTTAAGATCCATGGTTATGGTTTCTAACATGCCGTTTGAATGTCTGTTTTCCATATCAACATATGTTGAAAGAATTATCAAGAGATTATCTAATAGCATAACTCCTTCCATACAGGAATTGCTTAATCAATTAGTTGAATCCATTGATAACAAAGAACAAAAACATTTTTTGATTCATATTTTAAGGAAAGTCTTACCCAAAGACATATATGGGAAATATATTAATGACAATCTGCGTAATTTCAAGGAATGGCAAATCTTTAGCTTTGTTGTTGATAGTATTATTCCCTATTCAAGTGATATACAAGAAATCTACACTGATCTCATTTCAAAACAGCTAGAAAGTCAACAGAAGATCCCTGGATATACCAAATACCCTATTGATGAAATAAACCGTTTTCTAATACTTATGCTATTAGGATATCCCGTTGATTTATCGTCTCTTACGCAATATAAGGGGTGCTCTGACTTCCTGGATTTTGCTCTTGACCCTGACAATTTTGATTATTCCAAGGTCAATACAGCTTACTATATGTGGGGGAACTTTATATATTCATCAAAATACAAACCATTTTTTATTAATCACCGCAAAGAAATACTCACAGACTCTTTGGAAAACGTTTTTCGCTGTGATGCGGAACTTACGGAGCAACAAAAAATCGTATATGGAATTCTATTATCTGATGATGAGCTAAAAGGGTATGGCGTATAGTAATAGCACAAATGGCTTAAGAATGCCAAAGGGGATATCGTTCTTCAAAAGTCATTAAGTTTGTATTTTAATACTGACTCACCTTTATGCATTTCCAAGCAGAAAATCAACAACATTGACCTGCTGTATTCCGTCATTGTCAGAGGATATATCGTCCATTGTGATGATGAATTTTGGATAATTATCCTGAACCCTGCGCAGCGGTGTTATCTCACGTTCAAACGTTGCTGGGTCAAGAACGCTTGCGGACACCTGATAGTAGACCTTTGCGCCGCTTTTCTCGGCTATGAAGTCTATTTCCAGTTCTCCAACCTTGCCTATGCTGACGAAATATCCGCGGCGAACAAGCTCAAGATACACGATGTTTTCGAGAATATGCCCAATATCGCTGTTTTTGTTACCGAGAAGAAGCGTGCGTAGACCCGTGTCAACGACATAGTATTTCTCAAGCGATTTCAGATGCTGTTTGCCCTTGACATCATACCGACCTGCCTTATATAGCACAAACGACTCCGTTAGCGCGGAAATGTAATTCTCAATGGTTGCAGATGTAGTCTTTCGCCCAAAGGACACAAGGCTGTCTGAAATTTTCTTTGACGAAACCGTATTGCCGATGTTATCGAACAAAAATCGCACAACGCTCTTTAGCAGGGACACATCTTGGATCTTTTTCCGCTCAACTATGTCCTTAAGAAGTACCGTGTTATATATTCCACTCAAATAGTCGCTGCGTATCTCCTCGTCCTCAATGTACGCTGTATAAGGAAGCCCGCCGTTGACGAAATACTGCTTCCATGCGTCACGCTTATCGCCGCCGACAAGTTCCCAGTATTCCGCAAAGGATAGCGGCAGCATCTGAATTTCAACGTATCTCCCCGAAAGCAGTGTAGCAAGCTCGCCCGACAGCATATACGCATTCGAGCCAGTGATATACACATCAACATTCTCCCTCACAAAAAGTGAATCCACTGCTTTCTGATACTCTGGAACCATCTGCACCTCGTCCAGAAAGATATAACTCATCTTACCAGGCTGAAGCCGTTCTGTGATGTATTTGTATAGTGCGTGATGGTCAAGCAGATTCTCAAATTCGAGACGCTCAAAATTTATGCTAATAATCTGTCCATCCTCAACGCCGCATTCTTTCAGAAAATCCTTGAACTGCATCAGCAGGGTGGATTTGCCACACCTGCGAAATCCCGTAACCACCTTTATTACTTGCTTATCCCGGAGTTTTATCAGTTTATCAAGATACTGCTGTCTTTTTACCATATAACTCACCTCAATTATAGTATATCACAAAAAAACTTGCTATGCAACAAGTTTTTGAAATATAAAATAAAAAAATCGGGATATTAAGATTTTTTATATTTGTTTGCACTTGACATATTAAGAAATAGGCAGTATAATATTCTCAGATAAATCTGACTTTCCGAAAAACTGTTTTGTTGTTTTCGGAAAGTCATGCCTTATAAATGGCTCTGCCAATCTATAGCAATCCAGGAAAATGCCAAAGCAAGTTCAGCAGTTAAAGACGCATATAGCGTCGTCGTTCGCCCTTGACAGGCATACAACCCGCCGACGGGTTCATTCCTAGCTCTATGAGCCCTGCCCTTGCTTCCTTTTGCTGCTTTATTTACTTGGATGCTATAAAGTTGACTTGAAATGCGTGTGCAAAGTTAAGGAACCACTGATTAAATATGGTGCGTATATTGCGCAATATGGCGAGAAAAATGCAAGCAAGATGTGTACCAAGCTGTTAGGCGTGATTTAATCAGTGATTCCTTAATATTGTTTTACGCCAAAAATAAACACAGAAAGTCAGGGATGCAAAACTATGGCAAAAAAAGAAGCAAATTTTGATTTATACATACATGATTTGTTGGTTGAAGCTGGCATTCAGGCGGATACACAGGGCAGTAATATTGTCACTATCAATGAAGCACTGAAAACAGCGTCAAAGCACCAGACAGGCAAAGCAGGATTTCCGGAATATACTGCAGTTGTAGGTGATTTTGTCCTTGTCATGGAAGATAAGGCAGATCGCGCTAATCTCTGCTTAAAAGAAGCAAATGGCACTATTTCTATGACTGTGCAGGCAACAACTGATTATGCCGTCAACGGTGCTTTACACTATGCACAGCACATCTTACAGAAAACCACTTACAAAAAAATTTTTGCGTTCGGCAATGCCGGTGATAGCAAGCACCACATTTTACAGCCGCTTTTTGTAGATGAGAATGGCTACAAATGGCTACCGGAAGTCCAGACATTTGAAAACTTTTCAGCGGCACATATTGTGGAATATTACAAACGGCTTGTACTTGAAGAAACGCCGCCGGAAGATATTGAACTTGCTGATATTCTGAAAAAGGCAAAAGAACTGCATGAATATCTGCGGAATTACGGTGGGCTTGGAGAAGATGAAAAGCCGCTTGTTGTGTCTGCCATTCTTCTTGCTTTGCGCGAAAAAGAATACGGCTTTAATCTGAATCAGTTGACCGGGGACACACTGGAAAGCAACACGGACGGTGCTATTCTGTACCAGTATCTTGAAAAGAATCTGCAACGCGCAAAGGTTGCCCCGGAAGTTAAAAAGCAACGTGTTTTGAATCAATTCACACTGATAAAGGATAGACCACAGTTAAACACAAGGCGTCAGGATTTGGGCGATAAAACACCTCTAAAATATTTTACGGAATATATTAACGACAACATTTTTCAGGCCATTGTGTCAAACGGGCGTGAAGATTATCTTGGGCGTTTTTACGGTGAATTTGTTTCCTATTCTGGCGGTGACGGTCAGGCCTTGGGCGTAGTGCTTACGCCCCGTCATATTACAGAATTGTTCTGTGAATTGGTGGATTTGAAACCTACTGATGTTATATTTGACCCGTGCTGCGGCACAGGTGGATTTCTGATTTCAGGAATGCACAAAATGCTGCGGTCTGCAAAGAATGATAAAGAACGCAAGCATATTAAGCAACAGCAGATTCACGGAATAGAAATTCGTGATGATATGTTTTCAATCGCTACAACGAACATGATTCTGCGCGGTGACGGTCAAAGCAATCTGATTTGTGAAGATTTTCTGGCACAAGACCCCGGCGAATTGCAGCTAAAGGGCGGCGGCATTACAGTAGGTTTTATGAATCCGCCGTATTCACAGGCAAAAGGCAAGGACACTGCGAACCTTTCAGAACTGTGCTTTATCCGTCATTTGCTCAATTCAATCACAACAGGCGGGCGTGCCGCTGTGATTGTCCCGGTGTCCGCTATGATTGGAAAGACAAAAGAGGATAAAGCAGTCAAGCAGGATATTTTGAAAAAGCATACCTTGGAGGGCGTTATCAGTCTGAACAAAGACACATTCTATCGGGTTGGCACTGTTCCTTGTATTGCTGTTTTTACAGCAGGCGAACCGCACCCGGCAGATAAGATTGCAAAGTTCATCAATTTTGAAGATGATGGGTTTGAAGTCAAAAAGCATTTGGGGCTTGTGGAAACCGAACGCGCAAAGGATAAACGGCAGTATCTTCTTGATTGCTGGCGTGGCAAGGTTGCAGATTTTCCGTCAAGTTTCATGGTAGAAACAACTGTTGAAGATACAGATGAATGGCTACATTCCTTTTACTACTACAATGATGAAATTCCAACAGAAGCGGACTTTTTGAACAGTATTGCCGATTATTTGACATTTGAATTCAACATGGTTACGCATGGTAAAGGGTATTTGTTTGGACAGAAAGACGGTGACGGCAATGCTTGATTTGCATGATAGAGAATGGAAAGAGTTTAGAATATGTGATATTTTTATTATCAAAGCGGGCAAGCGCCTGACCAAAAGTGATATGACAAGCGGAAACAAGCCTTTCATCGGGGCAACAGATAATAACAACGGTATTACTGAGTTTGTGTCTAATACAAATGTTTCTGAGGACTGCAATGTTTTAGGCGTAAATTATAACGGGAGCGTTGTCGAGAATTTTTATCACCCATATACTTGCATTTTTTCCGATGATGTCAAGCGTTTTCAGACGAAACAGGTTCAAGGAAACAAATATATCTATTTGTTTATGAAAACTGTCATGTTGCAGCAAAAATGCAAGTATGCTTATGGCTATAAGTTTAATGAGAAACGAATGCAGAAGCAATCTTTGTTGCTCCCCGTTGATGAATCCGGCAATCCTGATTATGCCTTTATGGAACAGTACATCAAGGAACGTGAGCGGCAAATTGTACAAAATTATATTGATTATATTGGCAATAATATACAAATCGAGGGGGTATAACACTCCTTAACCAAAAGGATTGGAAAGGATTTTTTGTTGAAGATGTTGTCACCATTCTGCCGGGGCGTGATATATATGACGCTGAACGAATACCGGGGAAAACGCCTTATGTTAGTTCTTCCTCGGTCAATAATGGTATCTGCCATTTTGTCAATAACGCCAATGACACACTGGAAGCAAATTGTATTTCCGTTAATCGTAATGGGTCTGTAGGTTTTGCATTCTACCATCCGTATGAGGCATTATTTTCCAACGATTGTAGAAAGCTTCGTCCCAAATATGAAGGCAATTATATTTCACTGTTTATAGCAACACAAATAACAGCACAGCGCAATAAATATAGTTATGGCTATAAAATGGGGACAGCGCGATTGAAACGGCAAAAGATTATGCTACCGACAACTGATAATGGAACTCCGGATTATGATTATATGGAGCAATATGTTAGACAGCAGATTGCAACATTAAAATTACAATACCTGCAAGGAAAAATGACGGTCGCTATTTGACCGTCATTTTTTCCGCTTGCAGTACAGCTTCAAGTCTGCCTTGTAGCCCTCAAAGGTATCAATGCGGACAATATCATACTGTACGCCCCGGAACTGTATCATGTGGCTTGTGGTAAGGTCTGCCCGGTAGCTGACTTGAAACAGCACTTCTTCGTCAAGCTGTGTGGTGACGCTGTATAGTTCTTTCATGGAAAGCTGCCGGAAATACGCCCATACGGTCGCAATCGTGACATTTCTTCTGTTTACCGATTGCATACTGCTGCTTTTGCGTAATAAAACTGCTATAACAAAGAGTTTAAGGCTACCAGAAAATGCAGTCAAGAACTGTATATCTATTTTGAATAGTTGTTCTCATCTTCGTTCTGCCTACTAGAACCACTATACAGTCCACCCATGGCTGCGCCAACAAACCTATTCCTGAGCGCCGTATTTTTCGCAATCTGCTCGTCACGGAGATTTGCGTTCTTGATTTCAGCGGCACGCTCATTCAGCTTCGCCAATCCATCCTTAAACATATTTTTAAGTTTATCCGCCTCGGCAATTTTCTCAGAATACGCCGCCTGCATCGACTTTTCCCTTTCATTGAGCAGCTTTTCACGCTCATCAAGCTCGGATTCTCTGGAATCAAGCTCAGCATTTCGTGCCATGTATAATTTCTTAGTGCGCTCGCTTTCCTGAGCCTTTTTCAGAGCCTCAGCCTGCATTTCAAGAGCCTTTGCGGTCTCCTTTTCTGCGCGCTTCTCTGCGATAAAAGTCTGTTTATCCTTTGCCTTGCGCTTGGTAGGTTCCGGTTCAAGTTCAATATCAAAGCCGTTCCTTATCAGTATATCCTGCCACTTCTTCCGGAACTCCTTCGTAAATGTAATGCTGCGGTTATTATACCGACTGTCGCGGGCTTTAAGATTAGGGAGCGGAACTCCCGCCTGCTCCATTCCCTTTTCGGTACCTACTCTGAGGACGCCGTTCTCGTCAACATAATCCCACACGCAGCGAATGTGAACGTGAGTCGAGGACGGCATTTCTTTGCCGGTTTCATCGTCAATATAAATTTCATCGGCATGGAGCGCATAGTCAAGAATATGCAGGCGGTCATTATGCGCAGCAGACCATTCGTTGAGCGCACTGATGTACTCGTCAGTCATTTTCTTCATCGTCCGAGCGTCTGCAAATCCAACATCAATATTCCCAACACGGAGGATAGTTTCGGTGGGCGCATACCGCTTGGAACTGAGCCAGTCCGCCATAGTCTTGATATTGGATTTCTGGCGAGCTTTGGCGTACTTCTGATTCTGAATTTCCAGCGCCTCGCTGTAATGCTCAGTGTAATAAATCAGCTCCGCCTCGTTGAAGCTATGCTTGCCCGACTGAGTTTTCGAGGTGTATTCCCCATCAAGGCAGTTAAAGTAAACGTTATTCACAACTGCCTTTTCATTGACATTCTCGTTTTTCTCCCGCTCATCATCGTTGTGCTTCGGGTTAATGACCTTGCCTGTCTTTTGCGAACTCTTTCCATTGTGAAGTCCCGCTCTCTTTTTCTGCAATTTAACCAGCTCCTCTCGCTCAGGGAACACACCCTCGTAAACGCAACGCAAACACCAAAATTAACATAATTGCTATAATAGAAAAATATATATATTATAGCAGACCTTTCAGAAAAATGCAAGCATTTTCTTTCAGTTCTGCTATAATATTATCGGACTTTCTGCGGAAAGGGGGTGGATAAATTGCAAATAATATCAAATAAGCAATTTATCTGAAATGAAATCAGCCTTCGGTGAAGTCGGATCTGCGTGAACATGAAGTTGATCACATCAAACCAAAAAACTCCTATCGCTCAGGCAATAGGAGTGCATTTTTTCACAGACTGCATGATCAAAATTGTAACAAAATAATCACCATTTTTGTAACAATTTTGGAGCAGTGTTAGCTTGCCATTTTTCAATTTCATATACAATAAGTACAATGGGTTGAGTCAATAATTTTATTTTACCACATTATGAGGAACAAGTCAAGAAAGATATTGCATTTGACTTGAAACACAAGTTATGCCGCTGCTTGCGCAGCGGCGGATTTTTTTAAAAGTCTTTCAAGACTGAAATTTAACTAAAGGTTTGTCGTCGCGGGGCGCCGACCGGAGTATTATTAAAGGTCTAATAAGACCAGAAAATTTTAAGAAAGACAGGTAAAATCAACATGAAAATCTCAGACATCAAATTCAGGAAATCCCTCACTGGAGGAAATCTGAAAGCAATCGCTTCACTGACAATTGACGGTTGCATTGCAATTCACGAACTCAAGGTAATCGAAACCGACCACCTTTTCGTGGCTATGCCGAGCCGCAAGGACGAAGCCGGAGCTTACCACGACATCGTTCACCCTATCAACGAAAGCGCTCGAAATCTCATAGAAACCGCTGTACTTTCAGCTTACAAGATTTACGCTGAAAGTCAGGCACTCATTGCTGACATCAACATTACTACCGACTGAAACAGAAAGGACAACAACCACATGAACATTACAGACATCATTTTCAGAAAAACATTCGACAGCGGTAAGCTCCGCGCAATAGCCTCCATAACTCTGGACGACTGCTTCGCAATTCACGAAATCAAGTTGATTCAGACCGACCACTTGTTCGTTGCAATGCCCTACCGCACGGATTCCTACGGCATAAGCCACGACATTGCGCACCCCATAGGCGAAGCTGCACGCCATGAGCTTGAAAGCGCAATCATCAATGCCTACAAGGAATATGTCGCTGCTCGTGAAACCTCTGTAACCGAGAATTTTACGGCGTAAAATTGAAAATGCCTCGTTTATTATGCAAAAAACGGAGCATTTTTGCTTCTTATATGTAGAAATTCCGACGCGAAATTTGTGCATTTTGTTTAAAATTGATTTTTTCAGACATAAAACTTCACATAAACGTGAAGTTTTTACATCAAGCAACTAGCTTCGTTTCTTGTATCTTTGGGTTGACAACATCCACATTATATGGTATAATCTCTCCACGGCAATAACAAATAGTTCAAGGAGGTGCAGCAAATTGGCAGATAAAAACTTCCCTATTAACGACAACAATCTGGCAATCGCTTATTATCGCTTTTCTTCGCATTCGCAGAACGAGGCTTCGATCGACCAGCAGCGTGACTGCGCTCACGAATACGCAGCCTCAAAGGGACTTACCATCGTCAGGGAATACTCAGACGCCGCAATTTCTGGAACTACAAATGCCCGCCCTCAGTATCAGCTCATGCTGTCGGAGATCGACAAAATCAAGCCTGCCGTGCTTATTCTCTGGAAAACCGACCGGCTTGGGCGCAATAAAATCGGGCTGATAGTCGCCAAAAAGATGATTCGCGAATCGGGCTGCCACATTCATCTGATTGCTGAGCCTACGCCGGACGACTCGCCGGAATCCGGGCTGATGGAAACAATACTTGAGGGCATGACCGAGTTTTACAGTAAGAACCTCTCCTGCAATATCCGGCGCGGAATGGAGTACAACGCCCGTCACGCGCTTTTTAACGGACACGCGGTTTTCGGATATTGCGTTGGCTCCGACAAGAAATATGTCATCGATCCGGCGCAGGCTCCTTTCGTGCAGAGGATGTTCACAGAATACGCAGACGGAAAGGCGCTGACGGACATTGTTCGCGACATGGACGCTCAGGGATTACGCACCAGTCGTGGAGTAAAGTTTTCCGTGAACACGGTCAACAAAATGCTGAAACACCGCGCTTATATCGGCGAATATCATTTCGGGGATATCGTTATTCCGGACGGAATGCCTGCGCTTATTGACGCTGCGACCTTCGACCGTGTGCAGGAACGGCTCAGACTGAATCAGCGTTTCGGCAGTCAGAGAAAACAGGTTTCCATGACCGATGAGGCTCCGAGATTCTGGCTGACAGGCAAGCTTTTCTGCGGCGAATGCGGAAGTTCAATGCAGGGTATTTCCGGGACGAGCAAGACCAAAGCCAAGCACTACTATTACGGCTGCAAGGGTCAGCGTGCGAAGCGGTGTCACAAGAAAGCAGTCCGGAAAGCATGGATCGAAAAAATCGTTATTCGCATTCTTACAGATCTGCTCAATGACACTGAAAATCTCGCAAGTTTAGCCATTGACGCAGCAAATTATTACAACAAAAACTACCGCGACACGGGCTACCTTGAAAGCCTTGAAGCAAGGCGGCGCGAGGTCGAAAAGGGGCTTGCGAATTTCGTTAAGGCTATTGAAATGGGAGTGTTCAACGAATCTACCCAGAAGCGCATGGCGGAGCTTCAGGAAGAAAAAACCGCGCTGACGGAAGCAATCGAAGCGGAGCTTGTACGGCAGGCGCTGTACGAAGACGAGCACAGCATTCAGGCGTATTTCGACAAGTATCTTCACGCGGATCTGAACGACCCCGATGTGCGCGAATCTGTTCTTAACTACTTCGTGGACAAAATCTGGCTCTACGATGACAAGCTCGTTATTTCCGGCTGGTTTTCGGAGGATAAGACTGAGATTCCTTTTGATATGGTGGACGAAGTTACTAAAAACGGCGCGGCAGGCGGGTTTGTCTGCCGCGTGGATTGCTCCACCATGGTTACCCATAACCCATATTATGGGAACAGATAACACCCTTTGCGATGTGCAAAGGGTGTTTTTATGTTATTATAACATAACGCATATTTTAGATAGAGTTCACTCAGTTCATGATTTATTTTGAGGACAGATTTGCAGATTAACGTCTATTGGGGACTCTGGTCTTTCGGTCAACCCTTCTGTCACTCCGTGACACCTCCCCCCCTGGGGGAGACACCCCAAACCCCTGGAGTTTATTCGCCGGAAGATGCCGGTGAAGTAGAAAAGCAGCGAATTAGCTCCGCTGCTCTTCACCGTTTATCTTGCAGCCGCGTCGGGGGCGCTCTCCAGCGTTGCCCTGTTTCGCTGCATTTTTAGCTTTGGTACGTTTTTCGGGATTATTCGCGTTTACACAGTTATTTTTCAGGCCCTTTTATCACAACCTTTGTAAAGTTTTGCCACTTGGTTGTAGGAATACATGGAATAAACAAGATCTAACAGGTCCGTACGCTCATTCTTCAGTGCTGTGTAAAGGTAACTGAATACGCTTGCATTTGTTACTTCCACATCTCCAACAATGATTGTGAACGATTTGTCGAAATTCTCTGGAGCAATATCACATATAGCAATATAGGTTCCCTTTTCATCGGTGCCAATGTCATCAGATGTTATCTCTGTTCCATTTACCGTACACATTTCGAGAGTGATCTCACCACTGAAATAGAACTTTGAAGTGACAATGCTGTCAAGAGTGATTGCCTGACCAATAAAGTCGATGTTACTATCTTTGTCGAGTATTCTATAACTGTAAGATAATAGATTCCCAGCAGAAATTGCTGTAAGCGCCTTGTCGCTTTCATCAAGAAGGGAATTCGCAAGTTTGTCAGCATTATGAACGAAAAATAACTGTGCTTGTGTTCCATAATTCAGCATAGATTTCAAAAACAGTTCCATTGTTGTGTCTTCTGCCTGGCTGAGCGCCGTCATTACAATATCAGCTGCAGTGCCGGAATATACCATGACCTCATTATCGTCATAGATATACTTAACATTAATTGTATCAGTCATTTCTGCCGGAGCTACACTGAGGATAAATGAATATTCACTCTCTGTCTTTTCTGCGCCTGAAACAGGAAGAATCGTTGCCTTATCCCCGACGACATATTTCAGATGTGCACCATTTCTCACACTAACTTCAGGAATACGGATACGAACGGATACACCTATATCATCTGTTGATGAAACGCCACTGTCAATAAATTTCAGACTATCAGAGAATATCACTCTCATCTCGTCTGAAACTGATTTGTAATTGTCTGATTCAGGCATAAAAGTGTATTCTAAAGTATCAAACTCAATATCAACGATTTTATTAAGCTGTTCATTCAGAGCGCTAAGGCTGACAGCTTCACCGTTATATATGTAAGATACACTTCCACTTAGAGCGCTACCATCAATTCCATAGAACTTTGGTGCTTCAATATTAATCGAACCACAGGAAAAACTTTGCGATTTATTTGTGTTATCTGCGGGCTTGACCGGATTTACAGAAACATTTATCTTTGTGGAAAGCGTATGTTCTTCCGCATCATATGTAAACGATCCGTCAATATTGCTGTAATCAAAAATGTTATCATCTGTAAGGGTCTTTGTAACAATGAAGCCATCGTTTTGAACATCAGGTATCACCGTTGCATCTGCCCAGCTCCAGCCATTGGTCAGCTGTGAATCCGCTAATGCCTGTCCATAAGTGATTGGTGTGGAATATGGCTGTTTAACATCTGCCAAAGGGAATGCAGCGACAAACACGCTATCATGCTTGATGTCATCAAAGCTTATTACCGGTTTGGTATCGATGACGCCATATTCTAGCCATGTTGTTGCACCTTTCGGCAACTCGGGAACAGTTATCTCTTTTCCAAGTTCATAAGCATTGCGGCTTATCTCACTCCCATCTGCATTCATAAATGCTACTACTACATACGGAAGGTATTCGTCTATCTTTGCAACATATTGATGCGTAATATTGTTAAAGGTATTATATTCCTCCTTATCGGCAACGATCTCACTGGTAATGGTGTCCGTATCTCCGCAGCCAAGTTCTTCAAGTGACACCATATGGTAGAAGATATCGTTTGCAGGGATATTTCCTATCTGCTTTGTGTAAATTTCCTTGCCGCCTTCGTTCATAACTCTGAGGGTACAGCCAGCGAAGATATTGCTTTCATTGCTTATCGCAGCAATATAATAGCTCTTATTATCGATAATCCTGTTGGTGACAACCAATGACATTTCAGTCCTGCTGAAATCAAACCGGGCACTGTTATCGACAGGATTGGTATCCTCCTTGGCGCCTTTGATTATTACGGTGAATTGTGTATCGTCTATCACAGAAGGAATGGTGAACTTAACAGTAACAATACCTGTTTCACCGGGATCAATGCTGCATGCCGCACTTGTCTTGTAGCTTCCAATAGCGACATCAACATTTTTAAGTACAGTATCAGTGTGATTGGTCACATACAAATCAAGATCAATCTGCCGTCCGGGTTTGATCTGAGTATAGTCATAATCAATTTTCGCAAGTCCAATATCATATTTTTCAAGATATCTTGCTATGCCAATCGATGTCCTGTCACTGATTTCATCGCTTTCACTGTCCGATGTAAGCACCGTATCGGAATAAACCAAAATTCCGTCACAAGCAGTGAAAGATGAAATATTTCCGTCAGCTGTTTCAACAACAACTGGAGAAGTCCAGATGCCATTGTTAAAAACCGTCTGATAAACGGAAGCCCCTCCCGCTGCTGAACCAGTTGTGAACAGCACTCTGTCACTTGCAACAGAGAAATCATTTGATACACTGATATTGCTTTCTTCAAACACGGATACTGTTGTGTCCGGTGAATCTGCATACTTTATATCTCCATTTTCATACCAGTAGAACACATTTTTCTCAATGAAAGGAAGCTTCCCAAAATGAACATTTGCAACGTTGCCTTCAGTAATAATTGTTTGTGAACCATTAACATCAACAAAAACCACCTTGCTGTCGCCAGCTGTTGACAGGTTGCTGTCACTGTCAACACATATGCAGAAGTACGTCTTTCCATCAATATCACCAGCAATAACAGACGTAACCGTGTTAAGCCCAGAAGCCGCCGTTACTGCAGTAGACCATGTGCCATTATCGTATACGCTGTACATCACAGAGTTGTCGTTATTCTGGTTGAACATATCCTTAGCGGGACTGTTTACCCACAATGCTGCAAGTTTTCCACCGATGGACACAAGCTCAGGCATGGAATTGTATCTGGCATCATCTGTGCTGATATCAGTGAGATTCACAAAAGAATTGGTTGATGCGTCGTATTCTGCAACGGTTATCTTCATTTCGGATAGCATATTCTCAACAGAAGCATCATCGCTAAAGATCTTATCAGACTGAGAATAAGCAACATAAGTCTTTCCACCAAAAGAATACAATTTGGAAAACCAATCAAGCGTGCCATTATCATCTAGTTGCTTTGCTTCAGACCAAGTTCCGGTCATTTCGTCATAGGTCATATATTTCAACACAGAGGAATTAGCCGCTCCACGTTCGACATCAGCGGAAATATATGTCATAAGAATACCGCTGTCAGTGAGTATAATCTCCGGAGAAGCGCTGCAGAGTAAACCCGAGACAATAATGCTATTATCTGCGTTGGTACCGTCTGCTGTGAGGCAGAAGTCTTCGTTTGCACTATCGTATGCAATGACATAGTTATCCTGATCATAAAGGGAATCAAGCATTACATGGTTATCAAAACTCTCTGCTCCAGCGCTGCTGTCGCCTCTTTCAAAGATCTTGTATGTTTTTTCAGCCAATTTGTGCTCGTATTTCCAACCAAACAATTTTGCAACAAGGTTGAGTTTAAGCTTTGCTTCAACATTATCAAACCCGGTCCTTTGCTTATTGCTCAGCAAAATAAGCTTTGAAGTGATCTCACCTCCACCGCTTGCACCGACAGAAGCAACCTTTGCTACCCCTACTCCTCCAAAAACATCGACAGCAATTTTACTGTCCAAATACAATTCACCTGTGAAATCCAATCCGCTTTCGTCAATATTCCACTGAAGATCACCGGTTACATTAGCACTCATTTTTAATCCTGCTTCAACCACTACAGGCACCACAACTACGAATGTCTGCCATGTGATCGAACCATGCCATTCAATTCCAAGAACAAAATTGAATTTTAGCGAAGCGTTATTCAGATCGGTTATTTTACCTTCAGCATAACCCGTGAAAATCATATTGAATTCTGCGTCAGGATCAAACAGCTTACATTGCTTAGGATCACTACATTTTATATATTTTGTTATTTCAGATAAATCCTTGAAATTTATGATTGCATTTTTATACGGCGCCCCTTTCTTAAATTTATCTATCGCATTAAGGCAATTTTTATAGTTATCCCATTTGCTGTCCTTGTCAAGTAAATCCTTATTGATAACATTTACAGCTACTCTGATAGTTCCGTCAGGTTTAATAACTGCATATACAGGAGAAGGAAAGAATGATAATGCCATTTTATCTCCGCCTATAAATGGTACGTTATCGGGAATAGCTATAGACAGATCGTCTTTTCCGCCAAGAGTGATCTCTGTTTCCATAAGTCCCTCAAGGTTGTGGGTAATATCAAGCTTGAGCTTTGTTTTATAGCTTGTGCCATCCTTGTTTACAACATTTATAAACACATCGCCGACAGCAATTATGTCACTGTCCGTAAGCTGATTATCATACACAGTCAGTGTGTTTGTGCTTGAAATAGCAAAGCAATCTGTACCTTTGAAGAATTCATAATGATCTACCGCGCTCTCGTCCACCGGAGTACAGATGATCTGAAAGGAATGCTTATCAGCGCCCTTCTTGTCCTTTACCAGATGGTATTTGAAATATGTATTGACAAGGTTCTCTTTTCTTTCTTCAGAATCATACTTTATCACTGCAGAAGTGAGGACGTTGCCATTGCTATTATTTGATATATTCGGATTGTTTGTGCCGGTATTGTTATTGAGCGATGACGGGTCAACAGGTTTCTCCGCTTTGCTTTGTGTCCTGAAAGGACAGCTACAGTCCTGGCAGGTATCATCGTAGAAAAAAATGGATGTATCTGAAGGAAGACCATATTTGCCGGCATAGTCCGATGCAATAGTATCTGCTGGGATATGGACGTGACCAATTATTTCATAATCGGGAAATGCAGATTCACCAATACTGGTTGCACTTGAAGATATCTTTATTCTTGCAAGTTTCTTACAATATGAAAATGCACTCCTATCTATACTTTTAACGCTGTCCGGTATCTCAATCTCGGAGAGCTCAGAACACATTTCAAAAGCAGCAAAGTCTATTTTTTTCACACTATCTGGTATCACAACAGTTTTCAAGCTTGTGCAAGCATAAAAAGCGGAAATTCCGATATCAGTCACGCTGTTGGGAATGAGCACACGATCAAGGGATGTACAATATCCAAAGACACCTCTTCCGATTTTAGTTACAGTATTTGAAATGGCAACACTTTTCAGACTTTCGCAATACCCGAATGCATTTTGCCCTATTTCAGTTACACTATCTGATAAAATTAAATCTGTAAGCTGTTTGCAACAATTAAAAGCATGATCTCCGATTTTCTTTACACTATTCGAAATAGTAACTCCGGTAAGCATCCTGCAATATTCAAAAGCTCTGTTTTCAATATAAGTAACTCCATATGGCACAGAATAATTCCCCCCTCTTCCGCTTGGGAATGCAATAAGTCGGGTTTTATTCTTTGAAAACAGTACTCCATCAATGTCACAAAAGTCTTTATTATTGGGCGAGACATAAATATCTGTCAATTTTGAACAGTTGCTAAACGCACAGTTTCCAATGCTGATCACACTGCTAGGAATATATATTTTTGTCAGACCGCTGGATTCAAATGCTTTTGTTCCAATAGTTGAGACACTACTCGGTATGGTAATATTGCCCAGGCTGTAACAATCCGAAAAAGCACTATCTCCAATACTAGTGATACCGTTTGGCAAACTAATGCTTCTCAAACTTCTGTCAGCCCAGAAAGCACCCTTTCCAATGGTTTTTACGCTATTTGGAATAACAATATCTGTAACTGAGAGCAAGGAATAGAGTCCATATTCTCCAATTTCATTTACAGTATTTTTTATATTGATGTCTTTTGCCTTATTACAGTCATAGAAAGAGTTCTTTCCGATGTATGAAACACCATCAATAATGATGTGCAATATTTCATCGCCATAACGCGCCCAAGGTGAACAGCTGCCCTGAAGCGTGGTGTAATCTGCCATTCGACCACTTCCGCAAATTTTAAGAGTGCCGTCATCATAAAGCACCCATGTCGCTTTTTCACCACAATTGCCGCTGTCAACAATCTCTAATGCATCGACTATGGTACTAAACAAATCCGGCAGACCAAGTTCACTGAACGGTACAGCTGTCGTTACCACCAACATAGCCAGAATGGCAGATAATATTCTCTTCAATCTTTTTTTCATAGTATTTATTACCTTTCAAATAAAGTTTAAACGAAGCCAAAGCCATACACGATAATTATATCATGTAATTAGCGTTTTGTCAACAATTAGCAAGACAGATGGTATACGAGAATTGAAACAGTAGAGACCACCCCAAATCTTGTGTAAACTCCATAAACAGTGTATAATAAAAGCAAAC
>ERZ1027059.325-NODE-325-length-18687-cov-5.735884_pt1 | contig 18687 bp, 24 predicted proteins | sample MGYA00519425_ERZ1027059 | MGnify/ENA primary metagenome ERZ1027059 (study PRJEB26926, sample SAMN06164566) | human gut metagenome | biome: ENVO:00009003; feature: ENVO:2100002; material: ENVO:00002003 | host: Homo sapiens | place: USA | collected 2012 ... | reverse complement strand
GCTCGGAGATGTGTATAAGAGACAGTAATATATAATTATCAATCCGCTTTACTTCTTCAACTGAGAGAGGAAGAACCGGAGCCGGATCCGCACGAGGCAACCTGACACGCTTAAATGGATTGACTGGAATTATATCAAATTCATACATCCAGTTAATGAATGAGCGTACAGCTCTTATATATGTATGTATAGAAGTCATAGATATCTTGGAACTTTTAAGCTGCATTATATAGTCTTCAATTAATGCCTGGTCAATGCTGCATTCATCTATTACATTATTATCAGCACAATAATTAATAAAACGCAGCACATTATCAGCATAATATTTCAATGTCTTTTCAACGCAATAAACACGCCTATTTTTTAGAAACTCCTCATAACGATCTTGTAACATTATAATAATTCTCCTGTATCAAAATCTATAAAGCCCCTGTTTCTGCGGATTTCAGCAATTGGATTTTGCAAATCTTCCTGGCTAAACTCGTAAGACTTCCGGACTTTATACTTTTTCATATTTTGAATATCATTGTCGTTAAGCATTACGACAGCATCAACTGCATCCTGTAACACATCATCTTCATTAATGCCTTTAATATATAGACCATATGTAATAATACTGTTGGTCATACGTTTCTTAGCTGCATCAATAGACTTATTGCGGCTATAATCTCTAACAAGTTTAAGCTGCTTCTTAGATCTGCGTACTTCCATCTGCTTAGTTGCTCTTAAAGCTTTCCAAAAAGCACAATAATCACATCTTGACTTATTAACATCTGAATCAGGGTCAATAAGCCGAAGTGTAGCTCTGGTTAAATATTCAGTAATTAAACGGCGATTATCCATGTAGTCATATATCCTGGCACATTCACAATATTTCTTATTATCTTCTTTTTCGATTAAACAATATGACTTGCTGCTTTTCCTGGTTGTCTGAAATTCAACATTAGTAATAAGAGTTACAGACGGAGTTAATCTATCCGCTAATATGCTTATAGCGTCATAATTCAAAACTTCCTGAGCTAATAATCTATTACATTCTGCTTTAAGCGATTCATCAGCTCCATATTCAACATAGAACATCAACCTGCAGGCATCCAGCATTACCCAGCGCCCAATGTCATACAATTTGTTATATACATAGAAATCATATTCATTTATCATCTTGTTATCTTTCCAGATTTGCAAAAACCAAGGTTTTGCCTGCTGCTCTACAACCTCTTTTGATTTTAGATAAATACGGACAAAGCACTTATCAGAACGGCGACCAAGAGCAATATAATCATTTTCGTATTCATCATTGCGCTTGAAATGATAAAGATATTGCACACTCTTATATCTGCTTACTTGCATTTTTGCAAAATTATCAATACGAAAGAACTGTTCCGGATTCTGAAGATAATTAGTATGCCAGGCGTAATCAACACGATTTTCTTTTACAGATGTTATTGTAAGGTTAAAAAACTTACATACAGCCTTAACTACATCATAAGAATATTCAAAAGCTCCAATTGTAGTATCAAGCCAAAGCGGACGGCTTCGGAGCTGCACTATAATTTGACTTGTAACCTCAGTTGGAACTGTCTCGGCAATGAATATATCAAACACTTCAGGACATTCGATGCAGTACTTATACATTCCGGAGAAAGTAAAAGCACGATAATTAAGCTGCACGTTACAACCGGGAATTGACAGAGGAACAACATCACAGAAATCAGCTACTTTAAATTTATTGAAATACTCACGCAGCTTCTTAACATTAAGACTTGAAGATGCAGCGGTAAAGTCATCCTGAAGCAGCACAGAATAATAAAAGGTATCAATATTGTGCAGAAAATTTTTGCAACGCAGATCAAACCAAAAAGACTTATTCTCTTGGCTTAATTCTGAATAGATTCTGCACTTTTGATACCTTGAATCAATCATGTTAATTATTTTCTCCTCAAAAATTTCTTTGCCTTCCGGCTTGGCTTATTTACAGATAAATCATTACAGATTCTTCCAGAATCAAGCCCTTTTCTAACAATTGCTTCCTCATTGCTAATAAAGTTAGAACATGCGTCTTTATCAACCATTTCAGCCGTATCGTATGCATTGTAAGCGGAATCTTTCACAAACCACCAAACATGATCCTGACGCTTCAACATTGAAGCATTAGACGCATTTTCATAGTCCCAGGCGTCATATATTTCCCCATGCTGAAGACGCCAGTATTTATGACAATCAATAACGCGTGTTGTTATACTCCGCCATATCTTATCGACCATAAAAAAACGCTGTGCAGTACACATGATATACACATGTCGTTTGCGCTGCTGGCAGAGCAGGCCAATAAGCTCAAGCGGAAAGTTTGAATAATTACGATGCGACAAAACACTTGAAATTTCATCAATAATTACAACTGTACCTTGATAGTCGCTATCCTGAGTACCAAGATCAACCAATTGGTTAAAATTGATAAGCTGAGTGTATGGTATGCCATTCAACTTGATATTGCTTATGAACTGAATCGAATCGCCATATCTCTTGTATAGCAGTGTTGCTTGATTTGCTAATGATAAAGTCTTGCCATGCCCGAACATACCAACGAACATATCAATACCGAAGTAATTAAAGTTACGCCACTTCTTGTGCTTGAAATAATCGTAAATATCCTTAACGCTGTAAATTGCAATATTATGTAAGTTATGAATAATACAGTCAGTTAATTTACAGCAAAGCAGCACAACAACAGTGATTAAAATAATTGCAATTTTTAGCTTCATTTGACACCTCTTACAACTTCAAAAGTCCATTGCAGGAACTGAAACAGAAAATAAAGAATTATCAACTGAATCAGAAATTCCGGTCCGAACTCGACTTCCTTAAATAATCCTTCTGCTAATTCATATAACATTAAAACTTCCTCCTTCTCAATTTTGGAACCATGTTTATAATTATAAATTTGGCAACATCCCACATGAAATAGAGCAATCCAAGATTGTAAGCCATACATGCAAGCTGTTGCAGGTTGAAATTTTCCCATTCCTGAATAAATTCAAATACCATATGTTTAACTCCTTATCGTTTAAATAAAACAACTGCAAAAATATCTATCAAAAAAGCAAATATAATTAATTGCCAGAACGATATATTAAATCCAAATATGTTAAACGAATGACAAAACAGATCATACGTCCATAGTATTAATTGCTGCACATATTCCATATCAATGTACCACCTTCCAAATGACAATGATGCATGTTGCAGCTATCATTGATATGATACATGTCCAAACCGGTGCAGGCAGAAAACTAAAAGTTTCCTTGAATAATGCAATTAATCCATCATCACCCAGCAGGCCGAAGCCATTTTTTATATAATCAATAATTGAAGATACTGACTTAGTATCAGGATCAACATGATATGTTTTACCATACGTACTATCTGTCTTAGTCTCTCCGGAGCTACCGTCAATCTGTTCATATCCTTTGATAACTGTTCCAGATCCGGTTAACTCATTTCCGGATGTAACAATGTTGTTTTTCGTGACTTTAACCTTGACCCAATCACTGTAAGAATTGCCTTTAATATTGCGAATCCAAAAAAAGAAAGGTTCAACACCAACCGGCTGTGAAGTATCCCAATGAGTACCAAAATCTTCATTAATAACTTTATAAAAATCATCCCACTTGACAGATTGGTTATTGCTATAGTCTGTAGTACAATCAACCAAAAGCAATTTGTCGGTTAAATAAGTTTTAGAATAATCTTTTTTAAAAACATCAATTATATTCATCTGCGCAATAGTAGCTTGTACATATATTTCAGTCCGATAATCCTGAAGGTCTATATCGTCAGACTGAAACCATTCGAATTGAAAATCTGATTGTTTCACTGAACCATCATCACGAAAAAGCTTATTGCCGGAGAAAGTGATTTTAAAATCCTGCGGAACTTCAAGACTTGGATCATAAGAACTTACTTTATCACCATTCAGAAGCCCGGATGTATCGCCTGTATTAAAATAATTTTCAGCAGATTCTTTCGAATCAAAAAGCGGAATGTTAGTATCTGAAATATTAAAATTCTTCATAATATCCGAACCTAAATATTTCATATCATAACCACCACCCAATCCAGAAGCTGAATTCAATTGTGAGCCATTGATGTTATAATATGTTGCATTACGCACATATACACCAGCTTCAGCGCCTGTTATAATATTGTCATCACAGAAAGACATAAAATAAATATTTCCACTTACAGGAGTAGAATTGTCATCACGATACGCAAACAACTGGCCCTTAAATGAATCATCTACAACAGTAATGGTAGTAAAATCATAAAATTCACCAGAACGATCCTTAGCAGTATAGTTATAAATAAAATAATAATCACTTAACTTAATGCCGGAATCACCTTTAAGCCAAGCACTTCTAACCTCATCTAAAGATGGAACACCAGCAGCATATATCTTAAACGGCACCAAACAAATCATCATAACGGCCAACAACACAGCAGCTATATTATTCTTCTTCATAGCCACACCCCCCGAACAGAGACACCATAACAAGACCATTCGCCAGAACAAAATAAGCCATTATAAATACCTTTTAAAAAATTATCATCTATCAAAACACTACCGAAAAGGGAACAAACAAGTGCTGCAGCTGATACTGCATCAGGCATATTAGAAAAACTAACAACATAAAAAGATGTAGAAACATAATATATATCATACATATAAAGCCTCCTCAAATTCTATTTATCAAAAATTACAGCAAAAATACCAATGCAACACACATTATAGATACATAGATCACAAGATTATAATCAGCAAACATTTTCTCAATCCTCCGATAAAAAAAGGGCATAGCCTAGACTATACCCTTTAGTTTTGCGCGCAATATGCAGCGAATACTACCTTGCTGCCTTCTTAACCTTACGGAAAATACCAATTCCAGCTGGAATAAGTGTTCCACATGCAAGCAGAATTGCAAGCAATGGATTACCCGTAATAAGATCAAGTACCCACGTAAACAACGTAGAACAATTTGTTAATGCAGTTGAAAGCCATTCCATAGCCTTAACTCCTCCTTCTTCCATTTGATTACCTCCTGTATGGAAACTGCATATTGTTTGCAGATTTTCCCATTCATTACTTAGACTTTACAAAGTCACAGCCATCGATCTTAAGAACCGACTGTCCGTTACGAACTGCCATCTTAAAATGCGCCTTAGCCTGACAAGGAACACCAACAGCCATAGCGCGCTGATGAAATTCCTTCGGGAATGTCTCTTTTCTTGGAAGATATCCAAGAACACCAACATTACCAGCTTCATCTACTTCAGACGTTGGGTTTAAATCCGTATTAGGGATATACCATACGGAGCAACCGCTTACCTGCTGTCCTGAATCGCTCTTAAAATCATAAGGTGCACCCACCGCTAAAATTGTAATCATTTCTTCCATTTCTTTAATCTTCTCCTTCCGCCTACATCTTCAGGATATCGTCGGCACACGATACCGAACAGCCGAAGCTGTTTTCGTATGAGGAGAAATAATTGAAAGTTATAACCTAAAATGATATAATAATATATCCATACATAAACCTTTACAGTTTGGCGATTGAAAAGGGCTTAAGCCTAGTAAATTACGGAGGTAATTATTACAAGTCATTAAAGGTTATTAACTGTTAATACAAATATACTACAAAAGTTATTAACCGTCAACAACCTTTTTTAGAAAGGGGAATTATGCCAACAAAAAAACCGGTTGTACAAACAGTTTTAGACGAAGAAATATTTGAAAAATTTACAAAAATAGCAGAAAAAGAGAAAAGATCTAAAAGTCAGCTTACAGCTATAGCTGTAGAAGAATTTATTGAAAAATATGAAGCAGCACATGGCCAGGTTCAACAAGAATCATCAATTTCAAAAATTGGATAAGTAGGAGATTAAGTTAAATGGAATTAATAACATTAATATCAATAACAATAATATTTGTATATATACTATACAAAATATGTATCAAATTTAACAAAAACATATCCAAAGAACAAACCGCACAAAAGACTACAAAACAAGAAACAACACCATCTGCTTCAGAAATGCCATACAAAAGAAAACTATTATTAACAAATACAGAATACACATTTTTTAGGGTACTTAAACCTATATGTGATGCAGCAGATTATATGATATGTCCAAAAGTCAGACTAGAAGATCTTGCAGATGTAACCGATAGACAAAATATTTTAAAATGGAGAGGTTATATAAAATCAAGACATGTTGACTTCATTTTAACAGACAACAAATTAAATGTATTGGCTGCAATTGAATTGGATGACAGTTCACATAATTCAGATAAAGCTCAGAAAATAGATGAATTTAAAAACAATTTTTTTATAAAAATAGGTATTCCATTGTTTAGAATAAGAACCGGAAAAGATTATAATGAAGCAATAGGAAACATAATAAAAGGACTTAAAGCTCAAGCAGAAGCAAAATATGACTCTTAATCAGGGTGTCCAGGGTTCGAACCCCTGGAGGCGCACTAAGAAAAGCACTGTTTTTGCAGACGTAGGAGCTGCGGGGGCGGTGTTTTTTGTTTGCCTTTTTTAGGGGGCGGAGAATCAGGGTGCTTAGGAGGGAACTATAATGAAAAGAAAGATGTTATCAGCAATGGCGTGTGCGTGTGCAATGATTATTATGACAGGCTGCGGTGCTGCCAAAGGAAACGTCAGTGAAGGCAGCAATGCGGGGAATAACGTCAGCACAGCACAGGTTACAGCTTCATCAGAGCTTGTGATGAATGTTACAACAGCAGAGAGAAGCCTTAAGGTGCTTGGTGGATATACGACGGATAACGGAAGCAGGAAGGAAGTAACAAAGCAGCCGCTTGCAGACGGATGTACTTTCTATAATAACAGCGGAGAGCAGATTGCATATAAGGATTTTGCGGATGCTGTAGAAGCAAAAGCATCGGGTGCCGGTGTTGAATGTAAGGTACAGTATGAGGGAAAGCAGATTATTAAGGTTTCAATACTCGACAAAGCTGTTAATACAGGTGCGTCAGGCGAGATTCCTTCAACGCTTTATCAGCATATGGGAAGATAGAGAATGCATTTTGCAACTGCAAATGGAGGATTATAATGAAGCTTTTACTTGCTGAGGATGAGAAGGAGCTTTCCAATGCACTTGTGGCTGTGCTGAAAGCCAATAATTATATAGTTGATGCCGTTTATGACGGAGCAGATGCATATGACTGGGCAGTGACGGATGATTATGACGGAATTATACTTGATATAATGATGCCGAAGCGCAACGGCATTGATGTGCTTGCACAACTGAGAAAGGACGGCATAAAGACACCTGTGCTGCTTCTTACGGCAAAGTCGGAGGTAGAAGACCGCGTGCTTGGACTTGATACGGGAGCGGATGATTACCTTACAAAACCATTTGCAATGAAGGAACTGCTTGCAAGGATACGCGTAATGACGAGACGTACGGCATCATATGCGCCTGATACGCTCGATGTTGACGGAATGAAGCTTAACCGCGGGAACTGCATGCTCGAGTATAACGGCGGTGAAGTGCAGCTTGTCAACAAGGAATACCAGATGCTTGAGATGCTTATGAGAAATAAGGGCAGGCTTGTCTCGTCAGAGCAGTTTATTGAGCATGTCTGGGGGTATGAGACTGATATCAATGTAAATGTTGTCTGGGTCAATATATCCAATCTCAGGCGCAAGCTTACACAGATTAATGCTCCGGTTGAGATTAAGGCAGTGCGGGGGCTTGGCTACAGGCTTGAAGGTACGGGAGAGCAGAACGGAGGGCAGTAGGTTGATAAAACGTCTTCAGAGAAAATTTGTAATGATAACTGCATTGTCAGTTGCAATCGTAATGATAGTGCTTCTTGCCGGAATTAATGCCGCTAATATGATACAGACAGAGCAGGATTCGGACATGATTCTTCACATGCTCAGTGACAACGATGGAAGATTCCCGGATAATAATAAGGATTCAATGAAGGTAAAGACGGGCAGTCCGCAGCAGGACAATCCGCAACAGGACAGTCCGCAGCAGGATAATGCATGGCAGAAAAACGGCAGCAGACCGGGAGCACTTGCGTCCCCTGAGGCTAAGTTCCGTACGCGATATTTCTCTGTATATATTAAAAATGACGGCACCTGTGATATAAATACCGACAGCATAGCGGCGGTGTCCCGGGATGGTGCAAGGCAGATGGCTGACAGTGTGCTCAAGAGTGGAAGAGCGGAAGGCTACAATGGTAATTACAGATTCAAGGTTACCGTAAAAGACGATGGGAAGCTTATTGTATTTCTTGACTGTGATGAGAGCCTGCGTACGATGCGCAATTTTGCCCTGTTATCGGTGATTATAGGAGTAGTCTGTCTTGCACTCGTCACAGTACTTGTTATGATATTCTCAAGGCGTGCGATAAAGCCGGTGGCACAGAGTATAGAAAAGCAGAAAAGATTTATAACGGATGCCGGACATGAGATTAAGACACCGCTTGCAATAATATCTGCCAACGCAGAGGTTATCGAGATGATGAATGGTGAGACTGAGTGGACGAAGAGTATCTGCAATCAGGTCGAGAGACTGAATGTCCTGGTTAAGGGCATGCTTGAATTAAGCCGCATGGATGAGATGTCCGAAAAACCTGAATTTGTAAATGTTAATCTGAGCGAAACGGTTCGCAGCAGTACGGACAGCTTCATGGCTATGATGCAGAAGAAAAATATTACATGCAGTACCGATATAGCTGATAATGTGCGTGTTATGGGAGATTCGGGAAGACTTGCCGAGCTTGTGTCACTTCTTATTGACAATGCGATAAAGTATTGCACAGATGGCGGAAGCATGAGCGTGAAATTGTGGATAAACGGACGCAAGGCAGTATTTTCTGTGTATAATTCCTATGACGGAGAGCTGCCGGATGATATGAATAAGCTTTTTGACAGATTCTACAGGACAGATGAATCACGTTCAAGAAGCACGGGAGGCTATGGCATAGGTCTTTCGGTGGCACAGGCTGTCGTACAGCTTCACAAAGGCAGGATAAGCGCAGAGAAAAAAGATGGCGGCGCATGCTTCACGGTGACGCTTGCGCGGGCGTAGTGGGAGTGGGTAAAATTTATTTTACACAAATTTCTAAAATTAAGTTTCAATTTAAGTTTGTATTTTATAGTGGATATATGGAAAGGAAAAACAACCATATATCCACTTTTTTTAATATTTAAAATAAGAGACAGGAGGCATTATGAACAATATAATGACATTTAAAAGGCGCGAAATAAAATATCTTCTGGATGACGATGAGTATAACAGTCTGAAGGAGCGCCTGCAGGCAAGGCTTGTTGAGGATGAGCATGGCAGGTCAACGATATGCAACATTTATTATGATACTCCCGATTTCAGGATTATAAGGAAATCTCTTGAAAAGCCTGTGTACAAGGAGAAACTCAGGCTCAGAAGCTACGGAACGGCAGGAGCGGAGGATAAGGTTTTTGTTGAACTGAAAAAGAAGTACAACGGAATCGTATATAAGAGGCGTGAGACGCTGACGCTCGCACAATCTGATGAATATCTGGCAGGCCACACGAAGGCACCTTGCGATACACAGATTTTCCGTGAAATAGACTGGTTCAGGGATTACTACGGGAATCTGAAACCGGCGATGTACATTTCATATGAGCGCGAGGCATATTATTCACTTGAAAATCCGGATCTGAGGATTACATTTGACCGGAATATTATGTACCGCTCATATAACTTAAGTCTTGCGGCGGGAGTTGAAGGTGAGAGCATACTTGAACCGGGGCAGCATCTTATGGAGCTTAAGGCCGGCGGGGCAATTCCGGTGTGGCTTACAAAAGTACTTGATGAGCTGGGGATATACCCTGCGTCATTTTCAAAGTACGGAAGGGCGTACTTAAGTCAGGTGGGTTGAGATACACACAAACTAGAGATGCCCTGAAAAACGGGCGGAATGGAGATTAATATGATAACAATTTTTCAGTCAATAGCAGATACAACAACAGGAACAGTTACAATTCAGACATTTTTAATATGTATAATAGCGTCGGTGGTGCTTGGCGTGGTGATAGCGTCAACGCATATGTACCGCAACACATACACAAAAAGCTTTGTGGGAACGCTGGTGCTTATGCCGGCAATAGTGGCACTTGTGATTATGCTTGTAAATGGCAATCTCGGCGCAGGAGTTGCGGTTATGGGTGCATTTTCACTGGTGAGGTTCCGTTCGGTACCGGGAACGGCGCGTGAGATTAACAGCATTTTCCTTGCAATGGCAGTAGGTCTTGCCTGCGGAATGGGCTATATCGGAGCAGCAGTGGTATTTGTAATTATTATGGAGATTGTAAATGTTGTGCTTACACTCAGCAGCTTTGGTGACAGGCCTGAGCTTGAGAGAAGCTTAAGAATAACAATACCGGAATCACTTGATTACACGGATGTATTTGAAGAGATATTTGATAAGTATGTTACAAAATGTGAGCTTGTAAATGTTAAGACTTCAAGCATGGGAAGCCTGTTCAAGCTTGAATACCGCATCAGGCTTAAGGATTCGGGAACGGAAAAGGATATGATAGATGAGCTGAGATGCCGCAACGGTAATCTTGAGATTATGTGCAGCAGGGCAGCCAATCAGGCAAGGGAGGAATTATAATGACAAAGTTATTGATAAATAAAAATGCAGCCGCGGCGGTTGTCATGTCAGGTGCGCTTGTCATGGCAGCGCTTGCAGGCTGCGGTCAGACGGGCACTGCAGGAAGCTCCTCGGATGTTTCTTCAAACGGCGCATACATTACAACGGCTGTATCGGAAAATCAGAAGAACATAGAGCTTACAGATTCCAATGTTGATATCAATTTTACCGACAGGGATAAAAGCAGCGAATATGATGAAAGCAGCGCGGTAAAGATTACGCTTAACGGCAGCAGTGCCGTTGTAAGCGGCAGCGGAGTAAACATAAGCGGAAGCACGGTAACAATTACGTCAGCGGGAACATATATTATAAGCGGATCTCTTAGTGACGGACAGATTGTTATCGCGGCATCGGATTCAGACAAGGTTCAGCTTGTGCTTAATAATGCGGAGATTAATTGTAATACAAGTGCCGCAGTATATGTAAAGAGTGCGGATAAGGTGTTTGTAACACTTCCGGCAGGCACAACAAACAGCCTTGGAGGTGGTACGGAGTATGTCCAGACAGATGATAATACGGTTGACGGCGTAATATTCAGCAAGAGTGACCTCACGCTTAACGGAACAGGTACTCTTAAGATTGATGCCGATTACAGGCACGGCATAGTGACAAAAGATACACTGTGCATAACCGGAGGAACATATGTAATTGATGCCGTTAAGACGTGTCTTGCAGGCAAGGACGGAATTAAGATACTTGATGGCAGCTTTACTCTTACGTCAGGCAGCAAGGGACTGAACTCAGGCAACGATGACGATGCCGAGGAAGGCAGCATATATATTGCCGGCGGAACATTTACAATTAAGTCGGAGGATGACTCAATACATGCAGACGGAAGCTGCATAATCGCCGGAGGAACATACACAATAGCTGCGGGCGATGACGGAATCCATGCCAATTACGATACAGTAATCACGGACGGCAGCATAACAATCACGGACAGCTATGAGGGCATTGAAGGACGCAGGATTACTGTAAGCGGCGGCACAATTAATCTTACGGCAAGTGATGACGGAATAAATGCAGCCACGGGCGGAAGCTCAGACGAACAGCGGATTCCGGGCGGACAGAAGGGTGAATTTGGCGGATTTGGCAGACAGAAGGGGGCTGATGTACAGTCACAGGACGGACAGCAGTCACAGGAAATGCAGATGCCGCAGGACGGACAGCAGCCACAGGAAATGCAGGCACCGGGAAGTCAGTCTGCATCCGATGATGATGTATATATAAAGATTACGGGCGGAACAATAACGGTCAATGCAGGAGGTGACGGCATTGATTCAAATTGCAATCTCTATATTACAGGAGGAACAGTATATGTTGCAGGCCCTACAAGCAATGGTAACGGTGCGCTTGATTATGAAGGAGAGGCCTCAATTACAGGCGGAACACTCATAGCTGCAGGCTCAAGCGGAATGGCACAGGGCATGGGAAGCAATTCTACACAGTGCTCAATGCTTGTTAATCTTTCAGAGACAATAGCTGCAGGCTCAGTAATAAGTCTTAAGGATTCATCAGGAAATGTGCTGATATCATGGACATCGCCTAAGCAGTTCTCAAGCGTTGTGATAAGTACGGCGGAACTTGCTCAGGGCAGCACATATACACTTGTAACAGGAGATACACAGACGGAGGTAACGCTTAGTTCGGTAGCAACAACAAGCGGCAATGCAGGCTTTGGCGGCGGCTTCGGAGGCGGCTTCGGAGGTGCCGGCGGACGCGGCGGCAACGGAGGCAGCAACGGAGGAGGCAGACGGTAATGCCGGCAGGCAGGAATATGGGAGCAGAAAGCTCTATCCTTAAAGGGTGTGATGGCAGATATGACATGGCGGATATGGTTATAAGCACATAGTTGAGAAAAAACCTCATTGGTTGTATAATAATATTTTAGATACAGTCCGGCCGGACATTTTGGATATATTATAAGTGTGCGGCAGACAGATTGGGAATAACAACTATTCATTTAACGGAGGTCAAGAAAATTATGAAAGTAATTCTTGTAAATGGAAGTCCACACGAGAAGGGCTGTACATATACGGCACTTACTGAGGTGGAGAAGATTCTTAATAAAGAAGGGATAGAGACTGAGATAATGTGGCTTGGCAATGATCCTGTTGCAGGCTGTATCGGATGTGGAGCCTGTTTTAAGAGCGGCAGATGCTTCCGTAATGATGTAGTTAATACATTTATAGAGAAAATGTCACAGGCAGACGGATTTGTATTCGGAAGCCCTGTTCATTATGCATCTGCTTCGGGCGCGCTTACGAGCTTTATGGACAGAGCATTCTACGGAAGAGGCGGCCTTGTTGCAGGCAAGCCGGCAGCGGCAGTTGTAAGCTGCAGACGTGGAGGTGCAACAGCAGCATTTGACCAGATTAACAAATATTTTTCTATTTCAAATATGCCTATCGTTACTTCACAATACTGGAATCAGGTTCACGGCAACACGCCTGAGCAGGTCGTTCAGGATGAGGAAGGCATGCAGACGATGCGTACGCTCGGAATGAATATGGCATGGCTCCTGAAGTGCATTGAGGCAGGTAAGAAGGCCGGAATTGAAAGACCGGAGTATGAGAAGAAGATTGCGACAAATTATATAAGGTGATGGGCGATTTGTGTGTGATCTGCGGCGCCCGCTCCCGCTACGATGCAGACGCAGCGGATACTAATGCTGCAAAGGACGCAGCATAAGTACCGGCGCCTGCATAGTGCGCCGCAGACCACACACAAATCACAGCAGGGTGACGGCGCGGCTTCTGCGAAGCGCGCCGGGTGGGGGTGCGTGCATCTTGGATGCACGGCAACCCCACCAACCTCTGGCTATATAATATGTTGAAGGCGTGAACGAAGTGAGATTTTGGTGGAGAGATGTGAGATGAGTTGTGGCTGGATGCGCACAGCGGGGAGAGGCGGTAAGGCATAAGCAGGTGCTTTTAGAGCGGCCGGTACTTATGCGGCGTCTTGTGCCGCATTATGTACCGCTGCCAGCTCTAAGCAGCGAGAGCGGGCCTGCGTTGCCTTGCCGCCTCTCCCGGCGTCACCTGCCGAAACATCAAATCACACTTTTTCAGAAGGGAGATACACAACATGAAGGTTCTGGTTCTGTCTTGTGCCACCGGCGGAGGACATAATGCCTGTGGTGCGGGAATTGCGGAAGCACTGACGGATTGCGGCCATGTGGCTGACTTTATGCCTAATTATCTTGCTTTGCACGGCAAGCTTGTGGACAGGGCTGTGTGCGGCGCATATGTTAAGAGCGTCAAGGCGTGTCCGGCGGTATTCCGTGGTGTGTATCACATCGGAAGGGCTGTAAGCACATTTAACCATAATATCAATATAAAGTCACCTGTGTACTATGCTAATGCGGGTATGGCAGGGCATCTCGCAGAGGTGATTGAAAAAGGGCATTATGATGCCATTGTGATGCCGCACCTCTATCCGGTTGAGACGATTACGTGGATGAAGAGGAATGGTTACAGGCTGCCGCTTACGGTTGCGGTTGCGACGGACTATACGAGTATTCCGTTCTGGGAAGAGACCGACAGTGATTATTATGTCATACCACATGAGGACTGCGTGGAGGACTTTGTAAGGCGCGGGATTGACAGGGATAAGCTGATACCGCTCGGAATACCTGCTCCAAGAGATTACACTGCCAATGATAAGCGCACTGCCAATGATACCTGCAGTGACATACTTGTTATGGGTGGAAGCATGGGAGCCGGAAGAATGTCACAGATTGTAGGAGAGCTGCGTGGCGGGCTGATTAAGAATGGAATGCCTGAGTGCAGCATAACTGCGGTATGTGGCAATAATGAGAAGCTTCACGCAAGAATGCTTGAAAGCTATGGCAATGACAGACATATAAATGTTCTCGGCTATGTCAATAATGTCTATGATTACATGAACAAATGCGATGTGATATTTACTAAGCCGGGCGGTCTTACGGCAACGCAGAGCGCAATAATGAGGATTCCGGCTGTATTTATGGAACCGCTGTCGGACTGCGAGAAGGCTAACAGCGGGCTGTTTGTAAGGCATGGAATGGCAATAGCGCCAAAGCGTGAGAATCTTGTGGATGAAGGCATGGCACTTATAAGCTCATGGAGCAGACGGCAGCAGATGATAGAAGCCCAGAAGCGGTGCATTAAAGGAAACTGCGGCATGGAGCTTGTTCACATAATTGAGGAGTTATGCAGATGAAGGTTGTGCTGATATTTGCCATAGCCGGATATGTATGCGGAAGCTTTATGTCGGCATACTATATACCGCAATGGCTGTATGACATGGATGTTGCCCTGATGAGTGATGACGGGAATCCGGGGGCTGCAAATGTATTTGAAAATGCGGGCGTGCCGTGCGGAATATTAGTCCTTGCGGCAGATCTGCTCAAGGGCTATCTTCCGGTGCATATGGCGCTTAATTATATACCCGGGCAGTCGATGCTCATAATACCTGTGCTGATTGCGCCGGTGCTCGGTCATGCATATCCGGTGTTCAGAAGGTTCAGGGGAGGCAAAGCAATAGCCGTATCGTTCGGTGTGCTTATCGGGCTTGCACCGGACTGGGTTCCTGCGCTGTGCCTTGCATTTTTCTATATATTGTTTTCGGTGGTCAGAATTAATCCGCATTCCAGGCGGTCGATAATAACATTTACATGCTGGTGGGCTGCGCTTGCTGCAATGAGATATGATAAGAGTGTGTGTATTGCAGCGGTTATAATCTCCGCGGTGGTTGTGCATAAGCATGTGCGGGCAGAAAAAAAGTCATATGATATATGCAACTGTTGAAAAACGGCGATATATCATATGACTTTTTAAATTACTTTATTACATTAGATCATGCTTTATTACTTTATTACCTTAATCCATCCCTCTGGAGCTTCGATACGGCCCATCTGAATGCCTGTAAGTGTCTCATAAAGCTTCTTGGTTACAGGACCCATCTCTGTCATTCCGCTTGGGAAGCAGATCTCCTTGCCGTGGTCAACAATCTTGCCAACAGGTGAGATAACTGCGGCTGTACCACAGAGACCACACTCAGCAAAATCCTTAACTTCGTCGAAGTAAACTTCTCTTGTCTCAGCCTTGAGTCCAAGGTAATGCTCAGCAACGTACATAAGTGAACGACGTGTGATTGATGGAAGAATGCTGTCTGACTTAGGTGTTACAACTGTGCCATCCTTTGTAACGAAGATGAAGTTAGCACCACCTGTCTCCTCAACCTTAGTTCTTGTTGCAGCATCAAGGTACATGTTCTCATCATAACCTTCCTGATGGGCAGATACGATTGCATGAAGGCTCATTGCATAGTTAAGACCGGCCTTGATGTGACCTGTTCCGTGAGGAGCTGCACGGTCAAAATCTGAAACTCTGATTGTAAGAGGCTTAGCGCCGCCCTTGAAGTAAGGACCAACAGGAGTTGTAAGAATTCTGAACTGATATTCATCAGCGGGCTTAACACCGATTACGGCGTTGCTTCCGAACATATATGGACGAATGTATAACGTAGCACCTGAACCATAAGGTGGTACATAAGCTTCGTTAGCTTCAACAGTCTTAACAACTGCCTCAATAAACTTGTCCTCAGGGTAAGCCGGCATCTCAAGTCTTCTTGCTGAGTTAGCCATACGCTCTGCGTTGAGGTCAGGACGGAATGTTACGATATGTCCATCCTCTGTTGTGTAAGCCTTAAGTCCTTCAAAGCATGACTGTGAATACTGGAAAACACATGCGCACTCGTTAAGTACGACATTAGGATCAGATGTAAGTGTTCCCTCATCCCATGCTCCGTTCTTGTAGTTAGCAACAAATCTCTTGTCTGTAGGCATGTAGGCAAATCCAAGATTGCCCCAGTCGATATCTTTCTTTTCCATTACCGAATCCTTCCTTTCGACTATATAAATAAATTATCTCAAGTATAAGTCACGAATTTGAGAATGTCAACAATTCTCTTAATTTGACATGATTTTAATAGGTAGAAATAGGAATTGACTTCTCCCCATTATTTGTGTAAAATATCATTAATAGTAATAGTTATCAATTCTAAAATAATAAAAAGAGTTAAAAGAGTTAAAAGAGGTGATGATATGGCAGCAATAAAGCACAGCAGACAAAGAGACGCGATTCTTACATTTCTTATAAGCCGCAAGGATCATCCGACGGCAGAGGTCGTATATGAGAATGTCCGCAGGGAGTTTCCGAAGATAAGTCTTGGTACAGTATACCGTAATCTTACCCTGCTTGTTGATATGGGACATGCGGTTAAGGTTCCGTGTGATGACGGCTCGGTGCATTTTGACGGCAATGTAAGCCCTCACTATCATTTTGAATGTACGCGGTGCGGAGCGATAATCGACCTTATGAATATAGATGCAGGGAAGCTCATGGCAATAGATGAGATGGTTCAGGACGGATTCGGCGGAAAGATTCAGGGACACAAGCTGTTCTTCAGCGGCGTATGTCCGGCATGCATAAAAAAAGAAAATAAAAGCAAAATAAGTGTTGACAATAATGATAAAAGATGATAAATTAATATCAACAACAAAACAGTAATCATTACTAATATGTTAATGATTGCAATATAACATTTATGATTTTAAAGGAGGATAACAATATGAAGTTTGTATGTACAGTTTGCGGATATGTATATGAAGGAGATGCAGCACCGGCTGAGTGTCCGGTATGCCATGCACCTGCTGACAAGTTTAAGGTTCAGGATTCAGGCATGACATGGGCTGCAGAGCATACGGTAGGAGTTGCACAGGGTGTAAGCGAGGACATCATGGCAGACTTAAGAGCCAACTTTAACGGTGAGTGCTCAGAGGTCGGTATGTATCTTGCAATGGCAAGAGTTGCATTCAGAGAAGGATATCCTGAGATTGGACTTTACTATGAGAAGGCTGCTTATGAAGAGGCAGAGCATGCTGCCAAGTTTGCAGAACTCCTTGGCGAGGTTGTAACAGACAGCACTAAGAAGAATCTTGAACTCAGAGTTGCTGCTGAGAACGGCGCAACAGCAGGCAAGACAGACCTTGCTAAGCGTGCTAAGGCTGCTAACCTTGATGCAATCCATGATACAGTTCATGAGATGGCTAGGGATGAGGCCAGACACGGAAGAGCTTTTGAAGGCCTGTTAAAGAGATACTTTGGTTAATTGACAGCAGGATTTAATAGTCTGAGAGCCACTTAATATAAGGATTGGTAAAAGGAATGAGTACTTATGTGCTTGTTCCTTTTCTTACTTGTGTTTTTGCCTGCACTCTGCTACAATCAACACAAAGCATATATTCTACAATTCAACAACGTAAGTTGATCTATTTCTAATCTTTATTCAATGAATTCTATGCTTTTGTAACTCATTTAACATTTTTATAGCATAGTGCATTGGACGGAAGATGGGATTGACGGTCTGTAGCGGAATGTTGGTATCTGTAGATTGTGCGTCATATCCTAAGATATATAGGTTCTGTATTTCTTCCTTCCCTGCATGCACTGTGGGAACAGGAGGAAATATGAAACCTTTGGAACAGATGAACATTGTGGATGACTTTCTGGCAGGCAGTCTTATAGGTCACAAGGAGTATGGCGAAGCGGCATCACGCTACATCCTGAGCTGCATACTGAACCGTAAGATTGGGAAGCTTAACGTAGTAACGCAGAAGTTTCTTATTGGGGACAACCCTGAGAGGCATGGTATCAGAATGGATGTCTACCTTGATGAGGAAGAAGGCGAGATATTCGATGTTGAACCGGACAAGAATAATAATGCAAAGGATATTGCAGCACTTCCCAAAAGGGCACGGTTCTACCATGACAAGATTGACACAGCTAATCTCAGATCGGGCAGTAACTACGATGACCTTCGCGATGTGATTGTCATATTTATCATGCCGTATGACCCGTTTGGGCTTAATAGGATGGTGTATACAGTCAAAAAGAGCTGTGTGG
>ERZ1027059.297-NODE-297-length-19951-cov-9.652191_pt1 | contig 19951 bp, 18 predicted proteins | sample MGYA00519425_ERZ1027059 | MGnify/ENA primary metagenome ERZ1027059 (study PRJEB26926, sample SAMN06164566) | human gut metagenome | biome: ENVO:00009003; feature: ENVO:2100002; material: ENVO:00002003 | host: Homo sapiens | place: USA | collected 2012 ... | reverse complement strand
GATCTACACTTATGCGATCGTCGGCAGCGTCAGATGTGTATAAGAGACAGGGTTTTCAGTTGTTGCAAAATACAGAAAGGACGAGAGAAATGAAAGTATTTATGATAGGCGGCACAGGTCTTCTCGGAAGCGAAACCGCAAAGATTCTTATCGAAAGAGGTCACGAGGTCGTATCCGTTGCGCTTCCTCCGCTTCCGGAGGGCGCCGTGCTTCCTCCTGAGATGAAGATCGAATACGGCAACTATCTTGAAATGAGCGACGACCAGCTGCGCGGCTATTTCAGGGGCTGCGACGGATTCGTATTCGCCGCGGGAGTTGACGAACGCGTTGAGGGTCCGCACCCGATCTACGAGCTTTACAGGAAGTACAACATCGACCCTGTAAAGAGGCTGCTGAAGCTTGCAAAGGAATGCGGCGTAAAGCACGCTTCGATATGCGGTTCGTATTTCTCATATTTTGCAAAGACTATGCCGGAGCTGGAGCTTACAAAGTGGCATCCATATATACGCTCCCGCACCGACCAGGAAAAAGCGGCTATGTCCTTTGCAAACGATAATTTCAGCGTGGCTGTGCTGGAGCTTCCGTATATTTTCGGAACGCAGCCCGGCAGAAAGCCCGTTTGGATGTTCATTGCAGAGCAGGTGCGGAATTCTAAGGGTTCGATAATGTATCCGACAGGCGGTTCTACTATGGTGACGGTTCATCAGGTAGGACAGGCCCTCGCAGGCGCCCTGGAGCACACAAAGGGCGGTCAGTGCTTCCCGATAGGCTGGTACAATATGTCGTGGAATGAAATGCTCACGATAATGAAGAAATACATGGGCTGCCCCGAGAAGAAGATAAAGACAGTGCCGAAGTTCCTTTTTAATCTCGGCACAAAGAGTATGCTCAAACAGCAGAAAAAGAACAACATCGAAGGCGGTCTGTATATGCCCAGGCTGTGCGATATCCAGTATGGCGAGCTTTACATCAACAAGAATCTCGGCAGCGTACCGCTGGGAGTTACAGAGGACGATATTGACGCAGCTATCGGCGATTCCATGAAGCTCTGCGCCGCTATCCTTGACGGCAAGGCAAGGACCATCGGCATGAAAGGTGAGTGATATCATGAAACAGCGCGTATTCGTTACCGGCGCTACCGGAGGAATGGGCTTTGCAAGCCTGAAAGAAATGCTGAAAGACTCTGACAGGCAGGATATAGTTATTCTCGCAAGGGATTCCGAAAAGAACCGTAATATTCTGAAGCCCTATACGGAAACGCCGGGGCTGGAAATAGTATGGGGAGACCTCAACAACTATGACGACGTACTGAAATGCGTGAAGGGCTGCGACCTGATCCTTCACATCGCGGCGTTCGTTTCCCCTGCCGCAGACTATTACCCGAAGCAGGCAATGAAAGTAAATTACGGCTCCACGCGGAATATAATCAACGCGATTTACGAGCTTGGACAGCAGGAACGCACCCGTCTCGTCTACATAGGCACAGTTGCCGAAACCGGCGACAGGATGCCGCCTATTCACTGGGGCAGGGTCGGCGATCCGATAAAGCCGAGTATGTTCGACTATTATGCGGTTTCAAAAGTCGCGGCAGAGCGGCTTGTTATTGAGAGCGGTCTGAAATACTGGGTTTCCCTGCGGCAGACGGGTATAATCGGCAGGGCAATGGCAGAAATCGAGGACGCGATAATGTTCCACAACTGCTTCGATAACGTGCTTGAATACTGCTCCGACCGTGATTCGGCGCGTGCGATGAAGAACCTCTGCGCTTTCTTCCACGACGGTACGCTTGAGGAGAGCTTCTGGGGACACATCTACAATATAGGCGGCGGCGCGCCCTGCCGTATTTCAACATACGAGATGTACCGTATCATGTATGGCGCTATCGGCATAAAAAATCTTGACTATATGCTCAGCCCTAAAAAGGAAGCAACGCTGAACTTCCACGGTCAGTATTATCTCGACGGCGACAAGCTGGAAAATTACCTGCATTTCCGCCATGATTCAATGCAGTATTTCTATGACTGCTATCTTGAAAAGATCGGAGCGCTGTGCACTGTTTCAAAGATACTCTGCAGGCTGCCCGGCGGTCAGCGGCTCATGGGAAGCATTCTCCGCAAACGCTTTGACAAGCTGGCACGGACGGAACACGGAACATTACGCTTTATAGAGGATAACGTGGAGGATCACATCGACGCATACTGGGGCGGCCGCAAAAGGTGGGAGGCGCTTCCGGATAATCTCTCCGAAATGCAGCATTTCACGAACTGGGACGCAGTTGTTCCGATAAACCACGGCTATGACGAAACCAAACCGGAAAGCGAACTTGACATTGCGGATATGCGGCAGGCTGCGGAATTCCACGGCGGCAGGCTGCTAAGCACAGAAATGAACAAGGGCGACTGGAGCGGCAAGCTGGAATTTCAGTGCGCTTTCGGACATAAATTCACTGCCAGCCCGCGGCTTGTCCTGGAGGGCGGTCACTGGTGCGACGAGTGCGAACGCAGAAGCTGGAACTACGGCAATCGCGCAAAAGTCGATCCATTTTTTGCTCAGGTGTGGGATCCGCTGCACGGTCCCGATGAACTCCGTGAATATCCGAAAGAGGTTTCGGAAAAAGATGTGTGAAAGCATTCCTGACCCGGATCACTCCATCGGAATCGTCGAGATTAACGGCGAGGGTACCGCGTGGCAAATCGTGTGGGGCTTCGGAGGCGGCGCTGAAACAGCGCTCGCCACCTCTGAACTGATGAAAAAATACGACGCGGCAGCCTGGGAGCACCATGGACTTTTCTGCTCCGGATCTGATTTCGGCGTTACCAACGAGGAATTTCTTGATTAAAATCGCCGCACAATATAAAAGTCCCCGCAAAGCCATGGCTCTGTGGGGACTTTTCATCTTACAAGGCTCACTTCAGCAATTCCAGTATCTCTTCGGAGGTCATGCTCATGATATTTCCGGAGTTCTCCCCGCCGCTGAGTACGATATCCGCAAGCCCGGATTTTGCCTGCTGGAGTTCTCGTATTTTCTCCTCGATGGTATTCCGGGTGATGAGCTTATAGATCTGCACGTTTTTCTTCTGCCCGATTCGGTAAGCGCGGTCGGAAGCCTGATTTTCAGCCGAGCTGTTCCACCACGGGTCGTAGTGTATAACAACGTCCGCGCCGGTGAGGTTAAGCCCCGTGCCGCCCGCTTTCAGCGATATCAGGAATACGCTGGTGTCGTCGCCGTTGAAGCTGTTCACCATTTTCAGCCGCTGCGCGGGTTTTGTGGAGCCAGTCAGCATGAAATACCGTATTCCCATGCCGTCAAGACGCGCCGCGACAATATCCAGCATTGACGTGAACTGCGAGAACAAAAGCAGCTTGTGCCCGGAATTAACGCAGCTTTCCACAAGCTCCATGCACTGCTCCAGCTTGGCGCTTTTCCCGGTGTAATTATCGTAGACCAGCGCAGGGTCGCAGCATATCTGCCGTAATCGCGTCAGCATTGCGAGGATCTTTATTTTTTCGGTGTTATCACCATTTGAAGCCGACACCGCGGAGCGCACCTCCGCAACGTTCGCGGAATAAATTCCGCTCTGCTCCTTTTCCATTTCCGAAAGCAGCACCGTTTCCGTTTTTTCGGGAAGCTCGGTCAGCACCCCGGACTTCATTCTGCGCAGGATAAACGGCTTCACAATGCGCTGCAGCGACTGTTTCGCCTGCTCGTTTCCGTCCTTTACGACCGGGGATTCGTAATGCTGCCGGAAATACCTGTAGCTGAAAAGATAATCCGGCATGATGTAGTCAAATATGCTCCAAAGTTCCGCAAAACTGTTCTCTACCGGAGTTCCGGTCAGCGCAAACCGGCAGCGGCTGTTCACGGATTTCACCACCTTTGCCGTCTGCGTGGAGCTGTTCTTGATGTACTGCGCTTCGTCCAGAAATTCATAGCGGAATTCATGCTCCTGATACTCTGTGAAGTCCCTTGCGATAAGGGAATAGGAGGTTATCACAACATCGTATTTTTCCATTTCTGCGAACTGCGCGGCGCGCTCGGAAGCCGTTCCCATGACGGCAAGCACCCGCAGTTCCGGCGCGAATTTTTCAATCTCGCCCTGCCAGTTCAGCACCAGCGAAGCCGGACATACAACAAGGCTTCTGCCGCCTTTGGAGCGCTTTTCGTCAAGCATCAGCGCTATCGCCTGCAATGTCTTTCCAAGTCCCATATCGTCCGCGAGAATACCGCCCAGCCCGTACGCGGACAGCGTTTTCAGCCACCGGAACCCGTAAATCTGATACTCGCGCAGAATACCGTCAAGCTGTTCCGGAACGCTGATTTTATCGGAGTAATCCAACATTTCACGGTAGGAACTTACCTGTCTGCGGAACTCAGAGCTGCGTTCAATTCTGACATTCCCAGAGGTACTCCCAATGCTGTCGAGATACAGCATTCTGAACGCCGGGACCATGATTTTTTCTTTCATAAGGGACTTATCCGAAATGTCAAGACTTTCCGTGATTTCAAACAGTTCGGAAAGCCCGTCGTCAAGTATCGAGAAGCTTCCGTCTTTCAGCTTGTGGTACTTTTTCCCCAGACGGTAAGCCGCGAGAAGCTCCCGCAATTCCTCCGTAGTGTAGCCGTCCGCAGTAAGCTCCAGTTCAAGCACGCTGCCGCTCGGGCGCACTCCCAGAGCCGGACGGACCGCAGGACGTATTACTGCTTTTCTGCTGAAACGGTCGGTCGTGTATATCTCCATTTTCTCTGAAAGCGAGGGTATTCCCTCGGTCAGCAGGCGGTAAATTTCATCGTCGCCGTCAATGTAATACGGATTCTTTTTATCGTCACGAATGTCAAAATAATTCTTGACCGACAACTCGCAGGAAGCCTCTGCAAAATGGTCGCAGAACGGATTTTTTCTTTTGCTCTGCTCCGGTGTAAATTTCTCGTCGCCGTAAAGATACTCAAGCCTTGCAGCGACTTCTCCGCTTGTGTTCATGTCGATATAAAGCCGCGCACTCAATTCCGGAGGCGTGAAATCCGAGAGCACTTCCAGCCCGGAGAATTTCACATATTTGCTCACCGGACGAATCACCGCAGTGTAGAATGCTGCGATCTCCTTTTCGGAAATCAGCAGTTCTTCCTTTAATGCGGCGTAAAGCAGCGCTCCGACTGCGTTTGTGAACTCCCTGCCGCAGACGAAAATCTGCTTTTTGTCGCTGTCGATGATAATGCAGAAATTTTGCTCCGCATTAAATATTTCTATTTTACCCACCGGGCGCAGAAAATAGCGTCCCGTGTCAGTTTTCGCGATGTCAAAACTGATTTCCGGGTCGGAAAATTTCACGTCAAAATGACTGCGGCCGTAATTAACTCCGCTTTCCCTGACTATCTGGAAGAAGCGCACTGCGTCCTGCCCATATATCAGGAACCTGCGTTTTCTGTCGGCACCTTCTTTAAAGGTCATGAAAATACTGAATGTTAATTCAAGCAGCGCCGAACTTTGCTCGTCCAGTACTTCCGGGCTGTGTACGAACTCCAGTTCCTTTCCGTATTTCTTGTTCAGCCTGCCCTGAAAAGCCTGATACATGTCATAAATATCATTCACGACATAGAGTTTTTCGCGCCCTATTTTCAGCGAGTACTTAAGCCCCTCGAACGTCGCTTCAAGCTCCGGAACAAGCCGTATTCCGTGCTCCTGCGCGTTAATAACGGCTCTTTCGGTATAGTGATGGATAAGTCCCCTGGCGTAATTTGAACTGCGGTTCGATATCGTTTTGTCATATATGCTCTCAAGATATATGAGCGCGGCGGCAAGGTGCTTGCAGTATCCGCGGTCGTACGGGCAGTCGCAGGAAAGCCCCGAAAGCTCGCCCTCCGGGGTTATCGACGCTGTAACGTTGTAGTTTTTCGTTCCTTGGACGATGAAGCGGTAATTTCCTTTGACGTCGCGTATCACTTCTTTCAGTTTTTTCTGGCGGTAATATATCTGTCCGCGCTGAAAAATCGCATAACTGAAATTGCCCTTGTAAGTCCTTATATTCACGTGCATTCCTTTTCCGGTGGCTCTGAAATCGTTTTGCTTCCATTTTATCACAAAAACAAGCTGTTGTCAATTGCTTTAGCAGTAAATTGTTTCATTTGGCGATTTCTATCGAGCGCCTCGACAGGTTTCATCAAACCGCTCGACATAGCCTTGTCGATATGGTACAATATTATTAACAGGAGACGATAATATGGCAATACCAATTAATATAAACGACCTGACAGACTGCCGCGTAGTTGAATCCAACCGTGTGGAATTCAAATCCGGCTGGAACCCCACTCCAATAATACACAGTATCTGCGCATTTGCTAACGACGTCGATAATGTCGGCGGCAGTTATATCGTAGTCGGAGTAGAAGAAAAGGCTGGTACTCCCGTGCTTCCTGTGATAGTACATGAGCTATTGGAATAACCGCCGGATATGCTCGTCGATAGGTGGAATGCCTCCGGCTGAGAAACTCCGCAGATATTACTCGGATAAGACGGGCAAATCGGCGGCACCGCAATGGAATAAATATCTACTTCGCTACATTGCGTGGATATTTATTCCATTGCACTGTTGCTCAAAATTTTTGAGTGAAATGTGCAAAGCTATATTGACAATATCAAAATAATACAAGGGGGTTGGCAAAAGCATCAATATATGATATAATAAACGCAAAGCGTTTATTATAAATCAAAATACCTTGCACATACGTTCACCTCCGGTGAACTCAGTGCATATCGGCAAATTATATCATATCCGCAAGGATATGATATAATAAACGCAAAGCGTTTATTATAAATCAAAAGTCCTCGCACATTAATTGCCCGTCAGATGAGTTTTGCGATTTTCGACATATCGTTAATATCACACAATAAAGGAGCCATCGAATGAACACCGAAAAAACCATCTCATTCATATCCGACCGTAAGCATTACGACATACCCGAAAGCAGTATATTGTATATTTCCATGAAAAAGCAGGACGCGTTTATCCACATTTCGGACGGAAGCGTGCTTAAGACGCGCATGACATTTGCCGATCTTCAGGATACGCTCAGCGCAAATTTTATAAGAATAACCCGCGGGTGCCTTGTTTCTGCAATGGCTATCCACAGCGTAGGGAAGCTCATTACCCTGTCAAACGGCGAATCGCTTGAATATGCCACGCAGCACCGCAGGGAGATACTGGAGAAATTCCATGCGAAACAGCATTCGATAATAGATTTGCTTGCCGACAACGACAATCCCACTGATATTAAGGAATACCATCAGCACTACAAATGCTTTGACAGCATTCCCATTGCGTTCACCGACATCGAGATGATATTCAACGAGGAAAGTCAGGCGGTGGACTGGATATTCCGCTATGGGAACGAGGCTCTTGCCAGGCTGGAGGAATGTCCGCTGGATGCGCTTATCGGCAACACGTTCGGAAGCATTTTCCCCAACATGGATCCAAAATGGCTGCGCAGCTACGAGCATTCCGTGCTGTATGGCGAAACTCTTGAAATAGTCGATTACAGCCCCGAGATAGACAAATACCTGCGGATAGTCTGCTTCCCTACGTTCAAGGGACACTGCGGCTGCCTTCTGTTTGATATATCGGAAACGAATTTCTCGGTAGAAAAGACAGTCGGCGAAAAAGCAATGATGATGTATCTGAAAAAGCTGATTGAATAAAATGTGTTAACTGTACAGAATTGCCCAAACAAAAATGCCAACGTGGAACGAATGGGCTTTCGTTCCACGTTGGCGCTTTATTCGTTACATGTTTGGTGCTATTGATTCCAGGTATATTGACAAATCCAAAAAACAAATGTATAATACAAATGGTACGGATAACAGGCATTAATACACTAGGAGGGTATAATGAAACTTAAATCATCAATGAAATGGGCGATAGCCGCTGCGGCTACCGTTACAACGGTTGCAGTGAGCATGGGGGTGATAGCAAACGCTTACACTTACAATTATGATGAAACTTCCGGAGGCGGTTACGGTATTTTTGGGGATGACAAAGTCAAAATAGGAAAGGACTATTTCCGAGAAGGCTATGATTTTGATTTTTCGGAGGAAAACTCTGCGCTGAAGCAGGCGGTTAGATTTGAACTGAGCGTTGATATCGAAGACTTCTATTCAAACCTGAATCGTAATATACATGCGCAGGCAACCCTCAGTTTCGGCGGGTACGATGAAAACGGCAACAAAGTTGAAATCGGTCAACTTGTGAAAAATGAGGCTTATTCCGGCGACCTGGAATACTCTTTTACTGACGATGATAAAGACAGCATGGCAAGCGGAAAGTTCTGGATGGAGCTTGAGTATCAGTCATACTCAAGCATTGAGTTTAAGTCCATAAAGTTCTACGACAAGGACGACCACTGCATACTCTACGGCTGCGCGCAGGAATTGTATTGGAATGAGGATAAGTGGAAGAATTATGGTCAGTGGACGTTCTATCAGCTTAAAGGTCCCAGACCGATAATTTCGGGTATTCAGAATGACGACGGCACCTATGCGATGAACGCAGAAGTCACGTCAGGCGGTTTGGCGATGTCGGTAGAAACAAGCAACGATGCAAAATCAGACATATGCAAATTTGAACTTAGTAATGCTGTACAGATCTTCACCATGAACGGCGCCGATGTAACCGGTAAACAGCAGCTCGCATTTAATTCAGCCGAGGGGGCAAACAACGAGTACAAATTTGTATCCGGTGCGTCCGTTGTTCTTAAGGATACCCGAAATCTCGACGCGGACGGTAACCCTACGGAAATTGAGCTTTACAGCGTTGACAACGAAGCGACCGTAAAGATTGAAAAGGTGAAGATCGAGGCGGGCGAGCCTCAGCTTTTGGGCGAACTCCCAACAATAATCTACGGCGATTATAAAAGCGCCGATGAGCTTCTTGAAGCGTTAAACAATGCCACTCGTGATAAAAACTTCGATGCTCCGAACGTTGAGGGCGCTTTTGTGGACAGCTCCGTTACGGACGATACCGCGCTTTTCAGCAGAGTTTTGATTCCCAGCGCGGACGGAAGCAGGAAAGTGATTGCAAAGGTGGTTTACGACGAAGTATCGGGTTTTGACCCCGCTTCGCACAAGGCGCAGACGATCACGCTGAAGGCTCATGTCGAGGCGAACGACATTGAATTTAAGGACGGCACAGTCAGGTTTGAGAAGGAGATGAATTGCAGCGCCGATTATATCGACAGCGTAAAAATCAGCAAGCAGCCCAGGACAGACTACGAATACCGCGAGGATCTTGACCTCTCGGGCGGCGAACTGACGATCACATACAACAGCAACGACACGGAAACCGTATCCATGACAGACGCAAGGGTTTCTGCAGGCGGATTTTACGGTGCGAACGGAGAGTTCCCCGCATACAACTCCGAGGTTGAAGTAACTGTTACATACACCGCCGAGGACGGCTTTTACGACCCTGCCCGCGCAGACGGAGCAAAGTTCTCTGAAACATTTACGGTATCCATCAGGGATCTTTCTAAGCTTGACGCTCCAGTTATCACACCCAACGGCGGTACGTTCAGAGGTTCCGTTGAGGTAAGCATTACGGCGCAGAAAGGTGCGACGATCTTCTACACCATCGACGGCTCTGATCCGACAGCGAACAGCATTAAATATACGGCTCCCTTTACTATCACGCAAGGCACGACCGTAAAGGCTGTTGCAATTAAAGAGAATTGCCACGACAGCGAGATCGCAACTGCTGAATTTACCAGGCGTTCCGGCGGGGGCAGCAGCGGAGGCAGCAGACCCGCAGCTTCTACCGAGCCTGACGATCCCACTATCGGCGGTTCGTCAAAGAGCTGGAGCGACATTGCGGCTGACCTTGAAAAGCTCGCAAACGGCTCGAAGGTTACAATTCAGCTTAACGGAAACACTACCGTTCCTGTTGAGGTGATCAAGGTGATTGGCGACAAGAAGCTTAAAGTACACTTTACAGCCGACAGCTCTCGCGGCTGGTTCGTTGACGGCGCGGAGATAACCGCTCCTGCGGCGGCAGATTTCTCTTTAATCAGGACCGCAAGCCAGAAACATGACAGTCTTCGTGGAATTGAGGGCACGCAGTTCAAAATCAACAACACAGGCGTTCCTGCAGGTCTTGAAATTGCGTTCAAATCTGAACACGCAGGCAAGTTTGCAAACCTCTATAAGTCCGTTGACGGCAAGCCGGTATTCGTGACCTGCGCTAAACTCGGTGCGGACGGCAAGGCACTCCTGCCGAATGTCACCGAAAAGGGCGATTACATCGCAATGCTCTGCGAATTCAGCGACCTTCCGGGCGACGCCGATAACGACGGCACACTCAGCGCGCTGGACTCCTCTGAAATACTCAAGCAGATAGTAGGCAAGGCGAAATCTGCGAACTCAGTTATGTGCGACTTCGACGGCAACGGAAATGTCAATGCCATGGACGCTTCTGCAATTCTGAAAAGAATAGCTTGTTTGATTTAAATTGTCTTTATCCTCCCCTGCCAGCGCAGGGGAGGTTTTTCACGCTAATTTCTAAGGCAATACCGCACAAAGATTGTGCGTGTATTGCCTTAAATAAAATTGCAGCCATGGCACGCGAAATGCCATGGCTGTTTTTAGTATTCAATGCCGCGCCGCGCCTGAATCCCCTTTTCATACGGGTGCCTGACGCATTTTATCTTGCTTACATAATCAGCGTACTGCAGGAATATTTCCGCGGGGTCGCGCCCGGTTATCACAAGTTCAGCATTACCGGGCTTTTCGGTCAGGAATGCTTCTGCTGCACGTCTGTCGAGCGCATTCAGCGAATACGCCGCATTGAATTCGTCAATGATCAACATGTCAACGCTCCCGCTGCGAACCATTTCGTAGCCGCTCGCAAGCATTTCATCGTGGCAGCTCCGGAGTGCGTTCCTGTTTTCCTCGCTCATATTGAACCAGAAACCGTAATTCCGCTCGCAGCGTTCCAGCGTTATGCCGGGTATATTCCGCAGCACCGCGAGTTCAGCTGTGTCAGATCCTTTCAGCAGCTGGATAATGTGCACCCGCATTCCTGCGCCGGCCGCCCTTATTGCAAGCCCGATGGCTGCCGTCGTCTTCCCTTTCCCGTCACCGCAATAAATATGCAAAAACCCCATGCGTTCTCCTTATCATTTTCCTACCGCGTCCAGCAGTCGGCGCTTTATCTCGTCAAATTCCCGCTGAGTTATCGTCCCATCGTCAAGCAGAGCCCTGTACCGCTGCAATTCGCTCACCGGGTCCGGCTTGGCTGCCTGCGGATTTGCGGGTTTTCTGCGGAGTTCGCGCTGTATTTTCGCTACCTCTTCCCTGACTTCATTTTCCATGGTTTTGGTCAGGCAGCGCTTGCACTTTCCGTTTCTGTATATTTTCATTATCATCTTTTGGGAGAAAGGTATCTCAAATGTTTCAAGCCAGGGCAGCGTGGTTTTCAACATGATTCTGTGATTATAATGATTTTCGTTAGTCACTTCTATTGCTTTGCCGGAACATGCGCCTAATATCGCGCCTTCCGTCCCCATCAATGCACCGCCTATAAAAGTTCGGATAGTCGACCCCGGTCTTATAACATCGACATCGACATGAACATCATACTTCAATTGGATAGAACGTATCTTGCAGAACGGTATGACTGCGCAGTCTGTAAACAGCTCCGGACGAAACAGACGCCGTTTGTGATCAACTGAAAACATAAATTCTGCGATAAATTCAGGCTTATAGTCAACATGGACCGCACCGCGCCTGAGCAGCTTTTTAAATTCATTTCTCTTCCTGCATTTCTTTGCAATCAAAACACAAACAGGAATATTTATCGCCAGAACAACGATCAAAGGTATAGCATATACCCAATTTTCCATAATATCACCCAACTACATTATACATCTTTATATTAAAAAGGTCAAGCGGAAACTGCGCTGAATAAGATACAGAAAAGGGCAAGCCGAAGCCTGCCCCGTATAATTAGTCTGCCGTGATGGTAATGCCTGCCGCGAGATCTGCGAGTTCCTTTTCGGTGAGCGTGCCTGCGTCAAGTTCAAACATCGCGAAATACGGTACCTGTGCAATATCGTAGGCCATCGCACACTGTGAGCTGCCGCCGTCCCGGTACTCGGGGAACGCTATCGCAGCAGCCCCGGTTTCCGTTGAGGAAACCACGCGGTAGCCCGCGCTGTAATCCACCATGCTGGACAGGCCAACTGGAGAATAGATCTGCATTGGCATTGTATCTGCGGAAGTATCTACCTGCGCCAGGGAGTCTGCATGCGTTGTACCGAACTGCATCATGTTGAAATACCCTACATGCCTGCCGTCTTTCAGTACTTCCACAGCCGGAATGCCAGGATTATGCTCATCAGGTTTACTGCTGCTGAGCGTTATCCCGTCCGGGAGCTGGCTGAAAGTTACCGTCCAGCTGTCGCCGGAGAAGCGGTATTTCAAATCAGGCGCGCCGATAATGACCTCAGGCGGCGTAACGCTGGCTGTATCTGTATCACGGTCGACTTCAATGTAATCACCGTAATACTCCGAATACGTTCTTTCTTCCACCTCGGTCATGAACGCTGCGCGAAGCATGACCGACTGGAATTCGCGGTCGTCACCGGCAGAAAGCACGGTCGCATTCCACACTTCGCCCGGTTTGAGAGAAGCGTCCCAGTCAAGGTATCTTTTGCTTTCAAAGGTCCCACCGCCGACATAATAATAAGCGTTCAACGTCAGATATAACTGCGTTTTTCCATCGCTGGCTGTCGGGATCACCCCGGGCACGGTGAATGAAAAATCAAGGCTGCCGTCCGTGTTTTCATTCAGCGAAGCGCTGCCAAGAAGCGCATTCACGGTGGCTTCTGCGTTGGTTTTATCAAGCTCGGGGACTTCCACCGGGGCGGGCTGAGTTGGCGGTGCGGTAGTGGTTTCCGGCGCAGATGTGGCTTCCGGCTCGGGAGAAACTGACGAAGCTTCAATGGTCTGCTTCGCCCCTGAGGTCGTCGGTGTGACTTCCGGCGTGCTTTCCGGCTTCTTACCGGGGTTTGTCAGCAGGCAAACTGCCGCAGCTGCGATGAGTATTACCGCTGCAATGGTTATCCAGAGCGCTGGCTTCTTGGGGTTGAGAACGCTCTTTATACGCTGCTTTATGCTGCTTTCCCCGAAAGCCAGGACTCCGTTCACGGAAATGCGGTTCTGCTTTGCCGACATGTTGAGCAGCGCGTTTGCGTATTCCTTGCGGCTTTCAACGTCAAGTCCCTTTACGGCAAGTTCGTCGCAGGATATCTCCATATCCCGCACCATCAGGAAAAATCCAGCCCACGCCAGCGGATTGAACCAGTGAAGGCACAGAGCCAGCAGCGCTACCGGCTTAACGATGAAGTCAAGGCGGCGTATATGCGTTTTTTCGTGAGTTATGATGAGGTCGCAGCTGCGCCCGGGCAGCCCGGCAGGGACGTATATTCTCGGACGGAAAACGCCCATTACGAACGCGGTGTCGATGTTGCCGCATTCCCAGATATTTTCGCGGAGGTGAACGGCGCCGGAGATTTTTCCGCGCAGTCTTATGTAGGAGATTGCATTCCACAGAATGAACGCTGCCACGCCCGCGATCCAAACCCAGAAAAGTATGTCGTATAGTTCAACGCCATCGCTAACGGGCTGAACAGCTGCTGGCGCATTATTCACGACATTCACCGTGGTCTGCTGCCCTGTTACTGTATCAACGTTAGCCGGCGCTGTGAAAGTCACCCTGCCGCCGTCGGAATTCGCGCTGAACAGGTTGAACAGGCTTGCAGGGCTGGGGAGCGAAAACGGGCACAACAGCCGTATCCCTAGAATTGCCCACAGCATGTAGGAATAGCGCCGTGGCGCCTTTTTCAGCGGAATTCTGAGCAGCAATATCACAGCTGCGATGACGGCGCCGGAAATGCTCATATTAATAAGCGCGTCCATAAATTCTTTCATGTTCAGCCCTCCTCCGTGTATTCATCTATAAGCTTTTTCAGCTCCTCTGCCTCGCTGCGGGTGAGCTTTTCACGGCTCAGGAACGCCGTCAGGAACAGCGGCAGCGAACCGCCGTAGCTTCGCTCGATAACGTCCTCTGAACGCTCAGAAAGCACCTCGTCGCGCGGGTGCGTCGCGGTTATCACCGAGTTCTCATTCAGCGCAAGTCCCTTTGTGACAAGCTTCTTTAATATCGTGTATACGGTGGATTTCTTCCAACCGTATTCCGCAAGGGATTTTTCCACCAGGTCGCCGGATCTGACGGGCTCATCTCTCCAGATGATCTCCAGCAGCTTCATTTCGCTCTCGGGGAGTTTTTTGATGTTCTCCATTTCTGACCTCCTCCTGGTCTATCATTGTAGACCTCTTCCCTGATTTAAGTCTATCATAATAGACCGGTTTTGTCAAGTGATTTTTTGAAAATAATTTTGAAAATATTTTTGCTAAAACCCTTGACAAACAGAAATTTGTGTGGTATAATACATATGCTGTTCTAAAGACAGCAGGCAGCCGAAAGGCTCTAACGGTATTACCGCCTGCCGAGGAATGGGAATGAGATCAAAATCACCTCCCTTCTGTTCTTTGACAGAGGGGATTTTTTTCTTGCTCTCCTTGAACTGAACAGCGCAAATTTAGTAAAGGAGTGAATTAACATGCCTAGTAAAAGCGTACTCGAACAGAAGCAGGCTTATGTTGCTGACTTAGCTGAAAAGCTCAAGAACGCAGCCGGCGGTGTTCTCGTTGACTACAAGGGTATCTCTGTTGAGGCCGACACAAAGCTCCGTAAGGATCTGCGTGAGAATGGCGTTGACTACTTCGTAGTAAAGAACACACTGTTAAAGCGTGCAGCTGAGATCGCAGGGATCGAGGGACTTGAGCCCGCACTTTCCGGCACAACAGCTATCGCTCTGACCGCTGAGGACATCATCATTGCCCCCAAGCTCCTGTTCAAGCAGACCGAGGCTCCCGACAGCACTTTCGCTATCAAGCTCGGTTTCATCGACGGCAAGGTAATTTCTAAGGAAGAGGTTGAGGCTTACGCTAAGCTGCCCTCCAAGGAGACCCTGCTTTCTCAGCTCGTATTCATGCTTCAGTCCCCGATCCAGAGAGTTGCTATCGCACTCAACGAGATCGCAAAGAAGAACGAAGAGCAGTCCGCTTGATTGCGGCATTCCGACTGGCAGCCTGAGCGCTGACCACGAGGACAAACTTACTGCGTGAAAAGCGCACATCAAAATTTATTTATGGAGGATACTAAAATGGCATCTGAGAAGATTTTAGCTATGATCGAAGAAGTTAAGGCTCTTTCCGTTCTCGAACTGAACGAGCTGGTTAAGGCACTTGAGGAAGAGTTCGGCGTTTCCGCTGCTGCTGTTGCTGCTGCTCCTGCAGCTGGCGCTGGCGCTGCTGCTGCTGAAGAGAAGACTGAGTTCGACGTTGTTCTCGCTTCCTTCGGTGACGCTAAGATGGGCGTAATCAAGGCTGTTAAGGACGTTATGGGTCTTGGTCTTAAGGAAGCTAAGGAGCTCGTTGAGGCTGCTCCTAAGACCCTTAAGGAAGGCGTTTCCAAGGCAGAGGCTGAGGAGATCAAGGCTAAGCTCGAAGAGGCTGGCGCTAAGATCGAGCTCAAGTAATTCTGGCTCAACTTACACAACCTATAATACCCCGGTCGTAAGATCGGGGTATTTTTTGGTAACCTCTAAAAACCGGGACACTAGCAGATTTCGTACATGACTTATATCAGATGCTAGGCGTCAAACCGCAGTAATACTGTATGTATTTCAAGGTTTGACAACGAAGCAGATGATATAAGTCATAGAAATCTGCCGTGAAGGAGGTTTTTAGAGGTTACCTTTTATTTATCCCTGCCCGACTGCTTTTCCCGCGGGGGACTTCTGAACAATTCGCGCAGGCCGAACGCCAGCAGAAACAGCGCGTACAATTTTCGCAGCAGTTCATTCCCGATAAGCTGCGAACCGAGGGTACCGAGTATTGCGCCAACAATTCCACCCGGGACAAGGCTCAGCACAAGCTTTCTGTTTATAAGCCCGGCGCGCCAGTGCATCACCACTGAAATCAGTGCGATGGGTAGGAAGAACAGCAGATTTATGCCCTGCGCGTCATGCTGGGGCATTCCCTGGAACATAGTCAGCCAGATAAGCAGGACGAACCCGCCGCCAAGACCCATTGAAGCAACAATGCCGGAAAGCACGCCAACAACTGCCTGTATCATGTAAAAATCCCCCTGACTGCAGCCGCGCAGATAAGCGCCCCGAACAGCCGCTGGAGCCACACCGCACGCACTTTCCTCAGAAACAGCGCGCCCGCGACCGCGCCAGCCGCTCCCCATGGAACGTACCCCCACGCCTCACCAACGTCAATGCCGCCGCTGAAGAAGTACGACGCCGCTGCAGTCAGGCTGAGCACAAATATCACCGCGACTGAATTTGCATGGGAGCTGCGCACGGCGTCCACAGGCGCTTCTCCGGAATTTCGCTGCTCGTATTCCAGTATCGGCACTGCGGCTACTCCTCCCCCGCTGCCGAAAAATCCATTCAGAAATCCGCAGAGCATTCCCTCAAAAAATCTCTTCAAAACACATCACCCCGGAATATTTTCTGCAGATATCCCGGGGTTATTACTGTCATATTATGGCTTCACTTGCGATATATCTCACGGTGGATAGTGCTCATCACGCCGTCAAAATCCGCTTTGCTCAACGGACGGTTCGTCATCAGCCGCAGAGGTAATGCGGCGCATTTTCCGTAAAATTCCGGCTGGAAGTATTCACCGTCGTTCAGGTGCATTCCCATGCGCTGGTAAAACGCTATCCTGCGCCGCTCGGCTTCACCCTCTGGGGGTTCCACTTCAAGCACTATCAGCGAACTGCAGTAATGCTCCATAAACCTCTGAAGCATGTCAGAACCTCTTCCCTGCCCACGCAGACTTTCGTCAACGGCAAAGTGCTCAACAAAAACAAGCCCGTTTTTTTCCAGGTCGTAGTAATTCATGAACGCAGCTGGAATTCCCTCGGGCTCATAGCACAGGCAACGGAATTCCCGGCGCTCAAACTCGGAATAATGAAACCGCTCGCTTCCGCGCTCCGTCGGCGGGAATGAGTATTCCATTATGCGGTACAGCGCTGAGAATTTCTCCATCGGCATCGGCGAACTGCCGGAATAGAACATGTATTCACTCATTTATTTCACTCCTTATGAACATTATAGCAGATTTCATAAGAATATTCAAGAGCGCGCCCCGGGACTTCTGAAAAATCCCGGGGCGTCGTTATATTCAGGCGAGTCTGATGAACGCCGCTGAGCAGGGAGCCGCAGTAACTTTTCCATCTGCAAGCTGAACTTCCCCGAGGCTGTAGAGCGTTTCCGCAGCATTTCCGTCAAATGCGAATGAAGCCTCGTTCTCCGACGGGTTGAGCACCACGAGAATGCGCTCGTTTTCGGAACTTCTGATATATGCGAGCGGATAACCGTTCTTCTCGGCATGGACGAAATCTATCGCGCCAAGGCTCTGGAGCGGCTTTTCTGCCATTCTCACGGAGATCAGCTTCTTAACTTCGCTGCGCAGTGAATGCGGGTCGGCAGACTGCGCACGCGCATTCGGACGGTCGCTGTCAGGGTCGAGGGGAATATACAGCTTATCCGCGTCAGCAGTGGAAAATCCTGCATTCGCGCCGTCGTCCCACTGCATGGGCGAGCGGGAACCGGTCCTGCCATAACCGCCCTCAACGGAAGTCAGCCCCTCTACATAGCGCATGCCTATCTCGTCGCCGTAATAAATGAACGGCGCGCCGGGCATGGAAAGCAGGAACGCAAACGCGATTTTCAGCCTGTCGCCGTGAACCCATTTTGCAAGCCTGTCCATATCGTGGTTCCCCGAGGGAATGCAGATAAGCCCCTTGTGACCGGACTTCTCGCTGCTCTCGATGTACTTTTTCACAAATTCGCTGCAATCTCCCCTGCCCTCAAAGAACGGCTCTCCATAACGGAAGAGGTCGTTGTAATGCGACGGCCCGAAGTGCAGCAGGAAGTCCATGTGGAAGCCTCCCTGCAGGCTCTTGTCCGGCTCGCCCCACTCAGATACCATGGCTGCCTCGGGGTATTCCGCGTCAAGGAAGCCGCGTATATCCTGCCAGAGCTTTATCGTGCCCTTTCCGTCCTCGTCGTTCTTCACAAGGGAGCCTGCCATGTCCACGCGGAAGCCGTCGCAGCCCTTTGAAAGCCAGAAGCGCATAACGTCCTTCATTGCATTCCTTGTAGCCAGCGCGCCCTCGGAATCCATGCTCTGCTGCCAGGGTCTTTCCGGCTTGTAATAGCCGTAATTCAGCGCAGGCTGGTGCGTGAAGAAGTTGACCGCGCAGCTTCCGTCACGGTCCGAAATTCCTCTCAGGGAGCCGTACCCGGTGGGCTCTTCCCATATGCTGTCGGTCCAGACATAGCGGTCTGTGTACTCGTTGCGCCCGGCTTTCATCGATTCCAGGAACCACGGGTGCTTCCAGGAAGTGTGACCGGGCACAAGGTCGAGGAGCACGTGCATTCCGCGCTTGTGGGCTTCGTTGAAAAGCTGCACCAGATCGTCGTTAGTGCCGTATCTCGGCGCTACCTTGCAGTAATCCGCAACGTCGTATCCCGCGTCGCCGAACGGTGAATCAAAGCACGGGTTGAGCCACAGCGCAGTGCAGCCAAGTTCCGCAATATAATCAAGCTTGCTGATGATACCGGGTATATCGCCTATTCCGTCGCCATTGCTGTCACAGAAAGACTGCGGGTAGATCTCATAGAATACTGCATTGTCCAGCCATTCGGGTCGTCTGTTCATATTTGTTTCCTCCTTGAGCGGGTTGATTTTTTCTTCTCTGTATGATATAATACTACACAAGAGCCTACTTTTCTACTGAAAAAATACCAAATACTGATACTATAGTACTTTTGGAGAAAGACAGACATGAACGTTACCGCTTCAAAGGAACAGAGAGATCACAGCAGCGAATTCAAGCCGTTCAGCTACTACAAGTGCGATATTCCGGGGTATTTTTCCAATGTCCCGCTGCACTGGCACCCGGAATTTGAGCTGAACTTTATCCGCGAGGGCAGCGCGGAATTCATCTGCGGGGACGAGAAATTCACCGCTTCTGCCGGGGATATCGTGGTTTTCCTGCCGGATATGCTGCATTCCGTCAGCCGTGACGGCGACAGGCGCTGCGCATATGACACGCTGGTTTTCGGGGCTTCCATGCTTGGCGCGCAGGACACCGACCGCAGCGCCGCGGAATACATCAGACCCCTGAGCGGAAAATGCGGTATATGCAGCCACATTGGCGCAGACCACCCGTATCACGCGGAACTCCGCACCTGCGCGGAGCAGATATTCTCCTGCGCGAAAGGCGACAGCGCAATGCTCGACATGCTGTTGAAAAGCGAGCTCATGCGGTTCTTCTGGCTGCTTTATGAAAGCGGGGACATATTCCCGCTGAAAGAAACGGACAGCGGCAACGCAGAACTCATCAGACCCGCAATACAGTTCATCAACCGGAATTACGCGGAACATATAACCATAGACATGCTCGCGGAAATAACGCACCTCAGCCGCAGCTACTTCATGGGCTGCTTCCGCAGGGCTGCGGGCACAGGTGCAATGGAATACGTGAACCAGGTACGCACCCGCGCCGCAGTGCGCCTGCTGGAAACAACGCGCCTGGGCGTATCGGAAATCGCATATGAGTGCGGCTTCAGGAACCTCTCAAACTTCAACCGGAAATTCAGGGAAATAACCGGCGTCACCCCGTCGGAATACCGCAAAGGCGCTCTCCGCATTAAACCCGGGGGTTGAAATCCACACGAATCTATGGTATAATCTTATTTGTATAGGAACCTCTAAAAACCGGTTTGAAAAGGGAAAATGGGTAGAGTGCGCCGAATGCG
>ERZ1027059.286-NODE-286-length-20266-cov-8.622928_pt1 | contig 20266 bp, 18 predicted proteins | sample MGYA00519425_ERZ1027059 | MGnify/ENA primary metagenome ERZ1027059 (study PRJEB26926, sample SAMN06164566) | human gut metagenome | biome: ENVO:00009003; feature: ENVO:2100002; material: ENVO:00002003 | host: Homo sapiens | place: USA | collected 2012 ... | reverse complement strand
CATCCTTGTTTTTTTCGGGATGCAGCCTTTTCTTTTGTTTTTTTACAGCGCCTTTTGCTTGACAACTGTAGCCAAATATGTTATAATTCATGAAACAAAGGAGAATGACACATGAATTCAAAACATATTATTTTTGCAGCGTCGGTATTGAGCGTTTCACTAGTTATGACAGCATGTTCAGATGATGTTGAACATACCGAACGGAACAAGGGATGACCGATAATTCGACAACTGGATTATAAATTGAAAAACCTCTCGAAAACTCCACTGAAATGTGGATTATCCGGGAGGCTTTCTATTTGATGGATTGCAAGGACAGCGTAAAGTTAATGATTAGCTATATTATGGTCTGAAAAAAGAACAGTGTAAACGCAAATAAACCCGAAAAACGTACCAATGCCCCAAATGCGCCAAAGCATGTCAGCACTGGGAATTGCCACCATGCAGCAGGATAAACTACGGGAGCTTAAAAGTGGAACCCCTCGAATACTATGCAGCAAATCTGTCCAGAAAGTAACTCATGAACTGAGTGTAAGCCAATCCACAGTTGCGAATTTATTTGGCAATTTTGCTTTGCGTATTCCATATTTTTCGTCTACTATGAGTGACATTTTTAATTTTTTGTTGAAACCACTGGATTAATCATGGTTCATATTGTCTGTTTCTATATAAATTTTTGAAACCAAGTCATATATTGTGGTACCGTTTGCGCTAAATACAGAAATTACAAACGGAATACAGTATAAATAACGTGACAATACCTTAAGTATATTTCGCCCAATAATCCGTATTGATATTGATTTTTTCGAATTATAAACCAATCGAATGCCAGAAAGCTTATAACCTGGAGTTCTTTTGGTCGGAAGTATCTCAAACAATGAATAATATAGTACTTCAACAACAAAAATTACCGAGATAAGCACATAAACCATAGTCGTTATCATTTCTCGTGGAGCAGAAAACACCCTCATTATCTGTGAAAACGGATTAAGCAATATAATAAGTGCCATAAACGGAGCTGCCTGTTGATCAAATGTATTTTTAAAAACACTTGTTACAATTAATGCGCAGGCAATGTATGCGATTACAAATATGATTGTATAATCAATTATAGCTGCCAATAACCGTTTTTTAAACACTATGAATCTCATTAATAAGTCCTCCTGTTATAATATATTTACCGGCAAAACCTACAAGCCACGCAGGGATAGACCGGGCTCAAAGTTTAAGCTATAATGGAAGCAGTAGTTGGACTGGCGTAGTCCTCCTTGGGCGAAACGCCCGTTTCAAAGACCGTCATCCACGATTCCATTACAGCGTTCGGTTCAGCAGGTTGAGCTGCCATAACAAGGAACGCTCGCAAATCACCGGAGCAACACGTTGCACCTACAGATTGAATAGGCAATGGGCAGAAGCAAAGCGTGGCGCCAATTACGCAAATCCAAAACGAGGAGAGATGTTAATGAATGCGGTTGGAATCGATGTTTCCAAAGGCAAAAGTATGGTTGCAGTCATGCAGCCACTTGGTGTTGTAGCAGCTTCACCTTTTGAGGTAGCCCACACCGAAAGCGAACTCAGGGAACTGGCAAAATTTCTGAAAAGACTTCCGGGTGAGACTAAGGTTGTCATGGAGTACACAGGCAGCTATTATGAACCAATTGCCCGATTCCTCCACAACGAGGGAATCTATGTTTCCGTAGTCAATGCGATTCTGATACATAACTACAGCGGAAACTCTGTTCGCAGAGCCAAGACGGATAAGAAAGATTCCGTGAGGATCGCTCAGTATGCGCTTGACCGCTGGCTGGACCTGCGTGAATATATACCGGCTGAGGAAACACGCAGTACGCTGACGCTGCTCAATCGGCAGTATTCAGCGATTTGTAAGCATAAGACCCAGCTCATCAACAATTTGATTTCACTGATCGATCAGTCCTTTCCCAATGCAAATGAGTTTTTCGATTCGACAGTTCGACAGTCTGACGGGCATATCAAATGGGTAGATTTTATCATCAAATTCCCCCATCGCGACTGCGTTTTCGGTATTTCACGCGCGGCTTTCAAGGATAAATACAGCCGCTGGTGCAAGAAGCAGAATTACAACTACGCTGAGGAGAAAGCCGATGAAATCTACGATCATTGCCGTTCCTGCGTTGCAACGCTGCCTGACAGCGAATGCGTCAGAGCCATGATACAGCAGTCAGCAAAGCTGCTTAACAGCACTCTGGAAACCGCCGAATCACTTCGCAAGTTAATGACCGCCACTGTCGAGCAGCTCCCTGAGTACGATACAGTGCTCGGAATGTATGGCGTTGGCAGAGTTCTCGCTCCGCAGCTCATGGCTGAGATCGGCGATACGAGGAGGTTTCACAGCCGTAAAGCGATAACCGCTTTTGCTGGTCTTGATGCTCCTCCGTACCAGTCGGGCACGGTCGACGTAAAGTCGAGAAGCATTTCAAAACGTGGCTCTCCGCATCAGCGCAGGACTTTGTTTTTGGTGGTCGAAACGTATCTCAAACGAAAACCGGCTGACGAACCTGTGTACCAGTTTCTCGACCGGAAACGCTCCGAGGGCAAGATCTATAAAGTTTACATGACCGCTGCAGCAAACAAGTTCCTGAGTATTTTTATGAATTCCACAGGCTGTCAATTCCTTGCACTTGGCAGTCAGCTTTGCTATGCCTGCTTGCTTCCAATGGAAAGTTTTCCGCAGCGCAGCGGAGGAAATCTTTCCATTGGAATTATTTTTTCAGAAAACCTGTTTTGGGGGTTGACTTTTCTTAGCAGGTCTAAAATAATGTCGAATAAAAAACAAGCCAAGGGTAATACACTGTGATATCAATAATATCCGGAGGTAATTATGATAACTTTGCTTGAATTTGTTTTACAGAATTTGCTGTTCATAGGGCTTCACCTGGATTGCCGGAGCTCATTCCCCAAGCAGCTTAGCAAGGCTGAAGAGCGTGAGTGCATCGAAAAAATAGCTGCTGGCGACGCTGAAGCGCGGAATGTTCTTATCGAACACAACCTGCGCCTTGTCGCTTATATCGTCAACAAAAACTACCCTGAATCTATCCGTGGCAGCCAGCAGGACGCTGACGACCTTATCTCCATTGGAACTATCGGGCTTATTCGAGCGGCAGAAACGTTCGATTATTCTAAGGGAAGCCACTTTTCAACTTATGCTTCGAGATGTATAGATAATGCAATTACCCAACAACGGAAACACATCCGGCAATTCCAATAAAGGCACATCTCCGTCGTCAGCAACTCCATGGCAGGCACAAAGCCTAGCCATGGAGCCGCTTCCTAGGATCTGCACCTTTCTTGAAATTCCGGAAAGGTTCATATTCGCTCCGCAGTCATCATGGTGCGGAGCTTTTTCTTTTCCATAATTGTCGAAGCGGCGCTGAAAGATATCATCAACCTGCTGTGTGCCTGAGAAAAATATGTGCGTTTTCCCCGTCCCATTCAATGCGGTCGATTATCTTCCGCATGAAGTCGCGCTTATCCACAACGGAGAGTTCCGCGAAACGCTCCCGGAATTCACCGAGGGATCTCACCAGCATATCAACGTGTTCGGAACGCTTGTCGTCCTGTTCGCTGATGTAGCTTAGCTTTGCGAGTTCGTTCTCGGTGTTCTTTATTTCTGAATCCAGGCGTTCGATTTCGTTTTTCGTGTATTCAAACAGCGTGGAAGTCGGTTCGTTCATTGCGAGGGTTTTCATGAGATTTGCTATCATGCGTTTCTTTTCGGAAAGCTGCTTTGTGAGTTCCTCGGTCTGTTCACGGTTTCCACCGGTCTTTTTTTCGATTTGCCGGAGGATAGAATCAAGCTGTTTTCCCACATTTGAACTAGGCTTGTTGAAATTCATTATCTCATCGCAGAGAAGCTTGTCAAGTACATTTCCGTTGACGTTGCACATCTGGCAGTTTTTTAAACGGGAACGTTCCTTTAATTCGCACATATAGTAGAAAGTCTGTGAACCGTCAGCTTCACGGCGTGCGTTGCTGTTTATCCGGGGGCGCATTATGGAACCGCAGTTGGCGCAGCGTACAAGCCCGGAAAATACTGAAACCTGATTTCTGACAGGACGGTAAAAACTCTTTCCGGCGTTGCCGCTGATTATTTCCTGCGCTTTTATCCACTCTTCCGAGGGGATGATCGGCTTGTGCTTTCCGAGGGAGATCATCCATTCCTCGGGGGGAAGCCGAAGCTGCTTCCTGCCGTTTTGTTCAGTCCTGTGGAACGGCATAAGACCGTGCTTTCCGTCTGCTTTTTCACGTTCAAAGCAGACATCGCTGCCAAGCCTTGTGAAGTAGTCGAAAGCGGCTTCATCAGCGGTGCAGTACACCGGATTCGTGAGAATATCCCGGACTGTTCTCATACGGAATTCGCTGCCCTCGCGGGTCTTTATGTTGTTCTGAATACACCATGTTGCGACCTTTGTGAGCGACTGAAATTCAAGGAACTTCGCATAAATCGTGCGGACCCTGCTCATTTCTCCGTCAACGACAGTCAGCTTGTAAGCGGAGCGGTTCTTGCCCTCGGCGTCGGTAACGGCGGTCTTTTCCCCGATGAATCCGAGCGGCGTAACTCCGCCCAGCCAGCGCCCGGTTCTTGCAAGCAGCACCAGATTGTCGCGTACACGCTCCGCAATAGTTTCACGCTCAAGCTGCGCAAATACTGCGGCAATGTTCATCATAGCCCTGCCCATCGGGGTGGAGGTATCGAACTGTTCCTTTATGCAGATGAATGCGGTATTCATGCCGTTAAGCTCTTCGATGAGCGTAGCGAAGTCCCCGACATTTCTGCTGATACGGTCGAGCCGGTAGACCACGATGTAGTCGAAAGGCTGTTTCCGAGCGCTCTGCATCATCAGCCGGAACTGCGGACGGTCAAGGTTTTTCGCAGAGAAGCCCTCGTCCTCATACACCAGAATATCGCTGTCCTTTGCCTCGGGGATATTCCGCTGAATGTACTCCCGGCAGAGCACGACCTGGTTTTCGATACTCTCGCCCTTGCCGGTGAATTTCGATTTTCGGGAATATATTGCGATTTTCATGAGCGGCTCCTTTCCTGGTCTTGCGGCACTATAATATAATTATAGTGTGCGAAAACTCCGGTGTCAAGATTTTTCGCAGAAAGCAGAGGAAAATCTCCTGCATTTTTTGCGCAGGAGATTTTTGTGGTGCTCGTCACATTATCTGCTTGGGGTCGTCTATTTTCACCTTTATGAATTTGCCGATATAGTCTTCGCCTGAGAAAATCGTGTCCTTGTTTTCGCTGCATACCAGGGCGGTTCCTACACCCAGACTGTCTATTTCCTTTATTATCTCATTACGCTTGTTTGATTTGGGCAGTATCCTTCTCAGTGAGTCAAGGTCGGATGTCCTGAATATGATCTTCGTGCAGCACTGACCGATTATCGAAGATACCTTTGTACCGTTTTCCGATGACATGAACTGCGTTGCTATGAATCCGGCAACATTCTTGCTTCTGAGTTCAGCGAGCACCTTACTTATACCTGACCCGGTGCCGATCTGGTAGTTGCGTGCCTCGTCAATCATTACCGTGCAGGCTGTCTGAACTGCCGGACGTGAGTGTTTATACTTACAGAAGCTCAAGAGTATGCTGTCAACGATCGGAGCGAGTGTGTCAGGAGTGATAAGCTCATTGTAGTCAACGTCTATTATCAGCGCTCTGCCGGGCTTCATCATGGAGTTCCAGTCGAGCGGCTTCTTCCTGCATATACCGCTGTCTGCCAGATTTTCGAGGATACTGATAAAATCTCTATCCAATTTTTCGCTTTCCATACAGTCGGTTATGTAACTGTCAAGGTTTTCATAGTGGTTGTTGCGGGTGAGGTATGACAATTTGCTTCTGAATCTTTTTTTCTGTTCGGTACTCAGCCCGGTCTGAAGACACTCAGCCATGGCAAATACAGCCTCCGGGGAGATTTCCGAATAAGGAACATATCCGTTGTCACCGCCAATTCTGATGTGCAGGAATTGTTCTCCGGTAAGGTCGCTGTAATCTTGCTTTGAGTCTATCACAACGCATTCCATATTTGAATCTACTGACTTACGTATCATGGATTTCATGAGGGTAGTCTTTCCATATCCTGAGTCTCCGAGTATCAGACAATGCTGATTTGCGTTTCTCTGAAGATCCCTGAATGTGTAGTAGACCGGATTTGAACCGTATGGGCTTTTGCATTCACCTAGTTTGAACGACGCGTCGGGGTATTTATCACTTGTCTGGAGTCCGACACTGAAATCCCCGAAAACCTCGTCTTGATTAATAACGTAGAGGTTATGGTATTCCCCGGCTATTTCAGTGTTCTTCTGATAACCTTTCTGGTTGCAGGAGAGCATATTGCGGTCATGGAGTTCCTTTTTCAGCATATCCGGCTGGCATCCGCTTTCACGTGCAAGTCTGGAGAACAGTGTGCTGCTCATGGCAATATATTTTTCATCTGTGTAGAGAGTGTTTTCATCAAAGAAATCAGACCGTAGCCTGTCTTTTCGCAAATCAGTATTGATAAGGGTACGGATAAAACTTCTGACGATATCTTCCGTGTCATCTGAATGAGTGTCAATAGAACTAAGGTATTTCAGGTAGTTATCATCTTGCAGTACATCTATGTCCTCAATATAATCAAGAATGTAATAAATGGAGGAAAATTGCATTCTGGTGTTTCCCTTTGAAAAAGACATATTCTTTTTCAGAATTCGATTCTGCGTAAATGAGTATATGATTTCAGGCTGACTGACCAGATAAGAATGCCACCTGATGATTGCTGTGCTTTCGCTTCTGAATAATCCAGGCTCGGTGGTTATTATTACCGGCAGTGAGGTCGCCACTACTGCGTTCATGTCATGATGCTGCAGAAAATCGTTCGCTTTTTGAACTACGTTACCTGTCATGTCGTTCTTGTCAACGATGACAGGTATGAACCTGTCAGTTTCAGCTGTATAGTAGTCGCTGACTTTCATACGCTTATTGGTCTGATTGTTAGCAGGGCAGAAGAACGATGAAAGTTCCGTATATGCTTTGTTCACGTCGTCAGTCCAGAAAACGATCAGCGGCAGAGTGATCTGATAGCATTTAAGCAGGGTAATGAACGAGCTGATCTGAAGCAGGTTTATCATCATCCATTTGTAGTACTTTTCATCATTGCATGGATATTCCGGTATTCCGCTTGCACGTATAATGTCTGCGGTTTCAGTGGTGTCGCGCAGTATCTGATCCTCGTCACTGTGGACAATCCTGCCGGATTTATCAAGATTAAACCCTTTCCAGATATAATTCTTCGGTGCTGAAACGGATGTGGTCAGAATGTACTCGCACAGTTCCTTGCGGCATTCTTTCTTCAGTACAAGACCTGCTTCGGCAAATCTGGTAAGTACTGAGCTGCTCTGACTTTGCAGGTCAGACACTGGTATAATGATAGACTCAGATTCATTTACGAGAATCTCAATTTCATTTTCACTGTTTGCATGATTCAGAAGTCTGGTGACTCTAAATACACCATTTCCAACGACAGATTTTCTGGTTTTGCTGTTCTGATTCTGGTAATTGTTGATTCTGGGGTATAGATTATTATAAGGGTCGATGAATAGCTTCTGCTTATATATGGTGTTAATAGAGCGGCTGTCGGTTATGAGCAGGGTCTTATTATTGAATAAGTCAACAAAAAGAACTTTTGAACTGGTTGTATCAGTTGTCTGTCCAATCGTCTGTTCTGATGTTGCTATGAATTGAGGAGGATAATTCGGCTGAAATCCTGGCTGAACATTTTGGACAGGGCTGACAACACCTGGTTTCGTACTGACTTGTTGTGGTGACGGTACACCGTTTGAAACGGGAGCCTGGGGAGAGGTCTGATTGCTGCTTTGGTTTTCAGAATCGCAGATAATAAACGGAAAAACTCTTTCTTCGTTTTCATTAGGTTTTTTATCAGACATGGTGTAGCCCTCCATATTGACTGCTATTTAGTGTGGATTGAATCAACGCTATATCACATGAAATATTATACATCCTTTGAACTTTATTGTCAATCATATTACTCGATTTTAGCAAGCTGACAATCTGTTAGCTAATTTAGGTAACTGTAAAAATGAAACTCTGTTCGCAAAAACAATCATACTGTATTTTCCGGCTTGACTTGCTTTAAGCAATAAGTGGAAATAAAGCATATAAAAAGAAACCGAAAAATGCAATTTAGTGAGAAAGCAAAAATAAAACCATAGTTTATAAGCAGAAAAGGGTGCTTCTCATTTTTTTCAGTGAAAATTTGCATTTGGAACACCAGTGTGATGCGGAGCTAAGCTAGGTGTGATCTTCGACTCTTGCATTGTATATCAATCCATCTTGCAAATTTCTGAATTTCGTTACTCTATATGCGAATAGAGTTGTATGTGCAAAATATTAGGGCTTGCAATTGAATTGCGGGCAGTTGTGACACGAATATCATATCGTATATAGGCTTGGAACGGTTTGGTAAAATAAAATTATTGTCATTACATGGAAGTAAATCTGAATAAAGGAGATGCTTCTATGGGAAGAAGAATACAGAAGATAAATGTCGTTATTCATGAGCCGGAGGATACTCAGGTTTGCAAGAATGTACAGCAGGCAGTTGATGATCTCTATATTAAGATGATCGTTGATAAGCTCAGCTCCAGTGGGCTTACATATGACGAGCAGAAAGAAGCTCTGAAAAGACTTATACCAAAAGGCTGACTTAAATTGGCTTTTAGGTATAGAGCACGCTGGGTGTCTATAACTGGACACCCGGCTGCCTATGCTTCAATGGATACAAATGTAATAAAGCATATTTGTAGTAACATATTATAGCTCAAAGGAGATGAGCTTATGCGCAGAAAGATGAAACAAATTAATGTTGTGATACACCAGCCTGACGATGAAATCTCTCTTGAGGCAATACAGCGGGTTACTGATGATATGTACGCACATATGATAGAGGATACTCTCAGCAAGTCAGGACTCACACCCGGGGAGGCAGAATATGTTGTAAAGAAAGTTATCGCTGCTCTTTCGATTTAGTACATAGAAGTCCAGAGACTTCACCCCACGTCATCAATTTTGATAGTGGGGTTTCTTTTTTCTTTGAGCGGCTGGATTTGTATTATTTTATAATACAATATAACAATGGAATAAGGATACCTGTAACACAATTTCGGTATCCTGCTAAGGAAATCTATACCATAGATTTCCTGTACCATATAATATAGTAAGAGAGGAAATGAATATGAGTAAGACAACAACCATAAGTTTGAGATTGAGTCCAGCAGAGCTTGAAATCATCGAAAACAAGGCTAGGCAAGCAGGTATGAACCGGAACGCATTTATCGTGTCATCAATGGTGAATGGTCAGAAGCAGATAGGACCTGAATTCATGTGTAGGCTCAGGTATCTTCAATCAATGCTCAACAGTGATGAAGGCGCAATTACAGATGAAATTAGACAGAGTATGAATGAAAGGATAAACGAAATATGCAGAACATTGTTAAAGTAATTGAAAACAGTTATGACAACCCGTATGCGTTACACGGGCTGCTGAAATACATTTTTACCGATAAATCTTCAGAAGACGGAAGAATGTGTAGATTCTGCGGAAGTTATTGTACTAATATTTATAGTGCAGAGGATGAAATGATGGCAGTAAAGAATTACTTCTTAAAGAATGACGGCAGAGGTGCTCGGCATTTTGTTGTCAGCCTGGGTAGCAGCTCACTGTTCTTTCCTGCGGAAGCAAACACACTTGCGCAAAAGGTATGCTGCTATTATGGAAAAGAATACCAGATAGTCTACGCTGTTCATGAGAATACTAAGAATCTTCATATTCACTTTGTTATGAATGATGGCAGTCTTTTTTTACAGCGCCTCGGTCTGTCGTTTATTGATCATCACAATATTCTTGCAGTCACCGCAGTATCTTTTTTCTGTATTCTGCCGGAGAAAATCCGGTCACCTGCCTGAACTGCCGTGAGAAGAATTTTTCATCATCGTAACCGCAGCTTACTGCTGTCGCATAAATGCTCATGGCGGTAGAATACAGTAAGTAGCAGGCTTTCATTACCCTTGAATTTATGCAGTCGCGGTTGTAACTTACATCAAAGCACTGCCGGTAAATCAAGCGGAAATGCCCCTCGCTGACGCACATTTGTCTGCTGACTTCCGAAAGCTTAGGCATCTTATTAGGCACTGAAATTATTCTGTCCCTTATGTCGGCAAGCTCGTTATAATGCGGAAATCTTCTTCGTTCGCTTATCAGACCGACATCGTGCTCTGCATTCAGCGATACGGCTGAGCGCAGTTCTCCGACCAGCGTGTTATCGGAACTGTGGTATGTGATAATAACCTGCCGTTCATCGTGCCGTGAATAAACCTCGTTGTGGAGCGATATTTTCAGTTTCTCAGGAAACATTCCGTTTTCCCTTTTGAACAGGATAAGAAATGTGTTGTCATCGGTCCGGCAGCATATTTCATGCTGAGCGCATACACGTTTTATTGCTGACGCTGTTTCTGCGATTATATCGCTGCGGTAGTTTTCCCCAAACAGATATTCTCCGCCGTCTGGGAAACTAAGCTTTACCGCCTGAATGCAGAAGTTATGCCCGGATTCTTCCACAATGCTTTCAAATTCACGAAGATTGTAGAACCCCGTCAGCGAATCATACAGTGCGGATCGCCGCTGGCATTGCGTGAGATAGTGGATATCATTCTTCATTCGCAGAAATTCCAGCGTATCCGCAACAGTCTTGTTCCAGTCGCGGAAGCTGAAATCATAGCTCGCCGGGCGGTTGTATTCCAGCACCGTATACCCGTAAAGCCTTGTCTGAAAGCACACGGGATTCACATAGAAAATCACAGGGGAATTGTGCTCTGTAATGAACGGCACGGGAGTTTCGCCACTGCTGAACTTTATCGGAGGTTCTGAATACTCGTTACCTATCGCACAGCACAGGAACTCACCACCGTTGAAACGTTCACTGTTCCATGCGCTGTCAAGGCACAGAAACAGCCTGTCAGCGCCGTGCAGCAGGTAGAAAAACTCGCTTACCGCTCCGGTGTATTCCTCAAGAGTACGCGATGTGGTGAGCCTGCCGGAAAACTGTGCCACGGTGCTCATAATGGTGTGATACTGGTCTATCTTTTCCGCGATAAGCTCATCTAAAAGCTGCGAACGGCAGATGCCGCAGGAGCAGGTGTTTCCGCTTATGAACCTGTCGAAATTGTCTTGAATAGGACTGCCGCCGAGAATAGCACCCACAGCGTCCCGTCCCATTTTACGGCGGTTTCTGCGGTAAGTCGTCAGCAGCGGATAGTGATATATCCTTCCTGCGGTATGGTCGCCGCCAGTCTGATCGTAGCCCGTTACTGTCAGCTCGTCGGGAATATCCACTCCTGCCTCCGAAAGGACATCACACAGCCCGAACGCCATGGAATCGTTGGTGCATATCACCGCTTGAGGTCGCGGAATTTCACCGCTGAGATACCGCCGGGCAAGTTCCTCGCCGGAATCGTTCCAGAAGTTCCCGTAATACACTCTGATATTATCAAGGCTTATTCCGTGCTTTCTGAATGCGCGCTTGCAGCCGTTCAGACGCTTTTGCGAAGTGGCGTTGTCCCTGCTTCCCGTCAGTATGTCGATGTCCGTGAAACCGTGAACCGTTAACAGATGTTCCGTCATTTTCTCCAGGTCGGTTTCATCGTCGGAATAAACGCTCTTAAATCCATCTATCTCCCCGTCAATAACAATGGCGGGGATTTTTGCAGCTCTTATTTTATCGATTGTATCGTTGATTATTGTTATATCCCGGAATGCCTCGGCTGTGACAATAACGCCGTCAAATAAGTCAGGCTCAAACAGGGAGTAAATTATGTTCTCATAATTCAGCAGATCATCGTCCTGCCAGTGGTTGTATATGTTTGAGTAGACCGCAACATCGGTGTCTTTCCGGAATGCGGCTTCGGATATTCCGTATAGTATATCGCGCTGTTCGGACGCGTCGGCTCTTGCGGTAATGACCGCTATTCTTCTGCGCATAATATCACCCCGTTTACAGTATAGCTTAATTCCGCACTAAAGTCAAGAGCAAAAGTGCATATTATGATTAAAAGGTGGATTAAACGAATATATGCTATTGAATTTCTGCTTTGCAATGTATATAATAAAACAAAGGCAATACCGCGCAAAGATTGTGCGTGTATTGCGCAGGTAGATTAGCCAATAATACGCTTCGCTGATTGGCTAATCTTGATTTTTTGTCAGATTGTACAACGATGACGCGGCAAGGCTGTTGCCTTGCAAGGGTAAATTGTGCAATATGCAAGTTTGGCGCAACACGAAACATGTTTGTTGAACAATCATGTGATTATTTGCGCCAAACTAGAAAGATGCAAGCAAGACGCGTAAAAAATCCAATAAATGGTCTTTGCGTGGCGTTGCCCAAAAACAAAGAGGTGATAATAATGAAAATAAGTGAAAATTGCTACAAGCTGGAAAATACGGCAAATCCAATTTCGCCGAATGTATTCTGCGCCGACCCGACAGGCGTTGAGTACAACGGCAGACTGTATATTTACGGCACTAACGACCATCAGCAGTACGAGGCAGTCGGCGATGACGGAAAGAACGACTATGTTCACATAAAATCCATCGTTATGCTGTCAACTGACGATATGGTGAACTGGGAATACCATGGCTTCATAGACACCGCAAAAATAGCGCCTTGGATAGTGAATTCATGGGCACCGTCCGTAGCTTCCCGAGTTGAGGCGGACGGAAAAACTCATTTTTACCTTTACTTTTCGAACAGCGGCTGCGGTGTAGGAGTGCTTACGGCGGAACACCCTCTCGGACCGTGGAGCGACCCTCTCGGAAAGCCGCTAATCTATCAGGATATGCCGGGGCTTGAAAACTGTCCTGCGCCCTTTGACCCGGGAGTATGCCTCGACGAAAACGGCACAGGCTGGCTTGCGTTCGGCGGAGGGACCCCACCTGCAAGTAATACGCTGCACACATATATACCTAAGATAGTGCGGCTGGGAAAGGATATGCTTTCGTTTGACAGCGATTTCGTTCCGATAGACGCTCCGTATTTCCTCGAGGCAAGCGAGCTGAACTACGAAAACGGAACTTTTATCTACACATACAGCACGGATTGGCAGTCAAGAGAAAACTGGAACAGAACGGACGTTCCGGCGCCGGGAATATGCAGCATGGGCTGTCTGACGAGCAAAACTCCCCTTGACCCGGAAAGCTGGCAGTTCAGGGGCGGATTCTTCCTAAACGCCGGTGATTCCGGAATGGACTGGTGCAACAATCACACCCACCTTATCGAATATAAGGGAACAAGGTACATTCTTCACCACACACTTCACATTCAGGAGCGCATGAAACCAAAGGGAGGATTCCGCTGTATGTGCGTGGATCTACTGCCTTACACGGATACGGAATTCCCCGTCACAAAGGCAACACGCGAAGGCGTCACGCAGACTCAGCCGCTCGACCCGTATAAAGCTCACAGTGGTGCGGAGATGTTCACCTGCGCAGATATGTGGTACGAACAGATATCCACCGGCAAAATGGCTGTGAAGTCGCTAGCAGGGGGCGCATGGACTTACGTAAAGGGCGTGGATTTCGGCAAGGGCACAGAAAAGCTGCTCGTTACCGCAAAGGGCATGGGCGTTATCGAGCTTCGTCTTGATGACAGGAATTCCGAACCGTTGGGAGTGATCGAACTCGCAAATGATGGATTTGATAAAATTCCTGTGGTTCTTCCCACAAAAATAACAGGAATTCACAATGTATATTTTGCATTTTCCAGCAAGGACATCTGCCTTGAAAGATGGCAGGCTGAATGAAAGGAGTAACCATGAACAAGAAGATAACAGCTTTGATTTGTGCGGTGGCTATGCTGCTTGTTTCCGGCTGTTCCGGGCAGAACGGCTCGGGTGATTCATCTGCGCAGACGGAAAGCTCTGCCGACAGCGTAGACAGTGTGAGTGAAGCGGAAATAATCGACAGCCTTAACAACGGAATAATAATCGACGAGGTAAGCGGAAATGTCTACAAAGACGAGCGTAACGCCAATCCCATTTCGCCGAATATATTCTGCGCAGACCCCACCGCAGTCGAATACAATGGCAGACTGTATGTATACGGCACGAATGACACCCAGCAGGCGGAAAACGATACCGTCAATGATTACCGCTATATAAAGTCACTGGTGGTTTTATCCACAGACGACATGGCGAACTGGATATACCATGGCAGGATAGAAGTCGACGAAATAGCGCCGTGGATAGCAAATTCATGGGCACCGTCCATCGTTTCCCGCGTTGAGGAAGACGGTCTTACGCACTTCTATCTGTACTTCTCGAACGGCGGCGGCGGTGTGGGAGTTATTACCTCCACCGACCCGGTAGGTCCGTGGTCTGACCCTCTCGGCGCACCGCTGGTTTATCAGAATATGCCGGGGCTTGAGAATTGCCCTGCGCCGTTCGATCCGGGCGTCTGCATTGATGAAAACGGCACAGGCTGGCTTTCTTTTGGCGGCGGAAATCCTGCGGACGGCGGCGGTGTTATACATACCAATGTGCCTAAGATAGCACGTCTGGGCGCGGATATGCTTTCGTTTGACAGCGAGTTCGTTTCTATTGACGCCCCGTATTTCTGTGAGGCAAGCGAGCTGAATTACATCGACGGCACCTATTATTACACCTACTGCAACGACTGGCAGAACCGCAGCAAATGGGACCGCAAGGACATTCCTGCGCCGCCTACATGCAGTATGGCATACATGACCACAAAAACTCCCCTTGACGCAGACAGCTGGGAATACAGGGGTGCATATTTCTACAATGCCGGTCAGAATGCCGACGGCGAATCCGGAATGCGCTGGGCCAACAATCACACGCATTTCTGCGAGTATCAGGGAACGAACTACATTGTCCACCACACGCTCCTTCTTGAAGAACTGTCAGGCGGCACAGCAGGTTTCCGCAGCCTTATGGTTGATTATCTTCCGATGAATGCGGCTGACGGAGAGATCCCGATAACTGCCGCAACGCGTCATGGCGTATCTCAGATAAAGCTTCTTGACCCCTACGCTGAAAACAGCGGCGCGGTTATGTTCACGTCTGCCGATATAGGTTACACCGATGGTAACGACCCTGCCGCAAAGAGCAAGGCAGACGGCGCATGGATCTATGTAAAAGGTGCGGATTTCGGTTATGGCGCTTCCGCTTTCACCGCTGATGTTAAAGGCAAGGGCAGAATCGAGGTTCGCCTTGACAGCATTTCCGGCGAGGCAGTATCTTTCATTGAATTTGACAACGCTGATTATGCTAAGGTTCGTTCTGCTGAATTCAGTCAGTTTGACGGCAGAAATCACAATATCTATCTGGTATTTTCCGGCGCGGATATTGAACTGAGATCGTGGCAGTTCACAAAGGGCAGCGAGGAACTCCGTCCCGAGGAGAACATCTCAGATACCGAGATAAAGTACGAAACTCTTATACTTACCGGGCAGGCTGTAAATCCCGGTCCAAGTCCGTCGGCAGTTGTCGAAATGACCGGTGACGGTGAGTATTCCGTGAAGTCCACCTCATTTGAAAAAGACAGCGAGTTGCTTAACTTCGGTTTCATCAACGTTGACCCGGACGCGAAATACAAGGTACATGTCAAGTCCGTAGGTCTTGAAACGGAAAACGGGATCGTTGAAGTCCCTGTAAACGCAGAGCTTGACCCGTCAAGCGACTCCGCAAATGGGCTTGCTAACGGCTGGATGGGCGCTGAGATAGGTTCCGTGGTTTACGGCACCGAGGAATGCGGTATAGTTGCCGCAGAAACCACTGTCGACTGGATAGGCTACCGTTTTGCACTCGTAATAAACGGTGAGGAAGTTCCCTTTACCTCAATAACCTACAATCTTGAAATAAGTGATCTTATCCTTGATTAAGGTGAGAAAATCATAATTTAGGAGGATCTTCAATGAAACGTGTTTCTGTTGTTAAAATCATAGGATTGGTTATTTCAATGTTATTGAGCGGATGTACCGCAAATGTCGTAAACCCAGGTGATTTATCGGATCAGACAAATTCTGATAGCATTACGGATAACAATGCTTCCGGAAACGACCTTACCGCAACGGAGGTTATCCGGCTCATGGGCAACGGAATAAACCTCGGCAACACGCTGGAGGCATACAATCACAAAAGCTATGTGGATTCAGGGATAAACCCCACTTCCTTTGAAACGCTTTGGGGACAGCCCGTCACCACAAGGGATATGATAGACGATATGAAAGCTATGGGCTTCGATACTCTCCGCATTCCTGTGGCATGGACCAATGGCATAAATTACGAGAGCGGAGATTACACCATTGACGAGCGGCTCATGAACCGTGTCGATGAGGTAGTCAATTATGCTCTTGACGCTGATATGTATGTTATACTGAACGACCACTGGGACGGAAGCTGGTGGGGAATGTTCGGCTCCGGTGACGAGGCAGTTCGTGAAAATGGAATGGCACTTTATAAGTCCATGTGGACGCAGATATGCGATCATTTTTCCGATTATTCCTACAAGCTGATATTTGAATCTGCAAATGAGGAACTTGGCGACAGACTCAACGATGGCGAAGTCACCGGAACAGAAGGAGTTCTCAGCGAGGACGAACGCTACGAAACAACGAACAGAATTAACAGCGAATTTGTTAAGCTGGTACGTTCGACCGGCGGCAAAAATGCAGACAGATTCCTGCTTATCGCAGGGTACAACACCGACTTCAGGAAAACATGCGATGACAGATACCAAATGCCGGAGGACACTGCAAAGGACAAGCTTCTGCTTTCAGTACATTATTACACGCCGTGGGACTATTGCAGTGACAGCACTGTAAACCAGTGGGGAACTCCCGGCGATTACGAGGAGCAGAATTCCCTTTTTCAGATGCTGACTAAATTCACAGACCAGGGATACGGCGTGGTTATAGGCGAATATGCCGTTATGGGTGCGGCGGATAAACCCGATAGGGATAAGTTTTACGCCAATCTTCTGGATAACTGCGACCTGTATAATTACTGCCCCGTTCTCTGGGACTGCAGCGATTTTTACAAAAGGGTCCTCAGAAAAACTACCGATGAAAACATAGCAAAGCTGTACAGCGACAGACGCGCTTCGACCGAAGAAGGCAAGGATTATTCCGAGATCCAGTCTGCCGCAAGGGAGAGAATGGACAAGTCGATAAAGGCGGCTGAAGACGAATTTATGGCGAGCGTATCCATTCCGGCTTCTGATGATACCGCAGTGGCATGGATAATGTACCAGAGTCTTGATTATTCAGTTCAGTACTGTGTCGGCAACAAGTACGACCCGACGGATATGACCCTGGGTATCGTTGCAGACAATGCTGAGATAACCGGTGAGGGAACCTACACCGTCAGTCTGGATTTCTCGGATTGCGGTATTGCAAGGGGAGTGTTTTTCTCGGCTCTCGGGATTTACAACGGCGAGAAGTTCTTCCCGGGTTATACTATCTCTATTGATGAGGTTAAGGTAAACGGCGAAGTCCGTGAGCTATCCGGCAAGGAATATACCTGTTCCGACGACGGTAACTGCACGAGAGTAAACCTCTATAACCAGTGGGTAACATCTGTCCCCGATGACGTCAGATGCGCCGACGGCGACAATTCCGGTCTGTCTGCGACTGTTCTTTCCGTCAAAGACGATGAGATACTTTCGACGCTGGAAATAACATTCACTTATTCAGCGCCATAAATCAGATTACCCGTGATATTCAAAATCTAAGCCGACGGATTCCATCAGCACAGTGATCCGTCGGTTTATGTGTCAACGCATTGGAGGAACCGTTATGGATTATACAAAATCAGTTGAAAAATGGGGCGTTTTCGAGTTTTACTCCGAGGGAACCACCGCTGGCAACCCATTCCTGGAACGCAGTATCACTGCGCTATTTGAAAGCGATTCCGAGCGCAAAACCGTCAATGGTTTTTACGATGGGAACGGAATATACAAAGTAAGATTCATGCCATCGTTTGAGGAAGAATACCATTTTACGGTCTGCGGGAATTTTTCTGACAGGAAATACGAAGGAACTTTTTCTGTCACGCCGCCGTCGGAAAATAATCACGGCTGCGTAAAGGTACATAACAAATATCATTTTCAGTATTCCGACGGAACACCTTATTATCCTGTCGGCACGACCTGTTATGTATGGAATCTGCAAAGCGATGACCTTATCGCGCAAACTCTTGAAACTCTGAGAAATTCCCCGTTCAACAAGATACGTTTCTGCGTATTTCCTAAAAGCTACTGCTACAATTCACGTGAGCCGCGCTCCTATCCATACGAGGGTACTCCGGTTGACGGAAGTGCTATCACAGAGGACAATGTGTGGGGCTACGGTCCGGACTCCAAGGGCAACAACTGGGATTTTGAGAGGTTTAACCCCAAGCATTTTCAGCATATTGAATACTGTATTGGCGAGCTTCAAAAGCTGGGTATTGAGGCAGATATTATCCTCTTTCATCCGTATGACCGCTGGGGCTTCTCAACAATGACAGCGGAGTGCAACGAACTTTATCTGAAATACACAGCGGCAAGGTTTTCGGCTTTCAGAAATGTATGGTGGTCATTTGCTAATGAATATGACCTGATAAAAAACAAGAGCATTGAGGACTGGGAACGATATGCGCAGATAATCGTAGAAAGCGACCCGTATGATCACCTGCGATCAATACATAACGGTAATCAGTTTTACGATCATACAAAGTCATGGATAACGCACTGCAGTATTCAGCGTTCTCCGGAGGGAACATCCGAGTGGAGAAAAAGCTATGGCAAACCGATAGTAATTGACGAAATGCTATACGAGGGAAATATTCAGTATGCGTGGGGGAATATTTCGCCGCAAGAGCTTGTTCGGAGGTTCTGGGAAGCACTTTGCCGCGGCGGCTACGGTGGTCATGGCGAAACCTACATAGACGATAAGGCGATATGGTGGTCTCATGGCGGAGAGCTTAAAGGTGACAGCCCGGAAAGAATAGCTTTTATGCGAAAAATACTTGAGGAAGCTCCGGACGGCGGATTGCGACCCAAAAACATGGAATGGGACGAGATATGTGTGGTTCCGGAAGATGAAAATCTAGCTGATGAAACCGGTTATCACCTGTTTTATTACGGAATTTCGCGTCCGGGATTCAGATATTATCATATTGACGATAATAATATATACACCGTCGACATTATAGACTCATGGAACATGACGGTTGAGAATGTCGGAAGTTTTAAGGGACGTTTCAGAATTGATTTGCCCACAAGAGAGTATCTTGCGGTTAGAATTAAGAAAGCAGGGGATGAGATAGAATAATGTTCGCCCCGATATGATTTTTGCTGACAGACCTCTGCGCGATAAATCTCCCTAGCCGCTCTCCCGTATCCAACAGCTTGAACTCCGCGAACAAGTCCATCAGACCGTTGCTGGCAGGCGTGCCCGTAAGCCCCACTATCCGTTTCAACTTCTGACGGTCTTTCATAAAAGCCTTGAACCGCTTCGACTGGTGGCTCTTGAAAGACGAAAGCTCGTCAATTACCGCCATATCGAAATTGAAGGCAGAAGCTGCCCCAGCGTCAGTCCGCTTTCCTCGACTAGCCATTGTATGTTTTCGCGGTTAATGATGTAGATGTTGGCGGGAGTGCGGAGAGCTAAGGCAACACCGCACAATTAACGCCCCATTGCCATAAAAAGAATGACATGTTGTGAAATTCGCGCGGGTTACTCATCAGGCTCGCTAGGGCGCACTGAATCAAACTGCCAGATGAGGTCTGTCAGCCAGAATCAGATTCGCCAGGGCGAACATGATATTCAATTTAGCGGTCTGTTTTCGCAGACCTTTGTACCGGGTTTTTCGGTACCTGAGCAGTCCTTTGACTACCCCAAAAACGTGTTCAACCTTTGACCTGACTGATGATTTCTCCCTTTCCCGGCGTTTGATTTGTGCCTTTGATCTGACGGAATTGTCCTTGCTCTGAGATGGACGGCGGTTCAATTTATGGTCGCCTCTAAAAACCTCATGCGAGCGAAAATGGGCAGTGCGCACCATCTTCGTCGTCAAACCTCCTCGTAAGGCATACAGCCTTACGAGGAGGTTTTCCTAGAATCTGGCACACCCTGCCCATTTTTGCTTTTCACACCGGTTTTTAGA
>ERZ1027059.225-NODE-225-length-23318-cov-8.708163_pt1 | contig 23318 bp, 28 predicted proteins | sample MGYA00519425_ERZ1027059 | MGnify/ENA primary metagenome ERZ1027059 (study PRJEB26926, sample SAMN06164566) | human gut metagenome | biome: ENVO:00009003; feature: ENVO:2100002; material: ENVO:00002003 | host: Homo sapiens | place: USA | collected 2012 ... | reverse complement strand
ACACAATGGAGAATAATAATTTATATAAAATAATCGGAATCGCCACATATACAGGAATTTCAAAAAGCAACAAGAAACCATACACGATGAAAACACTTGAGATTGAATTTAATGAAACGCCGGCACAGGTCAAAACATTCTCAGACGCACCTGTTCAGATCGGGGATTATGCCAAAATCGGATTAGGAATCAAAAAAACACTATACGGCACAGAACTGGTTCCATCAGTGGACGAAATCGTACCTGCTGCCAATGTGGAATCTCAGAAAGGAACAGGTGATGCAAATGACAGTAAATGATGCAGTAAATAATTTGTTTTCCACTTATTCAAAGTATGGAACAACCAAAGAACTTCTGCGGAATATGATTGAAAATGGAATAAAGCGAGGATTCTCTGTTCGAGCTGCTTATAATGGCGTCCGGATGTGTCTCGGAAAGGAAACCGGAGAAAAAGAGTATTTCACACTGGACGAGCTTCAAGAAATTACTGGAGAATCTCGTGAGGAGCTTGTCGCAAGAGCTGAACAGATGAAGAACGAGCTTCGTGCAGCAGGCAAAAATCCAGATGAATACATCAAGGAGATTCCATCCGCAAATCATAATATTTTATTTTTCCCGGAAGGATTAACATCATAATTAAGTTGCTGATTACTATAGGATTGTGATACAATCACAATAAGGAAAGTCAGAACACACAAAAGGCGGCCTACCCTCTTCGGAGGGGTAACCCTCCAGACGAAAGAAAGGAGGGATGCCAATGATTACATATTCTGAATTAATTCAGACTGGTATTTTCATTGTATCTCTTGTAGGATTGTGTTATACAATCTTCGGGAGAAAAAAATAGCCGCCCACTACTCGCAATAGTGAACGGCTGTAATTAAAACAGCTATTAAATTATTAGGGTAGGTCGCTGTGTGCTGACTTTCCCTTTTCTATCCTTAATATATCATCTTTGTTCCGGTATATCAAGTCCAATTACGCTATTTTAGAATGTTTTAGGATGTTTTAGCACGTTTTCGTTAGTCACATTTTTTATTTCTCATTGACCTGATCAGCGTTGATTTACTGATTCCTGTCATCTGGACCACCTCTTTGTATGAATGGTCTAACAATAGGTCTAGCGCATGGTCTAGCTGTTTTTGATTATATTTCTTTGGTCTACCCTCTACAAAATCTGGGTTTTGTCTGGCAATTGCCTTACCAGCTTGACAGCGTTCAATGATCTGGTTTCGTTCAAGTTCTGCTACAGCTAAGAGAGTAGTTATGAAGAATTGCCCCATAGCTGTATCTTCCAGTAATCCGACATTAAGAACATGAACAGAGCATTTTTTTTGGAATAAATCCTTTACTATCTTGATTCCTTCCTCTGTGTTTCGTGCTAACCTGTCCAGCTTACTAACTACCAGCATATCTTTTTCTTTCATTTTCTGGATCACATCATTAAACACGGGTCTGTCCGTAGTGGTTCCAGTATATGCCTCTTTGTAGATCTGAGCATCATTATACCTTGAAAGTATCTCCTGCTCTTGGGCTTCCAGGCTATTGCCGTCTTTAGCCTGTCCTTTTGTCGATACACGACAATATCCGAATATCATTTACTATTTTCTCCTTTCGTTAGCGACACTAAGTTATGACACCGTTTTATGCCTTGATTTTACATCTGTTGGTTTTTGGTGTCAATACTTTAAAGTTTTGGCACTTTTAAATTGAACCATAATTTACATTATTGTCTGTCAATTCATCTGTCAGGGATTCTTCAGAAAATGTAATCAAAAAGGAGCTACCTTCGGCATAGGCAACTCCTTTGAATGAAAATAGAAAAAGCAATAATGATATTCGATTATCTTATTATATCATATACAGAACATAGTTTCAAGCCTTCTTTATTATTTCAATATCATATTCCTTAAGAATTTTCTTTATTTCTTCGACTACTTTCAAACGTTTCTTCTCTGCTGATTCTTCTTTAAACCTTAAGCTTATACTGTATTCGCCTCCTGAATTCGCATTTCTGGAAACTTCACTAACAATATTGTCTGGTTCTAAGAGATACTTTTCCAGCTTATCCTGTAGATCTACATTCCAATTCGCGGGTTTATTCAGTTCCAATTTAACTGTGCAAATTTTTTTGTTTATAGAATCTTTAATAAAACCATTTACACTTTCTCCGGCAGTAGTTGCTGCTGCTTTGATTTCTTCATATTTCTCTTTCTGGACGTCTAAAGGAATACGCTTAATGCTTTTTTCACGATATTTCGTATTTGCCTTCTTTTGACTTTCTGATAGCGGCATAGTACACCTTCTTTCTATTTTAATAAAGTAGAAAAGTTTTAAATATGTACACCTCTTCCACTGTATCCCCATTATATCACTAAAATCAATATACGTACACATATAAATTTCACAAATATGTGTACGTATATTTGTGAATAATGCCAATTGATATATACGTACACATATAATATAATGTAATTAGTTCAAGGGAACAGAGCAGCAGCGAAGAGTGAAAATGATGTAGCTACAACACATCAAAGACACTAACATAACACCGGGCGAGGGTAAGGGGATAATGAGACGGTCGAGAAACCTTAGATAGCTTTAAGACCTGCCGGGGCTGATGGGAATCCCAAATAAAGGAGGAATGACATATGAGATATAACTTGTCAAAGATTATGTTGAAAGCCTGGAAGATTTACCGCAAGACAAAAGGCATCAATTTTGCTGAAGCACTTCATAGAGCTTGGTTATCTGCTAAGGCAGAAGAAATCAATGCAAAGAGAATCGAAACTGCAAAACAGGCAGCAGGAGTCACCGAGCAGGTTAATACCTTTGCCAAATGGAAAGAAGCCGGCTACAAAGTGATTCACGGAAGCAAAGCACTATTTGGTGCCGTCCTGATCTGGGGAAGCCGGGGAGACGGAGCTGAATATAAAGCAAGTTTCTTCGGCAAGTCGCAGATAGAACCTATTTAATAAGAAAGCCCTTACCAGACTGGTCCTCTGATAGGGGCAGACAACCCGACAATTCATCAAAATGGGGAGTCGTAGGCATTATAACACGCTTGCCCTTCCCTAACAAGGAGTAAACAACATGAATCGATACACATTGATGACTTATGAGCAGTGGCAGCACTGTTTCAAGACAGCACTTAAAAGAACCATCAAGCAAAAATTTATCCAGGCATTGCAGATTCTGGTATTAACCATCATCTTTTTGATGCCGGTTTGGATGTTCCTGGACTGGCTGCTGAGAGGATATTAAACGTAGAATAGGAGATAGAATATGGATTTTTTAAAAATTTATGATACCAAAATCAACGAAGAACTGAAAAAATATGAAAAACTGCAATGGGAAATGTACTATCGGACACTGCTTCCGGAGCGTATGCAGCAGTTTGAACAGGAATATATCGGAAATTCCAAAGACAAAGAACAGGCAATGAAACAGCATGAAGCGGAATTAATGGCGAAACACGCTGGCAGAATCCAGAGATTACTTAATCAGAAGCGCGAGAGACTGACTGTTGAATGCCTGGGAGAGCTCATTGACCGCCTTGAAACTGCACAGTATGAAGCAGATCAGAAAGATAATGAATTTAATCCGGAAGATTATGAAGAACTTCCGGTAGATGAACAGCGAGATTCTTCTTGTGAGGATGAAGCACCGACGCTCGCATCCGAAATAATTGCAGATCAGGACGCCGAGATTAAAAAGCTCAAAGAAGAACTGCTGAAAGCCAGAAATGACGCAAAGGCTTTTGAAGAGGACTGGCAGTATGTTCTTGATCAACGTGAACTGCTGAGAGCACAATTGGACATCATCACCTTCACATTGAAATTTTATGACTTTGGGTGCTTGGAAAATGTTCAAAATGTCGTACGAGCCATGTACGAACTGCAGCCACCGAAAGAAGAGGATGAACAGGAGGGAGAACATAATGAAAAGGTGTGACTTGACTCAGGTTCCTTGTAGAGAAGCTATTGCAGAAGTTATTAAAGAGAACAAGAATAGATATTTCTTACAAAGAACATACGACGTAGCGAAAATTCTTCTGGAAGGAAGCAGAGAATCGACGTTGCAGAAAATGTCCGAAGAAGACAGAGGCAGATTCTTTCTGATATGGAATATTTTAAGCTTAAATAATGGTGAGGATATTAGAAGAATACTCAGCTTGTCAAATTACTTAATAATTAAGGGACAGAAAGAAACAGTGAACCAGAGAAATGCGTAAAAAGAGTATAAAAAAGAAAGGGCGGAAGATAATTCCGTCCCTTAATAAAGGAGATACATGAACGAATTACAGGTTTTTAATTCAAAAGAGTTTGGGGATATCCGAACAACAGAAATTGACGGGAAACCGTACTTTGTAGCGAATGATGTAGCGAGAGCACTGGGATACAAAAGACCAGCAGATGCAGTTACGGCACATTGCAAGGGGTCGGTAAAACACCGATACCTTACCGATGGAGGAGAGCAGGAATTAAAAGTTATCCCAGAGGGTGATATATACCGCCTTACCGTTCGCAGTAAACTCCCGTCGGCAGAAAAATTCGAGAAGTGGGTATTTGACGAAGTTATTCCATCTATTCACCAATATGGAGCATACATGACTGAACAGACTATTGAGAAAGCCCTTGCTTCTCCGGACTTCTTAATTCAACTGGCAACTAAGCTGAAAGATGAACAGACAAGACGTAAAGAAGCCGAAGCGGAAATCAGAGTGAAAGACCAGATTATTGGAGAACTCAAGCCAAAAGCCGATTACTACGATGAAATCTTGAAGAATCCGGGACTTGTAACCATCACCCAGATTGCCAAAGATTATGGGATGTCAGGTAAGAAGATGAACAGAATTCTTCATGAACTGGGAATTCAGTATAAACAGAGTGAGCAATGGCTTTTATACAGTGACTACCATTGTCTCGGATATACTCAATCTGAAGTTACTGATATTATCAGATCTGATGGAACTCCAGACGTAAAACTTCTTACTAAGTGGACCATGAAAGGTCGCCTCTTTCTTTATAATAAGCTGAAAGAAAAAGGTATTATTCCGGTAATTGAGCAGGGAAATTAATTCAAGGCGCCATGGTGCTACATATTGTTGTATGTTATAATATTTATATATAAATTCAAAGGAGGGCACGTTATGACTGAGCAGGAAATGCAGGCAAAAATTGAGAAAGATCTGGAGGAATTCGAACAGGAACAGTGGCGTAAATTCGAAGAAGAGGACTTAGCAGAAAAATATGAGAAGTTCACTGAAAAGTTTGCCGACAATCCGGACATTGACCAGCAGGAAATTGATGATCAGTGGAAAGAGGAAAAAGAAGAACTGGAAGCAGATTTTAAAGATGATCTGAAAGATCTCCTCAAGGAAGAGGAAGAACGATTGATTGAGTACTATTCAGATGATTTAGATTAAAATATCGGGCGGTATATGGATGATTCTGTATACCGCTTTTCCTTTAATATTACAGGTATCTATCTAAAGCTAGACCGTTATATCTATGTATAAATAGATATTTTTATAGATTAATATATCTTGCCACATACCACAAATCCGTGTAAGATATGTATCAGAAAATAGGAGGGCAAAATGATGAAAACTATTGTATTGGCAAACCAAAAGGGCGGATGTGCGAAGACTTCCACGACTCACGCTCTGGGTATCGGCTTGGCAAACCGAGGCTATAAAGTATTGCTGGCAGATCTGGACGCACAGTGCAACTTATGTGATTACTGCGGAGTTGATACGGAGAATGCATCCGCTACACTGTACAATGTATTCCATGGACAGGCCACCATCCAGGATGCAATTGTAAATATTCGATTAGGGGTTGACCTATTGTTAGGCGATCTATTATTCACCAAAGCAGATTCCGAATTCGTGCAAATCGGTAGAGAAACCATGCTCAAGAAAACTCTGGGAACTATACAGGACCGCTATGACTACTGCATTATAGATACTGCTCCAAGTCTTGGAATCTTATTGGCCAATGCGTTAGCTGCTGCCGATGGCGTAATCATTCCCCTTACAGCAAGTAGATTCTCCCTCAAGGGTATGAACCAGCTTTCACGATTTATCGACGAAATCAGAGAAGACAGAAACCCAACCCTTAAAATTAATGGAGTGTTGCTGACTCGTTTTAATAAGCGAACTGTTCTCAACCGGTTATTATTAGATGAGGTGCAGCAGTCTGCAGAACAACTCGGAACCAAGCTTTATAAGACGACTATACGCCAGTCTATCGTGATGGATGAGTCTCAGGTTATGCAGGAAGATATCTATTCTCAGAATAGCAGCATTGCAGAAGACTATAACAATTTCGTAGATGAATTCTTGGAGGATGAACATGGCGATAAATAAGAATGCGTTGCAGGCGAAGTTACAATCAGATCGTGAGAATCGTGCGCATATTCCAGAGCAGAATACAGAATCTAAAATGAAACAAGTCCTCTCAGCTACCAGCGCAGTACCTCAGCCAAAGCAGAAAAAGAAACCAAAGAAAGAAACACATAAGACATTCACAACATGGGTAGAAAAACAGAAGCTAGCCGAATGGAAAGCATATATTGCAACAAAGAACATTAAGTCTGAAGACCTGGCATTATATGCTATTCAGCATTGGATTGATCAGGTTGCACCAATTACGCCAGAAGAACAAGAAGATTATCGCAGAAACTTAGAGCATGAATTGGCAGATATTGATAAAGATGCACGATTGAAAAAGAAATAGATATATGTATTGATTGTTTAATCTATCTTTTAATAGATATATAGCTAGACCTTAATGATTATAAGGGTTTCCATACTGTTTCATGCGTGGAAATCCTTTCTTTATGTCCGAATAAAACATGCCCTGGGGGGGGTCTGTACAGAAAGAGGGGGCCCGCCGAATAATCCGCACGATTTTTTCCGAGAAACAAAAAGGCCCCTCTTACACCTATGTCTCAAATTTCCCGCAAAAAATAAAAAGGGGCCGGAATATTCTTCCGAACCTTCTGGATGTCCGTTTTTCGGACAGTCAAAACAGATAAACGAAATATCGTGGCAGAAGCGTTGGGGTATAGCAATGCCAAAGTTCCCATTCTAGGAATTTGCTCAAAATTGCTTAGACGAAATTCGTCACGCCAAAATAGCCTTGTATTCCGCCCGTATATCAATTCTAAATCATTAAGCGGTAAATTGTGCCAATAAACCAATAAAACCGCTATACGGAGCAAATACGGCGTTTCTACGTGAATATGAGAAATGATTCCCTTTTGAAAGCAGTTTGAATAATGAAAGCGCATCTGCCCTCATTATTTGTTAGATCAGGTTCATCAATATGACAAAATCTCAAAAATAATTATTGAAACTATATTTATAAAGATTTATAATAAAAATATCAGAAGAAAGGAGCTGGCAGTATGACACGAGAAGCATTACAAGAACAAAATAAACAACTTCTTCAGGAACTGAAAGAAGCCAGAGCGCAGATTCAGCGGCTACAACAGATGGTTGAGAAATTAAATGATGCAACTGATGAAGCCTATCTCAAATCAAGATATTATGAAGCTGATCAGGCCTGCATGAGGTATTTAAAGAATCAAGTAGAAACATTAAAGAGCCAGCTTTCAAATAGCCAGGAAAAGAACCGGAAAGCAAATGAAGAAATCAGGCTGTTGAATTTAGAGAGGGATGCTGCCATTGAAAACATGGCATACGCTCAAGACATACGAAACGACGCTTACAAAGATTCATGGCACTACAAGACGTTAACCCATGAACTTGAAGTTGCTCATAGTGATTGTAGACGGTTAAAATTTGCGAATAAACAGCTTCAAGAAAGCAATGAAGTCCTTCAGCAAAAGGTTGAGGACTTGAAATACAGTGTTGAGGAACGGCATAAAGAAACAATAGAAGCGTACAAGTCTATGTCTGAAATGCGTGATAAGCACGAGAAAGAACTTTCAAAGTCACAGCGGAAAATCTGGAAACTGGAAGATGAGAATAAAAAGTTTCAGGAACGTTCGGAAAATTTGAAGAATCCGTTTAGAGCCGGCAGGAAGAAGAACGATGATAAACAGAAAGAAAAGTATAAGATGTTCAGTGACCTTGTCAGAACGGGAATCTCCATGGAGAACATCATGGAAACTATGCAGATTAGTCGCAGTACTTATTTCAGATTTTTGAAAAGATATAAAGAAGATTGTATGAATAATAGCAGTAAATAAATTCGATGAAGCCTCGGTCAGTTTGACTGGGGTTTTATTTTAATCTGAAACAGAAGATGCGTTTTCATACGTGTATATATTATATACGTTTATATCGTTTAACGTTTAGGGGGCCTTGAAACCCTTGATTTTACTGGGTTTTTGAGACATAAAAACGAGAAATATACAGTAATAAACGAGAAATATACAGTTTAAAAACGAGATTTATACAGTTTGCAGAGAGAACGCCATAATTTTAAAACGAGAAAAATACAGTTTAAAACGAGAATTTTCACTTGAATTTTATCGTTTTAAATGGTATGATTTATTCATCATTTGTATGGGGGATTTTATATGGATTTAGCAGAGCATATCTGGAGCACGGATGAAAATAATGAATTGAAAAAACGAGATATAGACACTCGTGAATCTGTCCGGACTGTTACATCAAATCAATTTATAACAGCCTGTGGGTTGGAAAATATAAGCCTAAAGGCAAGGAAACTTTTATATGTAGCAATTGGCCAGTGCAGAGTAACGGATACAGAATTTTATGAGTATTCTCTTTCTGTTAGGGATTTTGCCGCATTGATGGATGTGGACCCCAGTAATGTTTACAGAGAGGGAGAGTCAATTGCGGATGAACTTTCTAAGGGGTTTATAAAAATCAAACCGGAAAGCAGCACTGTTAAATTCAAGAATTATCCGTTATTTGCGGAATGTTATATGGACAATGCTAATATCGTTTTTGCTTTAAATAAGCGAATGACAGATTATTTTCTCATGATAAAGGGGAGTTTTACACAGCCATTACTGGCAGATTTCTTAAAAATGAAAAGCCCTTACAGCATGGCGATCTGGCATCTTATGCAACGAGAGATGAACAGTCAGAAGCCAGGATTAACTCAGACAATAGCTTTTCAATTAAGTTTGCAGGAGATACGAGAAGTTACCGGCACTCAGAAGAAATTTGAACGTTTAAGCGATATTAAAAGATATGTGTTGGATAAAGCAATTAGAGAAATCGAAGAGAATTGTGGCGTTGTGATCACATATACAAATATCAAAAGAGGTCGAACTGTGACGGGATTTCAGTTTGAGGCAGTATCTGAATTTCATGTAGATCCATCTAAAATTAAGCAGTCTACCAGAAATAAAGTAAATGTGAGAAAAACACAGCCGATGATAGAACCCCCAAATAATGTAAAAAAATCTGCAAATAAAAATGAAGTACCTGGACAGGAAAGCATATTTGATATTTTGGAGAAAATGCAGTAGGAAGGTATGGATATGACGGAAAAACAAAGAATTATGATTCAGGGAATTCGGGGACGGTGAAGTACATATGAAAGAAGAATATGAGAAATATCGACACGATTTAATAGAATACATAGCGCGAAAGATACCTAAAATACCTATATTTCCTGGTTTAGCTGGAGTTATACCCACAATAGGAAGTGGTATGGCTACTGCCAGTGTACCTGGAATAAGTACTCAGCTTGCAAATTATATGAAAAATAAACAGGAACCTTTTAATAAATGTCTGTTTCGGATGATAGATAAAAAGGGGTTGAAAGATTCTGACGTATATAAGCAGGCAGGACTCACTCGTCAGATGTTCTCAAAGATTAGGTGTAAAAAAGATTACACTCCAACTAAAGCAGTAATGCTGTCTCTGGCAGTAGGAATGCACCTTTCAGTAGAAGAAACAGAACAGTTATTGGCAAGTGGGAATCAGCTTTTATCCAGATCGGACACAGGAGACTTAATTGTGAGATTTTTCATGGAACAGGGAGAGTATGATTTGGATTTGTATAATGCGTATTTATTTGAGTATCACCAGCATCTTCTTGGAAGCATCCCAAAAGAGCAATGATAAAATGTCAACAGTCTGTTTACCCGTTTTTCTTTTAAGTTTTCTATAATAAGACCATCAAAACAAACAAAACACTTACTTAAAAGAAAGAGAGGAACGTATTATGAACGCAGAACTTATCGAAGCATTAGCTACTTTAGGAAAAATTGTTATTGATATTCTTGCCGGTGCTGCTAAAAATGCATTATCTGAATCTGACGATTAATATTGATTTCAAAATTTGCATATGCTATAATGCCAGTAGGCAAAGAGAAGTGAGTAGCCCATGTGGCTCAACTACAACAAAAACCCCAGTGCTGCGAACACTGGGGTTTTCTATTCCCTATTTTTTGATGGAAGGGCTTATGTCCATAGGCTAGTTACCGACTATTTGTCACCGTCCAACCATTTGATAATGTAATGGCAAATCACACCACCCACAACAGAGACAATAAGAGAAGCGAATAATTCCACATGGCTCACCTCCTCCCCATTACCTGTATCGGAGGCGGTAACTTTTTAATTATAACATATAATCTATAAAAAATCTAAAAATCATTTCTATCTCTATGTATACCCCTAAATTTGCATCCGAATTCAAATTTTACGGATTTCAATTGTCCCATCCGTTAATTATCTCATAGCAATCATAAGTCGCGCGCTGAATGTCTGCGGACTCGCCGAACCAGGCATCCGGCATTAACACATCAACAATCTTCTGGCGTAATTTCTGCGCAGTTGCGACGATGTCTATATTTTCAGCTATATTTTTTTCTGACTTTTCAATCTGTCCGAATGTGTCCATAGAGAAAATAAGCACATCCAGAAGAGTAACATTAATATGTAGCTGTTGTTGTGAAAATTCAATACTACGGTCTCCAAATGGTTCCAGACGTTCCATCATATGCTGCAAATCATCTATGACCATCTTCTGGTATTCCCCATCAATTTTAGACAGTGGTTTTCCTTGAAAACTTGACCATCTCATAGATTGTAATTTATACAACATTTCTCGCTCATTGTCTGTTAGATCAATCTTAAAACATTCTTGCATTGTTCGCCCTCCCATTATTATTTTACCTGTACAAAAGTATACCATATGCAGTTAAAAGTTTGCATCCGAATTCAAATTTTCATTTTCAGAGTTTTTTATCAATATATCATTGTCAAAGAAAAACGACAGGAGCTTGTTGGAAAAAAGAAAACTGCCGCCACCCGAAGAGGGAAAAGGGCAGAGTCAGCAACTGATCAGAGGCGTTTCACGTTAGCCGCCTATCCACTGGATAAATGAACGTGAGCAATTCCGGAGCTGATACCGGAAAGACAACAGGAAGTCTATAGAAATATCGCTTTATACGATTTTTTCATCGAAAAATGAACGTATAAAGCGATATAACACCAGAATCCCGGTCAATCTGGTTCCTGATGAACGACCGAAACATGAACCATAACATGAGCTGCGGAGGATGTCATGAAAAGTGACACCCCCTAAAATGCGAAAAATGTGGGTATGCTTAGCCTTAAGAATAGTATCGCTAATTAATTTTGACACAATAGGAGGGAGAGCAGATGGGACACAAAAATAAAAAATCATTAATCCGGCAAGTCCAGGAGAGACTTGATAGTATGCTTGCGATTGGTGAGAGTAAGTACATAGATAAAAAATATGATCTAACAAAGGGAAAAATCTATTCATGGACAACTTATCGTAGTTATCTGCAACAATGCTGCCAGTTTGCCCGGTATTGCAGAGACAATCATCATTGTAAGAATCTGGCAGACTGCCGGCAGTACGCGGAAGAATGGATGGAGAGCCGGAAGGATCTTTCAGCATATACTCAGAAGCTGTCTGCAAGTGCGCTCTGTAAGCTATATGGCGAAAGCCTAGAAGAACTAGGGATAACCACCAAACGAGCTTCCAGAAGCGAAATAACACGCTCCAGAGGGACTGCAAAGAGGGATAAACATTTCAGTGAAGAAAAGAACGCTGAATTTGTCGAATTTTGCCGTTCAACCGGTTTACGGCGGTCAGAAATAACGAAACTCCGCGGAGATCAGCTCATTGAGAGGGAAGGCGAACATTATATCTGTATCACTGGAAAGGGAGGGAGGTACCGGGAAGCTCCTGTATGTGGCAATGTGGAGCTTGTGATCAGAAAGATGCAGGCAGCAGGGACAGGGAAAGTATGGAAAAAAGTGCCGTCAAATGCTGATATTCATTCATATCGGGCGGATTATGCGACAAGGATATATTCCAGTCATGCCCGACCAATTGAAGAGATTCTGCAGAAAGAGCGGTATATTTGCCGGAAAGATAAGAGAGGGATTACGTACGATAGAGCCGCCATGTTAGAAGCATCAAGAGCATTGGGGCATAACCGGATCAGTGTTGTGGGTGCGCATTATTTACGCCTAGAGTAAAATCTTGACGATGATAAAAAGCCCCTGCTTACTCGCAATTGAGAAAACAGGGGTGATATTTTTTAATTTCTTTCTATGTATTTCGGCATAAAGTATGCGGAATTGTGCCCATCCCATTTATTTACAGCATAATTTATAATTTTACCATAAAGAGTTATATATGTTCCAGGTGGAAAATCACTTGCTGTATATCCTGTATTCAGAGAATATAAGATTCCCACATCACTTGGACTTCCATATGTACCGGTTTCGTCATCGTAAACCCCGACCATACTCATAGTCTTGTCAAGATGATAATTTTTTATTAATTCTTCAACCCTTGCATCGTAATATTTCTTTGGATTTATTGTACCAGAGTCTTCAATATACAGTCTTACTTTGAGATATTCGCCTTCTAAGTTATCTTCTGAAAATACAATATCTTTATAATACATTTCCTTGCAACGAGCTTTAAAATCCTGTTCAGATAACGAATCCTCATCTATAATCTTACCAGATTCATTGGCGTAATCAATTTTTCCTTGCTCAAATATTTGCGCTGGTTCACTGCCGGTAGCAGATATATTAGAATTGTCCAATTGGACTTCCCCGAGAGATATTCCATTAACAAGCCCTGTAACTGTCATATAATCACCCTCGGACAAATCTGAACGCGGTTCGAGAAGAGTCACATAGAATTTTCCGGCAGCATCATTGTCAATCTCGACAATATCTTCGCTTGCATAACTGATAGGGGCAGATATAGTAACATATTGATTGTTATATTCCTCGTAGTTATCAAACAGCTTTAGAGCTGGAAGAACAGTGGAATCTTCTATTGAAACTGCTTGTGGCACTGGGGTAGAAGTCGGCTCAGGGATAGGGGTATCTGTGACTTTTACATCTGAGTTTTCGGATGCTTTAGAACTAGAATCAGAATTATTCGTTCCAAAATGTCGCCCTGTCATAGCTACCACAACTATAATGATTATTACATATGATAAGCACCCAAGGTTTTGAGACTGAGTACCTTGAACCTTTTGAGCTTTTTGAGTTTTACGAGCTTTTTTTAATTCCTTCTTGTCCCTTCTTTCCTGTATAATTTCCGATGCACTTCTAAAAGGGTGCCCGCAATAAGGACATACATCAGCGTGCCGACTTATCTTGCGTTTACAATCCGGGCATTTCATCAATCCCATTTTCTTTTTCCTCCTTCGTAAGAATTTGATATTTTTTACTATATCATTTTTTTTAGTATTATAAAATGTAAATTTATTTCTATTTTCATATGAAAACATACGGAAGCATACATTAAAATGTTGTATAATATAAAATGTCAAAGTTGATACCAAATCATACCAAATCATACTGAATCATACTTAGATATTTGATATAATATATATGTATAAATGTATTTTTCTAACTTCCTATGAAAAAAGTATGGAATAGTATGATACAAAACTGCTATGATTATAATATAAAATATGACACTAGAAACCACTGAAAAACACTTTGGTTTTTGATATAATAAATAAATCAAAGGATATTTAAGCATCTGCAAATGAGCAGGTGCTTTTTTATTATCATAAAATATTTAATTTAAGAAAGGAGAATATGATGGTATTCGATGTAATCAAATTATTAACAACAGTTTTTTTAGCCCTGGTAGGAGGATATTTTTGCGTGAATGCCTGGAACGAACGTGACGATTCAAATAACTTGATGGGAAATACGATTTGTGGTTTATTCATGATCCTGTCATTGGTTTGTATCTGGTATAAATAGGAGGGCTGAAAAATGTTGAGAAAAAAGAAATTTTCGTTGAATAAAAGAAGCGAGCATATTGTTTCCTGCGATTTTCGGAAGATTCCGGACTACATATACAATAATGCCGGTATCAAGCGAGAAGAAATAATACAGTTTCCTCTGGTGCGCATGGAAGGGCAAAATAAATTACTGATAAATGAGAATGACCCAGATTGGGAAGCTCTCTTAATGTATTTATCTGCTCTGGATACACTTCCTGACCAGATTCTTATGGATTTGTATGGACTTTATGATAAAGAGTGCAAAGGAGTTACACTTCAAACTGTAAGAGGTTGTTCAGATACTGAAACTGTACGAAATATTATCTATATCGTTCTCCCAGAAATCTTATGGTGTCATGGTGATGTAACAATCAAAGGGAAAATTTTCCCGGAATAAATAGAGCAACGGCAATCATAAGACGTCTGTCAATATGGCAGACGTCTTTTTTTGTACTCGGATTCCATAGAAAGGAGTAAACATGGCAGATAATACAATTGACAGTCTTTCCATTGAAATTAGTAGTAATGCTTCCGGAGCTTCTCGCTCAATCACTAATTTGTGTAACAGACTTGAACGGTTAGATAGAACAACATTTTCTGGAATAAAAAATTTAAAAAGGTATTCCCAACAAATGAACGAGCTTAACAAAGCTGCACGAAAATTAAATAGTGTCAAGTTCAACAACAAGCTCTTTAATTTAAAGACTCCTAATCTCTCTAATTTCCTTGCAAACATTAAAAATGTGGGTAATTCCTCGCAGAGGGCTGTACCACAGGTTAAAAATTTTTCAAAAAATATATCAAGCATTGAAAGCAATGCAAAAAAAGGAAGTTCGGGATTATCGAAGCTACTTTCCAATGTTAAAAAAATGCTTGCACTAAAAATTTCCTTTTCAGGATTTAAAGATATGTTTGAAAAATCCTCTGAATTACTGGAAGACTTCAACTATTTTGATCAGGCATTTAATCAAGTAGCAGAAAACGCAACTAAAACTTGGTCAGAAGCAGGGTACAATTCTGCTGAGGAATACACAAACTCTTTTAGTAAAAAAGCCCGCGAACTAACTTCTAAAATGTCCGGATTCGATATTTCAGATACTGGCATCTTGTCGACAAATAAAACTGGCAAGTCACTCGGCATGGACCCGTCACTACTTTTGAATGCTCAAGCTACATTTGCACAAATATCTTCCTCCATGGGAACAACTTCTGAACAGGCGGCCAATTTGTCCGATGCATTGACCATGTTAGGGGCAGATCTCGCATCTCTCCGAAATGAAGATTTTAGCAAAGTTTATGATAATTTGACTTCAGGTTTGACCGGCATGAGTAGAGCTGTCGATAAATACGGAATCAACATTCGAGTAGCTAACTTGCAGCAGGAAGCGGCAAACCTTGGAATACAAACATCTGTTTCCAACATGAGTCAGGCTGATAAGGTTCTGTTAAGGACCATCGTTATGCTGGAAAGTTCAAAAGGAGCATGGACGGATTTATCACGGACGATTTCGCTCCCAGTAAACCAAATGCGTATATTCAAGAATAATTTGGCTATGATATCCCGATTGCTAGGAAACACCTTTCTTCCGATTGTAGCAAAGGCATTGCCATATATCAACGGACTTGCGATTGCTTTTCAGCGTCTCCTAATGGGAATTGGGAATCTGACAGGAGCAAATAAGCAGATCGGGCAAATGTACGGTGGTATCACTAAAGGTTCAGATGTGCTTTCGGATGCTCTGGACGCTGTAGATGATACAGATTTATCCGGATTGAATGCTACAACAGCTGATGCGGATGATAATTTAAAGAGTGCTGCTAAAAACGCCAAAAAGTTAAAACAGTTCCTTGCGTCCTATGATGAATTGGAGGTTATGAGCAAAAACGATGATTCATCTACAAGTCTTGGCTCAACGAAGCTTAAAGTGCCAGCTGTAGACACGTCTGCATTAGACTCAAGCATTTTAAATGATAAATTAAACAGTTTACTTGGAGAATATCAAAAACAGTGGGATGCCGCCTACAATTCCATGGAAAATAAGGCTATGGCATTCGCAAATAAAGTGCAGAGCGCTTTTGAAGCTTTAAAAACTGCTGCCGAGCCAACTACTCAAGCATTGCAGAAATTATGGAATGAGGGTTTGAAACAGTTCGGAAATTTTACCTGGACATCCCTGAAAGATTTTTGGGAACATTTTCTAAAACCACTTGGGAAATGGACCTTGGGTAAAAAGGGACTGCCTCGGCTGATAAATGCTTTCAATAACTTCCTGACAAAGATAAAGTGGGGAAAAATCAATAAATCTCTGAGAAAGTTCTGGGATGCACTGGAACCACTGGCTGAAAATGTCGGTACCGGTATCCTCAACTTTTTTGATGATCTATCAGAAAAAGCAAGTAAATTAGTGAACAAGCTTCCGGGTGGCATTGATAAGATAACGGAATTGATAAAGAAAATAAAACCCGAAACTGCGCAGAAGGTCGGATACGCTATCGGGCAGATTGCCACATCCTTACTAATGTTCAAAGGATTAAAAAGCATTTCTGGAATTATAGGGAATTCTGGCATTGGCAAGTTTATATCTCAATTGGCCAAACATCCTCTTTTAACAATAGCAGGTGGAATAACTGCCATTGTACTGGCCCTTGATAAGTTCGGAGTCATAGATATTGACTGGAGCGGAATCAGTCAAAGCTTTGAGAATCTAAAAGAACGTGTTGTAAATTTCGCCAAAAAAATTGATTGGAAGACCGTAAGCAATAACATCCAGGAAGGTATCAAAACTGTTACTGATAAAATCTTTGATTTCATTGATAAGATTGACTGGAATGCGCTTTGGGAGGGTCTGACAAACACAATAAGCACAGTTTGGACAGGTATCAAAGACTTTGCGGGCTCTATTCACTGGGACACAATCAAAGATGGATTAAGTAAGTTCGCTGAGGTATTGCCAGACTTGGCAGCAGGCTTCGGGCAGTTAAGCGCGGATATAATTAATAAACTGGCAGATGGTTTCAGCTGGCTCATGACCAAGCTTAGTGAAATGGATCCAGATACGTTGGAGAAAATCGGATACGGATTAGGAGTTATCTTTGCACTTAAAATCAGTTCCAATTTAGCAAGTAGTATATTTAACCTTGGAAGTGCGTTTTCAACGTTGGGAACCGGTCTGAAAGCTATCAAGTGGGTTGCTAAAGGCGGGGAGGCGCTGGCTAAAGGATTAGGGGCAATACTCGGTACCGCCGGCGGAGCTGCACTGATTGGTGCCGGATTAGGTATAGCGGCATCAGAAAAGACAGTCGATGAAAAAGGAAAAGAACAGAATTTCGAGAAGCAAACAAACGATTCCAAAACTGCTGCAAGTCAGTTATCAGATACCCTTAAGGACCTTAATGAAAGGGGAGCTATTACATCTCAAACCTTTGACACACTGTCAAATAAGCTTAATTCTTTTGTTACTGGAACAAGTACAACAACAATTTTCACCAGTATGCGAGATGCTATGGTCAACGCGGGTGTTTCTTCAGACGAGCTGGCAGTATCCATAAACAATACCGGTGGAGACCTTGAAGCTTTCTACAATTTGGTGGCCCATGCAAGTGACGGAGCAGGCACTGCCGGTGGACAGATTAAATCTTTTGCAGAAGCGATTAACACAATTAATCCGGATCCAATTATATCTAAACTGTATACTTTGCAGTCTACTGAAGAGCAGATCACATTTGCAAATCTGATTGTTGAGTCCTCAAATGCAATAGATCAGATGGGCGGTATCTGGGAAAACGGAAAGCAGATTCTTGGCGATAAGGCTATTGCGATTTATCAGGCAATTCAGGACGGATTAAAGCCAGATGAGAACGGATTCTATAACCTCGGAAATGGTCAAATGGTGCAGTTTGGCAAGGCTATTGATGATTACGATGCAGTCCTCAAGGAAAAAACCACATCAACCCTGACAGAGCCACTAAGGTTAGGAATATCCGAAGTTCTTCCAGAATACAGCTCGTTTGGTGCAGACGCAAATGGATGGTTTATCACCGGACTGACAAGTATTGACCCAAGTACCGGCGTAAAGGTACAGGAAGCATTTAAAAGCGTTCTGGATGAGATTGATACGACTTCGGCAGAGAGCATCGGAAAGACTACCGGTACAAATATGACAGGCGGAATAACAAAGGGAATGGAAGAAAATTCCCAGGCTGTCAAAGATGCCACAAACAAAATGATTGATGATGATATAAAAACTCCTGCTCAAGATTCTCTCGGTATTCATTCTCCGTCGAAGTGGTTTGAAAACTTGGCTAAATTTTGCGGTTCTGGGTTCGAGAATGGACTTGACATTGGCTTTGATGGGGCTTTTACGTGGTTCGAAGGACTGCGAGCTAAAATTAACAATAGCATTGGCTCTCTTCACAGTGTTGGATGGAACGCCATCATTGGAATGAATAACGGTATGGTCGAGGCGGCAACTCAGCATCTGTACAAGAACGCTCAGGCAATTGCTGAGAATATTGTAAATAAATTCCGCACATTTCTCAAAATAAATAGTCCATCACGTGTTATGGCAGAGATTGGTGGTTTTACTGTTGAAGGTATGATTGCTGGTATACAATCCAAGATTCCTCGGATGGAAAGTACAATTCAAGATATCAGCAATGAAATTAAAAGGATGCAAACACCTCCCGCTGAATTAATTCCTCAAAATTATTTTTCTCAAAAACAAAGATTTGACAGCCAAAATCAAATAGATATGAGTAGCTTTATGGATACTGTTGAAAGAGAAGTTATGGCAATCAGCAGTAATGTGTTTAATAACAATGAATATCTCGGACAAGCAGTCAGAAATAGTCTTAACGGTATGGCAATCTATGCGGACGGACACTTGATTGGATATCTCCAAGAGGAAGACCGACAATACAGGAACAGATCTGGATTCGGACTGTTTGAAGGGTAATTCAAAAGAGCAGGCAAGCAGCAATGTTTGTCCTGCTCTATTTTTTTTATTTTCTTGGCACTGGTAATGTGCAGAATTTTATGATATAATATAATTAACAATTGAATACAGATAGACAACAATAGACAATTAATATATGCAATTATTAGACGATTAAAACCGAGCAGATCGGAAAGAGGAAAGGATCTTAGAAAGATCCTGGATTGTATCTGCACCCTTGGTTTTTGTCGTCTTTTTTTATTTCAAAAAAGCGTTATTTTTTTTGAATCCAAAAGTCAATAATCATTATTACTAAAAACTAAAAAAGGAGGGATTTTTGTGAAAAATATGGATATTCGACAGGAGATTGTTCAGAAGCGGCTTAGATCATATGAAGTAGCGGCTCAAATGCATATATCTGCGTCTAGTTTCTGCAGGTGGCTTCAGACAGATCTTACGCCAGAAAGAAAAGAAAGAATCCGAATCGCAATCGATGAATTATACCGGAAGAATTTGGAGGCATGTAGTGAGTGAAATTTTTAAACAAGTTAACCAAGCATTGACCTGTCAGCAAGTAGCTGAGTGCCTTGGATTTACCGTAAATTCTAAAGGTTTCACGCACAGCCCAATTAATAAGGATGAAAAGACACCATCCTGCAAAATCTATCCCGGGAACCGTGGATTTTATGATTTTAGCTCTGCCACAGGCGGCGACTCTTTGAAGTTTGCCAGTCTTGTACTGGGCGTTGACAATTGGCAAGCTGCGCAATATTTAATCGGATATTTTAATCTCAACATTGATACAAATGGCGGTATCAGCCCTGCTGAGCTTGAAAAATTAAAGCGGCAACGCGAAGCCGATCAACTGCGGAAGGCAGTTGGGAAACAAAAATGGGTCGCTGAAATGGACAACCTGAAAGCTACCATTAGTATTTGTGAGAATCTACTGGTAAGTCCACGCGTTGAACCACTGTCTGATATTTGGTGTATGGCAGTCAATCAAAGAAACAAGACAATCATCAGAGCTAACGAACTGGTTGGCCTTGAAACAACAAAAAAAGATTTAGAATTACCAAACCACTCGTACAATTGTTACGAACGACATGAAAGGCAGGTGAGTTGATGCGTGGCAACAACTGAAGATGGCAAAATAAAGAAAGTAAAAGAAATACCGGCCTTATCATTTATTTCAAGTGCAGAGCTGAGCCAGAAACAACTTGAACCACCTAGATTTATAGTAGAAAACCTTATTCCAGAGGGACTGACACTATTGGTAGCACCAAGCAAAAGCTTTAAAAGTTGGATGTCTCTGGATTTGGCAATATCAGTAGCAACAGGAACTAAGTTTCTAAATAGAATGACTCGCCAAGGAACTGCATTGTATGCAGCATTGGAAGATAGTGAATATAGACTTAAGGAACGTCAGGAGAAAGTGTTTAATGGACGCCCCGCTCCGGAACATCTATACATAACAAGATCAGCTGCTAATCTTGATAATGGGCTGATTGACCAATTAGAAATGTTTGTTCAAAAAAATCCTGATACACAACTTATAATAATCGATACTTTTCAAATGGTTAGATCAATGAATAATTCCAGAAATGCTTATTCAAAAGATTACAAGGACTGCGGAAGGTTAAAAGAATTTGCTGATAAACACAGATTGGCAATGATTTTAGTTCATCATACTTCAAAATTCGTTAACGAAACAGATCCTTTTGCGAATATTAATGGCACCACTGGTATTATGGGAGCTGCCGACACAGCCATAATGATGACTCGGGCGGATAAAGAAACCGGTTTTGCAAAGATGAATATTACTGGACGTGATATACAAGAAGAAGAATATCAAATGAGGTTTGATTTCACAAAATTCCGCTGGCAAATAGAAGGAAGCACCGAACAGGTAGCTGAGCGAACGGCTACAGAGGTTTATGAAAAGAACCCTATCGTTCGAACTATCCGAAAAATATTGCAAGAAAATAATAAAGAAGCATGGACAGGCAGTGCAACCGACATTATAAACTTATCCATCCAATATGGATTTCCGATTAAAGTAAAAGCGCAGCAACTAGGCAAAAATATTGAAGCACTTCAAGATGAGCTTAGATCAAGAGATCTTATTGAATATAACACGATTAATAACGGGAGTGGAAGCAAGAAACACAGATTTTCATTTGTTGCCAGTCCGTTTGAAGAATGACAGCTTATGTATGTAAGTACCATTGATACCGTTGATTACCATTGATAGCCGTTGATTTACTGGACGTATTTGTATTTATGTATTCATACCGTTGATTATATTGATAAACATTTATATATCAATACCTATCAATGGTTATACATATAGAAAAACAAAACATACCTGACAAATGGAATAGCAAGAGCTTTCTTCCTTGTCAGGACTCACAACTTAGAAAGGAGACCACATGAGAAAATCATTAAAAGACACCCCTTATTGGAGCATCTGGGCTGATTGTTGCCAGTTACATAAAAAGTTCTTTGGATGTTCCGAGACCGATGATGCCGGATGGATACAGCTTACCAATGACGCTGTTCGTATTCGAGACAAATATAAAAATATCCCGGAGGGTGAATTTGCAGAGCAAATGGTGCTTCTGATCACCGCCGAAATTAATAAGAGAGCAAAGGAGGAACCAACGAATGCCGCAGAAAAATAAACAGCCCGCTCCACGTACCCGGAAACACGCTCTGGATCACTGGACCGATTTCTGCAGGCGGATGCTTGAGGGAAATGCTGCCAATAAGAAAAGCAACTGTAACAAACGATTAATTGATACTAAAAAAGGTAGGTGAGTTATATGTCAAACGAATTAATCCGAAAGAGAGATGAGCATGGCGTCCGCATTGCAGGCGCATATTCCAAAAAATACTGCAAAGACAATGAAGAACTCGGTGATATGCCTGATTTATCGGCCATATTAGGCGTAGCCATTGAACAATTAAATGTCAGAAAAGCTGGCCGAATTCCAGATTATGCAGATGATCCGCAGGGAATCGAAAGTTTTGTTTCTGCAACCCAGATGTATTTTGAATATATCACAGAAGCCAATCGCCAAAATGACGAGAAGCTGATTCCGGATATAGAGGGGTGGTGTTTGTTCATCGGCGTAACTAAACAGACGGTCCTTAACTACGCCAAACGGAATAATACCTGGAAGGAATTGATTGATTACATCAAAGAAAGCATACTCTCAGCAAAGAAACAGCTTGCTTTCCGTTTCAAGATTCCTCCGGTTGTCTATTTGAACGATGTGGCAAATAATCATGGTTACCTCAACACAAACGAATTTAAGATAACTACATCTTCAGATTCTGAAATTAATGCTCCAACTCAGACCGCCGCTGAAATCGCAGCCAAACACAGAACAGCTCTGGAGCTTCCGGAAATGGAGAAACCTGTTTTATAACGCCCTGCATTCGTCACAAATGACGAATGAGTTTATAACTACAATGTATAAACTTGACATCCGAAAAAGTAACGAGAGGAGGTAATTATAATGCCGAAAAATAATTATCCAAATGCTGAAATTGACCGTTTACCAGGTGAATTTGTGGAGACTTCTATAAATTCTCTTCAGGAACTGGCAGCACTCGGGAAAATATCATGTAAACCAGAGCAAGATGAAGAATTTGAACAGAGAGTTTCCCAAATTATAGATTTCTGCAAGCGTAAGAAAATGAGACCAGGTATCGAAACTTTATGCGCTGGACTCGGAATAACCAGACAAACGTTGAATGACTGGGAAAAAGGAACCTTTGGAGTGTCTGAACGCAGAAAAGAATCCGTACGGCAAGTCAAACAATTGATATATGCTTTTCTTGAACAAGCTGGTATGTCTGGGAAAATTCATCCTACTACATATATCTGGCTGACAAAAAACTGGCAAAAATATTCAGAAAATTCTCCGATTGATACAGAAATTGCATATACAAATAAACCAAAAGAAAGTCTGGAGCAGATTAAAGAGGAATTCGGAGGATTGCTTCTCAACTCAGATCAGCAATATTGACAACTGCTGCCGCCTACGGCATTTCTAACGGTTAGAAAAATCAAAAAATAGATAAAGAAAAGGAGATAAACCTGTCTCTTATACA
>ERZ1027059.224-NODE-224-length-23335-cov-10.126160_pt1 | contig 23335 bp, 22 predicted proteins | sample MGYA00519425_ERZ1027059 | MGnify/ENA primary metagenome ERZ1027059 (study PRJEB26926, sample SAMN06164566) | human gut metagenome | biome: ENVO:00009003; feature: ENVO:2100002; material: ENVO:00002003 | host: Homo sapiens | place: USA | collected 2012 ... | reverse complement strand
ACTATTTTTTTATCTGGGTGTTGCACTTATATTGTACATCTATCATTCCGAATTAAGAATTGAACCACTGCTCCTGTCGGTCAGACGAATTCATATGAATAGCTGAACGGATCCACTGCCGTGCCGTTTACGCGGGTCTCGAAGTGGAGGTGGTTGCCGGTGGACCAGCCGGTGGAACCGACGTAGCCTATGACGTCGCCCTTGTTGACTGTCTGCCCCACGCTCACCGTGACCGCGCTGCAGTGCGCGTAAACCGTGGAAAGCTCCCCGCCATGGTCGATGATGATGTAGTTGCCGAAGCCGCCGTGCCAGCCTCCGTCGCCGTAAGCCGTGATGACCGTGCCTCCCTGCGCCGCATAGATGTTCTTTCCGCCGATGCCGGCGTTGCCGACGTCAATGCCGTAGTGATTTCCACCGCGCCATGCGTCATAGCCGAAGTAGGTGGTTATGTACTGCAGGTTGCTGTCCAGCGGCCACCTGAACCCATCGGAACTGTACACCGTGCCGCCGCTGTTCTCAGCCTGCTTTGCGCGGATAAGCTCCTTGATAGCCGCGTTGATCGCCTCGACGTCCTCGTTGGAGGCGTTTATCTCGCTGCGTATCTGGCTCATCTGGCTCTTGAGGTCCTCGTTGTCGCTGCTGAGGTCGTAGAGGTCGCTCGTGCGGGAATCCGCTATCTGCTGCACCTCCGCTTTCTTGTCCTCCAGGTCGGAAAGCTCCCCCTCCAGCGCCGTTTTTTTGTCCAGCAGGTCCGCCTTTTCGGCGTTGAGCTGCTTTATGTCGTCCTCCAGCCCCTTGATGAGCTGCTGCTGCTCGTGGATATCGTCCAGCAGGCTGTTCATGAAATCCATGTTCTGCTCGCTGATGTTCTGCACCACGTCAACGTATGTGAAGAAGTTGTACCAGTCGTCGGAGCCCTCGAGTATCGGCAGCGTGTCGGAGGTGTTGTTCATGTACAGCGCGCGTATCAGCTTCGCGAACTTTTTCAGGTTCTCCCTGTTCTGCACTTCAAGGTCCGCGATGTCCGACTGCTTCTGCTCTATCTCAGCCTGCTTGTCCTCTATGCTCTGCTCAATGAGGTATATCTCGTTTTCCTTTTCGCCTATCTTCTGCTGCTGCGTGGTTATCAGCTGACCGTAGGTGGTTATCTCGTCGTTTATTCCCTCTATCTGCTCGCGGAGAAGCCCCATCTGCGCATTGTTCTCGTCAACGCTGCTGCTGAGGCTGCCTATCTGCTGCTCGCGCTTTTCGTTGTCCTTCTTTATCTGCTCCGCTTTCTGCTCCAGCTGCGCTATCTCCTGGTCGTAATCCTTCGTCTGCGCGGAGGCGCTGCTTATCGCAGGCGCTGCCGCAGTCATCACCGCTGCAAGTGCCGCTGCGATTATTCGCGTTCCTTTCATCATTGTTATTCATTCCCCTTTGAATTCGTATATTTTCCTTATAATAAGACGAAAAAAATCGTCTTTTTTCTTATTATACACCAGGCAAAGCCGCCCTGTCAAGCGCCATATCCTGTAAATATGAACTTTCACAGGATTTTCATTCCACGCTGCGGGAATATTTCCGCGAAAATCCCCCACAATATAGCTCAGGGACGCCGACAGCCTCCCACTACGCCGAAAGGAATGAACGAACATGAAGAGATACATCGTCCTCGCTGCGGTATGCGCGCTGCTCGCAGGGGGAATTTCCGCGCTGCCTGCCGCGGTGGAAGCAGGCGTGCCGGTATGCAGCACAGTAACGCCGAAAGTGGTCAGCTACAGCGAGAGCGTGCGCAGCAGCGGGAGCCTTTCCTACATCGGGCAGAGCGACGTGACTTCCGCGCTGCCGCTGGTAATTGAGAAATTCACGGTGCAGCCCGGTGACTGCGTGACTGCCGGGGACGTCGTCGCGCGGGTGGACAGGCGGGCGAGCGAAACGTTCATCGCGGGGCTGGGGAAGGTGTCGCAGCTGGCTGCCACGACTGCGGGACTTTCCACCGCGATGTCGCTCATTCCCGACAACATCACTGCCGACCGCTCGGGGAGGGTGGTTTCCACTGCGGGCAACGGGGCTTCCGTTGAAGCGGGGGGGAGCATCGCTTCGATAGCGGGGACTGATTCCCTGGTGCTGACCGCGCCAGTGAGCGAGCTGAACATCTCCCGCATAAAGACGGGGCAGCAGGTGGATTTCACGCTGACAGCATACCCCGACGACGTTTTCACCGGCACCGTCGCCCGCATAGCGGCAGCGGCGCGCAGCCAGTACAGCGGCGCCGTGCTTGAAACAGTGGTGGACGTCACGATAGTCCCCGACCGGCAGGACGAGCGGCTGTGCCCGGGGCTGACCGCGGCAGTGGAATTCCGGCTGACGGACCCGCGCAGCATATGCGTGCTGCCGTATGAAGCGATAGGGCAGGACGACGGAGGGGAATACATCTACGTGTTTGAGGGCGGTTCTGCGGTGAAGCGGCGCATATTCACCGGCGCGGAATTCTCCGACGGCACCGAGATAGTAAAGGGCGCGGCTGCCGGGGAGCGCGTGCTGCTCAGCCCTGAGGACGTTTCCGCGAACCGGTATGTGAGGGTAGACGAATGAGCATGGCTTCCACGATGATAAGCATATTCCGCAGCCGCACGCGTTCCCTGCTGACGATGGCGGGGATAGCGGTGGGGGTGTTCTCGGTGGTGCTGGTCTCCACCGTGGGGACTGCAGGCACCGCGCAGGTAAGCTCCACCCTTGTCACGATGGGGGTGGACACGCTGCTGGTGCAGTCTGCGGGGAACTCGGTGTCGGTGACGATAACGGACAGCGACGTTTCCACCGTGCGCCGGGTGGACGGCGTGAAGGACGTGATGCCGCTGATGGCTTCCATGACGGAAGCGAAGATGACAGGCAGGCGGCTGGACTGCTACGTCTGGGGGGTGGACAGGTCCGCAGACCGGCTAATTTCCCTTGAAGCGGAACACGGCAGGCTGATAAACAACAGCGACTCCGCAGCGGGCAGCAAGGTGTGCGTCATCGACGAGCAGTTCGCGGTGAAATCCTACGGCAGGAGCAACGTTGTGGGGAAATCGCTGTCGATGTTCCTCGGTGGGAAGTACCACGAGTTCGAGATAATCGGCGTGGCAAGCTCGGGGCTGTCTGGTCTGCAGGGAATGCTGACGAACATCATGCCGGGATTTATGTATATCCCGATAAGCACCATGCAGCAGCTGACGGGACGCACGACCTACGACAAGCTCGCGGTGAAGCTTGACGACATGGACGCGGACATACCGGTGGTGGAAGCGGTGAAGCAGGCGCTGAACGCCGCGAACGGCACCACTGACGCGTATATCGTCAACAATCTTCTCGCGCAGAAGGGGCAGCTTGAGGACATTCTGGGCATAGTGACGACGGCGCTTTCGCTGGTGGCGGGGATCTCGCTTGCCGTATCGGGAATTTCAGTCATGACCACCATGCTGATGAGCGTGACCGAGCGCACCCGGGAGATAGGCATAAAGAAATCCATAGGCGCCACCGGGCGCGACATCTGCCGGGAATTCCTCTCGGAAGCGGTGGTGCTGACCATGCTGGGCAGCGCTGCGGGCGCCTCCGCGGGACTGATGCTCTCATGGGCAGGGTGCGTTGTCGCGGGCATTCCGTTCCAGGCCGACTGGCTGATGATGGCGGCAGCGGTGCTGGCTTCCGGCGCCACCGGGGCGCTTTTCGGGGCGTACCCGGCAGTCAAGGCGGCAAGGCTGAGACCGGTGGAGGCGCTGAGGAGTTAGATTTCTTGGGGAAAACCTGTTTCTAAGGAAGCACTGATTAAATCTGGTGCACAGATTGCGCCGCAGATTTTTTGTCAGATTGTACAAATTGAGCGCAGGCGGGCTTACGCCCGTCAAGTGAAATTTGTGCAATATAACGGAAAAGATGCAAGCAAGATGTGTGCCAAGCCGTCAGGCGTGATTTAATCAGTGCTTCCCTAATATTTCAACAACTTTTACAGGAACATTATAGGGCAAAAAACCAAAGAACAGAAAATTTTATAGAAGCAGTGGGGGAAAACAAGAGAGCAATTCCCTTTGCGCATTTCAAACCAGACAGAATTGGAATATTCGCAAAACACTCCACTACCCAGGAGAAAAATTGAGATTGCATTTCTATATTACGAATATTATAAAGCGTATGCCTGATATGGAATTACTTGCGAGGATTGTCAATGTGCAGAATGTGAACGGCGACTACCTAATCGGAAGGACGAACATTACCGCTCAGAAAGGCAAGATGAAAACCGTGTGCGAGTTCACAGGGTTGTCCGACCGGGCTGTTGAGTATCTTTCGGAGCTTGTGGGGGAAAAGAACTATGTAAAGCTAGAGATAATCAATCATCTGTTTCAGGAGCTTTGCCAGGATTAAGAGTTTTACTGCCTCAAAATAGAAAGGCTTCGAGGAAACGACTTTGAGTATCCAGGGTGCGCTGTTCTTTTATTTAGACAAGTGCTTGTATTATTAAAGAGAATATAAGATTATATTGATGTGGGTATTGTAGAACAAAGCCGTATTCTTAGAACGGCTTACAAGCAGTATCCTTGGGACCAAGTGATGAGTGCGATTAAGAATAGAGCTTACGCATATTTAGAGTATATGAAGCAGAGAGAATGAAAACCTTTTGCAATATATCTTGAGCAGAACATGAGGAGATAAGCACCACAAGAATGGCAATTTTTTATACGGAGGTTTTTAGCTTAAAGGGGAATCTTTATTATATATAATTACAATTTCATCTAGCAAGAAACTAATTAACTTGGTTGTATTTCAACTATGTTTGTGTTATAATATGATTGAGATATGGTCATATAGTCATAAATTTGATTCTTTAAATTGAAGAAGAGCACCTTGCTATCTCAACAAGTTTATAGGTAAAAACACTCAAAAATAATAAAGTAACCATTATGATTAATCTGCATATAAATGAGAATCTTAATTATTATTCCGAAGATATGTGATGTAGTGAAGAGCCTGTACCAATAGGAGATTATTATGGGTATTGAGTATATAAAGCAACTTGCTTTTGAATTTAGGAAAGCTCTAGAATATATCGTTGACAATAAACTTTATGGAAGACTAAATATATTTGCTCATTTTCCAAAAGAATGTTGTGGTTATACCACAGACTTGTTAGCAACATATCTAATCAAAAATGGCATATCAAGAGAACGTATTCAGCGACTCAACGGTATAACAAAAAAAGAAGACTTTACACATTGCTGGCTTATGCTAGATGAATATTTATATATAGATATAACTGCTGACCAATTTAATGATAGATTGTATTTTAAACAAATTACACCTATTCCTCCTTGCTATATTATTGAAAAAGGTTTAGGATTATACGAATACTTTGATTCAAAAAGAATGGAGTATTCTTATAACTTTGGGATTGATACTTATAGTGGAGATGTTGCATCCAAATTAGAAACTATTTATAAAGTTGCTATTCGGCAAATTAGAAAGCATACTATGGAGGAATAACAAAATGTCTGAACATTTGCTCAAAAAAGAGAACACCGTTATTGAAAGGGATATCCTTTTTCCGCTTAAATGTATTAAGTGGAGAAAAGCGATAATATAGAAGGAGGTTTCACAGCAAAATGAAATATTATTTTTCGGATAGTTGCTATTGGGATAGCGAAAAGATGTTGATAATCCGTGACGATACCACTACGGACTTACCTTCTTCACAAAAGAAGCTTCTTGCAACACTATTGAAAAACAATGGACATTTTGTGTCTCATGAAGCCCTGTATTTCGCAATGACAGGAGATTCAAATCCATACGGCGATTGGAAGTCATCGTTGAGCAATAAATTCACACGAAACAAAGCATCTGAAAAGGGAATTTTGATACGTGTACCCGAAATAAAACCTTTCTTGGAAAAGTCCAAAAGACAAATTGGCGGCGGATACAAAATCTCCGTTCCTACAGAAAACATCATCAGTAAAGATACTGATAATACAAATTTATGGGAAGAGTATCGAGATATATGGCATTCCAAGAAGTATTGGGAAAGTCAGCATAAGAAAGCTCGTTCTTCTGACAAAGATTGGCTTGCAAAAAAGACGAAGCTGTATTTGCAAGGAGAGCAGTGCAGTTGGCCTTTAGTGTTCGCCTCGTCACAATATGCTCCGGTAAAAAGAGACGTTGTGAATCAACTGATAAGTGCAATTGACAATGAAATTGGTGCTATAGTTTTAACCGGAGCAGGCGGGGAAGGAAAGACCACCATTCTGATGCAATTATGTGTAGAACTGTATAGCGCGGGAAAGAACGTCCTCTATCATGCTCCTACTCATAAATACGATATTCCTGACAATGTGATTGATGGCATTTTCCTTGTGGACAATCCAGCCAACACATTAGAGTTCAAAAGTTTCTTAACGAAGGCAACAAAGGAAGGGTTTATTGTTGTTATTGCTTCAAGAAGCAATGAATGGGCGACATTGAAAGAAACACTTTTCGATGACACGAGAAGAAGCATTCAAGAAATTGAGATTCCTAAAATCTCAGCCTCCGAGTCCAAAGCGTTTGCACAGTATATCAAAACACATATTCACTGGATAAAACGGAGTGTTGTTGAACTTGAGAAACTTTTCTTTAAGGATTCGTATGGCTTTCTATATGCTTCAATGCTCATGGCAATATACAATGCCGATTCGTTAGAAAAGATTGCAGAGGAAATCATCGAAAGAATCTCCAAATTTGAAAATGGAGAAGCAACTTTAAAGATTTTGGCAGCCATTGTCTTCGCAGAACAAGCTGAAACAGCCATCGGAACGCGTACATATAGATCTTTGTGCAAATATTTTTCTGTAGATAATCGAGAGATAAAATATTACCTGCGAAAAGAAGTAGTATTGAACGGAGCTATGTATCAAACAAGACACAGATCCATTTCTCATCTGTTCTACAAATATCTATTCAAAGATGGTGATTGGTGGAGTTACTTAGATGAGGAAGAACGAGAAGATGTAATTATTGCTGTTCTTGATGTTTGTTTAGGCGAGGTAGAAAAATCTACAAAAGACTATAGCCCAACAGATCCAAGAACTATAGAAATATCCGGTCTGTTTTTGCAAGCTATCAAAGTAGTTGATTATGAAGGAACACAGAATTTCATAATTCAGCGTCTGTTTGAATCTTGTCAGCAACACGGACATGCTATTCTCAATAGAGTTTATCATCATTCAAATAATGATGTTGTAAAATACAAATTGGCAACGAAATGTTTTGAACACAAGCTTCCTGTATGGGAAATTTACAACCATTGGACGAGATACATGCTTAATACATCAGGACATGATAACTCAACCTTTGAGATTCTCAAAACACTGTGCACCGAGATGAGTGCGCCTGTTAATCTATGGATAACGTGGGTTAATGCTCAAAATAATTGTGCCACCACTGGTAAAACAGACACTGTACGAGAAATTTATCTTTTAGGTACTGAATATTTGCCAAATAATTCTAGCTGGTGGGGGCATTGGGCATCTTTTGAAGCGCAAAATGGAAATATAGGCAATGTTGGGGACTTATATACCGCCAGATGGGTATTTGACCAAGGATGTGAACAAAAGGGGTGCGATCCCCATCTGTGGCTTAAATGGGCTCGACTCGAACGTAGCCTTTGTAATTATGGAGATATTGAACAGAAGTATACTGCAAGGTGGATTTTCAAGGAAGGCTGTAGCCGTGATGCTCACAATCCTCAGTTGTGGCTTGAATGGATTAACTTGGAGTGTCAAATTGGGAACTACGGAGATATTAGCTCGCAATATACAGCACGATGGATTGCAAAGGAAGGATGTGAACAAACAGCCAGTGCCCATATCTGGATTAAACGAGCAGAAATTGAAATAGCGTCCGGCAATATAGGTGATATTTCTTCCGAAGGCTCTGCTTGTTGGATCTTATATACCGGAGTTAACAAATATCCTAAAGCTTCACAAATTTGGATTAAATGGTCAGAATTAGAAGAAAGCATAGGTAATATCGGAGATTATGAAACGGCATGCAGCGCAGCATGGATTTATCGGACTGCTTGCACACAAAATGGCATAGTAAATGATCCGGCAATATGGTTAAAGTGGGCAGACTTTGCTACGAAAAATAATATGTCTATGAGTTGTCCTATCGTTGATGAATTCACTCCGTCAAAAATTCTGAAGTGTGCTTGCATTGACCATGATATACCTAATTCTCAAGTGTGGATGAAATGGGCAGCTACAGAAGAAGCCATTGGAAATGTTGGTAGTTATAATATTCCGTATAGCTCTGCTTGGATACATAAAGAAGCCTGTATGCGAAACATCGACGAAGATGAACAAATTTGGGTAGCATGGGCAAAATTTATAGAACGTAACAAAGAATATTCGGAGTTGTTATCAGATTATCCTCCTGATGAGGTTCTGAGAAACAAATGTAATTCCGGAACAAAGGACGTATCTCCTTGGATTGCATGGGCAGTTGTTGAAGAAGCAAAAGAAAATATTGGTGATTATTCGACGAAGCATTCAGCTGCATGGCTTTATCAAGAAAGCTGTGTAAATCAGAACCCAACAGAAAACTCTACCTGTTGGCTTAAGTGGGCAAGATTTGCGCACAAGCACCCTATATCCAACGAACATGGAGTGCTGATTGACGCTGAATATGTACTCGAATATGCTCAAAGAAAATGTGATGCTTTCAGTAATCAACTATGGATCGACTTAGCTAATTTCAAAGAAGAAATAGGATATCAAAAATCGTAATTTGAATCATAGCCCCAGCAAAAAAAGTTGCTGGGGCTATGATTTTTTAATTTCCCATGTTTCTCTTAACCCCCCCATGTTTCTTGTATTGTTGAACCCAAGATAGTTTTTTATAATAAAGACAGTCCAAGAAACAACAGTACACAAATACAAGGAGGAATTCAGAATGACAAAAGAAACCCGTATCAGGGAACTCATCAGCGCTATGCAGGCTTTCAGGAAGGACGCATACCAAAAAGCGGAATTGCTTCCCGAGTATCTTGAGTTAGAGAAGGAGCTGATTACTCTCACTTACAACGACATTCATGCAGAATACGGAAAGCTTCGCATCTGGGACGTAGAAAATCATCTCGAAAAGCTCAACGAGGATTGCGGGCATATCGACGATAAAGAACTTGAGAAATTCAAGTTGGGCTGCAAATTCATCAGTAATGCAATAAGGTCTGAGTTTTCAGGAAATGCTGGTGAATACAAAGCCTTCCGCAGCCTTGAAACCCTTAGATGTAAAAACAAGGTTATGAAGAACATCGAATTAAAGTCGGGCGACCACAGAACAGAAATCGACGCTATCGTTTTTACTGAAAAAGCAGTTTTCATTATCGAGGTAAAAAATCCACACCGTGACATTTATATTGACGAGCGTGGGAATTATTGCAGAGTTGGCAACACAATGAATTTCGATTGCAATATCGGCGAAAAGATGAATGACAAGGTTTTTCTTCTCAGAGAAGCGCTCAAATCATCGGGATACTCCAACGCAAACATAATCAGCCTCGTGGTTTTCACCAACAGCGCAATGCATGTTGACAACAGATATGAATACATAACCACTTGCTTCCTTGGAAGTTTGCCTCACATCATTGAGCGTTACGATGGAAATCCACTTTACACCGAATGCGATATTTCAGCTATGATGGAAAGCGTAACAGCCGCTGAATGTAAGGAAGCATATCCGATTGAATTTGACATCAAACAGTTTAAATATTGCTTTGCAAATCTTATGGCTACTCTTGAAGAAGCCGCCGAAAAGCGTTCTGAAGATGCTAATGTACCTGAAACCGAGGATATACCTTGCCAGCCTAAAGCTAGCGAGGAAATATGCGAAAAGTCACAATCAACGAAAATAGCTGCTAAAAAGGTTCGCTCAAATATTGGCACGGCTGTTGGAGTTGCAGTAGCTTTCGGCGTAGGCTTCATTGCTTCACAGATATTCAAATCAGCTTGTAAATAATGAGGAGGAATCACTATGAACGGTGTTGTAAAAGGTATGCTTGTGATACTGCTGTTAATCTATGTGATTTCACCCGTAGATTTATGTCCGGGTCCTATTGACGACATAATCCTGCTATTATGCGCTATAGGCGGCGGTGCGATTACAACTCATGAAGATTAAGTTGAAGATTAAGTCAAGGAGGAACAAGGTATGAAAATCAACATTCTGAACAAGGGAGATAGGGTGCTCAACGTTACAGCGGACTTTATTGCAGTTGAGCGAAAAAACGGCGAGGTGGACATCGTTCCCATTGTCAAAGATGAAAGCGGCTTACGGGTAGATGTCGAAAACATCACAACCATAGGCTACGGCAACAACACAGTGCAGTCGGAAACAATCGACGGCGTTGTAATTACGAATTTTTAAGGGGGTGTTATCATGGCAGGCAAAAAGGACAATGCAGTTGTTGCGGTTATATCTGGCTTGACAAGCAATCAGGCTTCGCAGATTTCAAGGGACATAATGAGGTCTAAGGAAAAATATGCGCCACTTGGAAGAGGTACGATAGCAAGCGGAAAGCATTCCAGCGTGGGAGCGTTACTTCAGAAGGGCACTAAAAGGATAGGAGGTAAGTAGTATGTCAGCAAAGCGGTCATCGGCACACACCCATGCGCAGAAGAACGGTAAAATCCGAGATGGATTTACCTGTCAGGTCTGCGGTTCAAAGAAAAATGTTGAGGGTCATCACATTATAGACCATCAATTTTCAGGAGCGGCTTCTACGGATAACATAATTTCACTGTGCCACGAATGTCATAAATCTGTGCATAGAGGAAATTTGAATCTCTTTAAATTCTAAAGGCTGAAAAAACTATTTTAGGAGGACTACACTATGAAAAAAGCACTTGTTACATTATTATCTGCAGCAATGTTAATCAGTTTAACCGGATGTGGAAGCGAAAACAGCACTAGCCCCATAAGTGGGAATGGAAGCATCACAATCTCTGCTTCTGACACTTCTTTCTCAACAAAGGACGCTATCAAAATTGAAGACATTGAATGGAATGTCACAGAGAGCGTTATGGACGGAGAACGGTTTGTATCATTCAACTACACCAATAACAGCAAATACACAATTCTTGATGTAGAAATAAAGTTTGTGCAGAAAGAAGATGTTACTTCTGAACAGCTTTCGGTTTTCAGCGACCTCAAGGAAAAACGTGAATGGACAGACGAAGAAGTAGCCGACATATACATTCTTGGTTACAACCGCAAATGTGCCGAACCAGGTGAAACAGTATTAGACTCGCCTTGTTGTATAAACGGTACATATACTCTTGTTGAGAATATTGATCAATACGAGCTAATGGAGCCAGATATGGTGACTATAGCTTTCATAGGCAAAGACGGAAAAGGCTACGCTGAATACTATGATTTCAAATCTCAGACCTATGGTGAGTCATCACAGGGAGGTCAGGATATACAGCAATGGTCAGACAGCGAAATAAGCAAGATGCTTCCAAAAGCTGAAGCTCCTGCAATAAATGTTAGTTCGAATGATGAAAATCGCTTCTTTTTCACCGCATACGGTGTGTCGAGAGATACGTTTGAAGCGTATGTAGAAGCGGTTAAAGCTAATGGTTTTACTGAGGTAGGCTTTGAAAGCAGCACTTCATATCGAGCCACCAATGCAGATGGGGTTGAAGCTCATATCACATATACTGCGGTCGAAGAAAAAATGACGGGTTGTGTTGAGCGCGAATAAGACAATTATTCAGATATTAGATTTCTGCATTCTTAAGATACTATACTAATAGTCATCCACTTTATATACGGCTCTATCCCACCAGATAGAGCCGTTTTTCTATGCCTTGATTTAGTTAGCCAGCAAAACATCTCAATTTTCCATCAACCCATCATCAATGAGTTTTCTTATAAAATCAAGTAGAATAAACACATCGCCGAAAGTGCAATCACCGCGGTGGCAGAAAGGCGAAATATATCGATCAGAGGGAAACTCATGGAAGAAAACAACTACCGCCGATTAGGCGAACAGTACGAGGAGAACATCGGCGGCACAAAGTTCATTGTAACCTCGTACAGTAATCAGTCTGCACAGAAAACTTCCGAGCAACTCATCATGCAGCTGCTGGAAAGACCCGCAGAAATCGTGGAGGACAAACATGAAAATATTTAACAACATCAAAATTATTGGAATAGACCACGGCTACGGAAATATCAAAACCGCGAACACCATCACGCTCACAGGCGTAATTCCGTCAAGCACCCGACCGGCGTTCGGATCGAACATTCTCCGCTGCGATGGAATGTATTACAGCTGCGGGGAGGGGCACAAGGCGTTTGTTTCGGACAAAGCGAGCGACAACGATTACTACCTGCTAACGCTCATGGGCGTGGCGAAAGAACTCAGGCGCGCCGGGATTTCCGAGGCAGATGTTTACCTTGCGGCTGGACTCCCGCTAACTTGGGTAAAGTCGCAGCGCAGGGAGTTCACGAACTACCTCATGCGAAACGAGCGCATTGAATTTGAGTTCAACAATCGGCTATACAAGCTGCGTTTTGTCGGCTGTTCGGTGTTCCCGCAGGGCTACACTGCCGTAATCGACAGGCTCTCAGAAATGCGCGGAGTGAATATGCTCGCGGACATCGGAAACGGCACCATGAACATCATGTACATAACCAACTTCCGTCCCGTTGCAAGCAAATGCTGGACGGAAAAACTCGGCGTGAATCAGTGCGTTATCCGAGCCGCAAATGCGGTCATGGACAGGTTCGGGACGAAAATTGACGAGAGCATTATTGAAAGCGTGCTCCGGTATGGTAAGGCGGACATCAGTGAAAAGTACCTCGCGTGTATCCGCAGCGCCGCCAGAGAATACAGCGCTGAAATCCTCGACGCGCTTCGCAAATATGAGTACAATCCGGAACTCATGCGGCTGTATGTCGCGGGCGGCGGGAGCTGTATTTTCAGAAATTTCGTTCCGCCAAGCGACCGGATTTCAATCATCTCGGATATATGTGCAACTGCGAAAGGCTACGAAACACTCGCGCTTGAAAAAATCCAGAAACAGAGGTGAACAGCTTGGGCAGAATCAAAAGCACAACGCTCCGTTTCAATCTTTCCAAACCTGAACAGCAAACGGCGTGGGAGTATTTGCAGAACCTCGACAAAGAGAAATACAAGTCGATAAATCACGCGATTACTCTTGCGGTATGCGACTTCTTTGAACGGCAGAAACGCGCAGAGTCCGACACGTTTTTCGAGAGCCGCGAGCGTGAGAAAATGTTCGTCCGGCGTATCGTTGAAGCGGTGGAACAGGCTCTGGAAAAGGGCTTGCCCACATTTCTGACATCATATCTACTGAATCTTATCGGTACAAATCTCGGCAAAACTGCACCGCCCGAAGAATCCCACGCAGACAATGTAGACTGGGACTTCCTAGACGGATAAATGATTTCTCTTTCAGCAATTTAGAAATCACTTTCGCCAAAGAATAAAGTCACATGAAAAGCCGTTTGAAAGTCATATGCTTCACTTTGGCGCAAAAATGCAGTCAGCATGACGTCACACGAAAACGCCCCTAAGCCACAGTGCGTGAGCGTCCGACGGCGGATTGCATGACTGGTTTTTTCGCAGGTTCCCGCCGCCGTCGGGGACGCGAATCCCCACAATGGAGGGCCTGCTTGTCTAGCCAAATTCGGCTCGTTGTGGGGATAGGCAGGTAGTACAGTTGGCTAGACGCCGACTGTCTACCTGCTCAGGGGCTGCGCCCCCGAGACCCCTGAGCGGGTCACAAAACAAAACTCAACCCATAGAAAGGAGCATACAAAATGAGTACCACAAACAACCGCGTCCGTTCGCGTCAGCTTTCGTTTCGGCTCACCGAAAAAGAGCTTTCGCGGTGGAACCAAAAGCAGAAAGCCAGCGGGCTTAACAAAACGGAATTCCTGCTGAAGATCCTCGACAAATCCGATGTGAAAATCTATCAATTTAACAACACGATAAAGGCAATTTTTCACGAACTCCAGATGACCGGAAACAACTTGAATCAGATAGCCTATCTTGCGAATTGCGGATATTTTCACGAAGCCGCGGACAAAATTCCAGCGTTCCAGAAACAATATTACAGCGTCATGGAAAGCCTGCAATCGTTCATCGAAAAGCCAATCGTGGATATGTATGTCGTGGAGGCTGGCGAATGGCATTCGGAAATGTGAACGTCAAATTTTCGCCCTGCAAGGCGGTCGGACAGTTGAAATCCGCGGCAGCGTACATTCTTGGAAAACGCCCCGACCAGATCCGCAGCGGGATAAAAAAGACCGAGCCGAACCTCTACAATGCGTTCGGCTGCGATCGCGACAATTTCGCGAACAATGTTCTTGTCACCCGAAAGCTGAACGGCAAGTCGTACAGCCGCCTGAAGCCAGACACGATACTTGCGCACAAGCTGGCGATTTCATTCCACCCGGACGACAACGACCGCATTACATACGCGCTTGCGTACAAAATCGCGCGGCAGTTCGCTAACGAGTTTTTCTACAAAAAGGGCTTTCAGGTGCTGTTCGCGGTGCACACCGACACACAGCATATACACGCGCATTTTCTGGTCAGCAACTGCAATATGCAGACGGGAAAATCATTTCGTCGCGGAAGAAAAGAGCTTTTCGAGATGTCCGAATATTTCGGGAAGCAGTGCGAAGCCAACGGGCTTGTACACTCAGTCCGCGAGAATTTTTACGGCTCTGCCGAACGCAGAACTCAGGCTGAATCACAGATGAAAAAACTCGGAAAACACAGCTTCAAGGACGAACTGCGCGAAGTTATCCGGTATGAAATCTCACTTGAGAAGAACCGTAGTTTTGACGATGTGATCCGTTCGCTGAACGAGGATTACGGAGTTGAATGCAGAATCGCAGGCAGTACAATTTCCTACCGTCACCCAGGATACACGGACAAAAACGGAAAGCCTGTTTCCGTCAGGGGAGGCAGGCTCGGGGATATGTTCACGAAAAAAGGCATTGAAGCCGAACTGGAGCGCGTAAATAACGCTGAATACTATGAGGACGAGGAAAAAAATACGAATATGAATGGTGATTATTCAAGCGCTAACCTAAGCCGCGTGATTTCATCTTCGTACAGTTCGCGATTGGGGAGCGCGCAGAAAATTTCAAAAGCGCACCGGAACAGCATTTCTGCGTAATCGTCGCGGTTCTTTTTCCGGCAGAGCACCGCCGCATTTTCAAAGCAGATCGCACTGCTTTCCGAACATAGCGCGCTGTTTTCGCGCAGTATTTCACAGCACTTTGTGAGCAGCGCCGCGGCTTCTTCGATTCGGTCTAGTCGGCACAGCAGCCAGCCTTTCACCAGATGTCCGGAAATGTAATCCTGATTTATAACGCCGCGTTTTTCGAGCAGCGCAAAGCCGATATTTATGTATTTCTCGGCGTTGTAAAGGTCGCCATTTTCCATATACAGACTGCCAAGATTGTTGCAAATATTGATGTAAAGCGGGCTGTCAAGGTCGGCGCAAAGCGACAGCGCCTGCTTTTCCTGCTCAAGTGCCGCACGGTTGTCCTTTTTGTAAATCCGCAAAATCTGGGCGCGGAAATCGCAAAGCAGGGCTTTGTCGTTGTTGGAAAGGCTGTCGCATCCTTCAATCCTCGCAAGGATTTTTTCGCAGAGAGCTTCGGTGCTGTGCTGAAAAACGTATGTGAAAGCGTCCTCGGCGAACTGGATAAACTCGGGAGAATCGGCGGCAATATAGGTCATTATGCCGTCCAGAATATCAACGAAAAGCTGAAAATTCGGGACTAGCTTTCCATGAAAACCGCAAATCAATTTAATAGAATTCATCAGCCGATTGCAGCTTGTGAATGTCGGCTGCGAATCTGTGACGGTGATGTCGCGAATCATCGGGTGCAGCGAAATCGTGAAATCGTCAGTTTCAAAACTGCGGATATAGCCATATTCCGCGAGGTCGTTTATGCCGTTCATCGTGGAAAGCTGCGCCATAATCGCAAAGTTCCGTGCGTCTATTCCGCGTTCGGGGACGAAGCTTTTGAGTTTCTTATATGTCTTCCTGTTTTATTTCTAGTATTAGCAGTATTATAGCAGCAACATCAAATACAATTGTATTTGATGTGTCAATAGCTCCTTTTCTTGCTGCTAAAAATGAGAAAAGATCAGTGGCAAACGGTAACTCCTTGCTTAATAGTTCACAAAACGCTAAAAATAAAGCCATGAATAATGCAACAATCATTGCACATAATATTCCAATTTTTATTTGTAGCTTAACAAAACTGGCCACCAACTTAAATGTGCTTGTTTTATCAATAATATCTTCGTTTATTGGCACTTGTTGGTTCTTCTTAGCGTTAAGGCAATTTCTGCATAATTGTATAAACTCATCCTCGTTTTTTAAATAGTAATCATTACAAATAAAATTGTATAGTTCTTTTCTATTTTCATTATCTGTATAATTAACATTGTAAAGTAAGCCTTTTAAATTTGATACAAAAGTCATTTGCTTATTTATTTTTCGTTTGCCCTTCTTGTTGTAAAATATTCCTCCTCTAAAATCATTAACAGCAATTGCAAGGAAAGCATTCAAGTTAGCTTTGTCTGTTGATATTTTTCTCTGTTTTTTAGTTGTAATTATTAAGGTTATTAAAGAAATATATAAGATAGTAAACATGATTAACAGCGAAAAAAACCAACTCAATATATCACATATTGATAAGTAGGTAAATATAGCAAGTGCAGTAATTGGAGCTACAGCAGCAAAAGTATTAATTATATAGTAACGATTCCATAATTTTAATAATTTTATCTTATTCATTAATTTACCACCTTTTGTCGTCACAGCTTAAATGCTTAGTTTATTATGAAGTTGTTTAGTATCGACAATTGATTAATTGACTTATATTTTCATTATACTTCATTTCAAAAGATTTTGCAATGATAAACCAGATGAAATATGTAGTTTTCATGCTATATATTTTTAATTCCTGTAAAATAGTGTATAATAAAAGTGCAAATATTCCGATTCTGTCTGCTGAAAGAAAGGACGGTTATTATGAACATACAGCAGAACAGGATTACAGCGCTTTATTGTCGGCTCAGCCGCGATGATGATTTCGGCGGTGACAGCGTGAGCATACAGACCCAGAAAACTATGCTTTCGCAGTTTGCGCGGGACAATGGCTTTACCGTAACAGAATTCTACGTTGACGACGGTTACAGTGGGACAAACTTTGACCGACCCGATTTCTGCCGCATGATTGATGATATTGAGCGCGGCAAGATAGGGTCGGTCATTGTAAAAGACCTTTCCAGACTTGGGCGGGAGTACCTCAAAACCAGCTACTACACCGAGATTTTCTTTCCGGATCATGATGTGCGGTTCATTGCAGTGAACGACAATGTTGACTCCGATCACGGCGAAAATGAGTTTGCACCATTTAAGAACATAATCAACGAGTGGTACGCCAAAGATTGCAGCCGGAAGATCAAGTCTGCTCTGCACCTTAAAGCAAGGAACGGTGAATTCCTCGGAGGTTATCCCGCATATGGATATAAACGCTCTGACGGTGACAGACACAGTATTGTCCCGGACGAAAATGCGCCGATAGTGAAGCAAATTTTTGAACTTCTTTTGGAGGGCAAAAGCTGTTATGAGGTTGCTAAATACCTCGAACAGAACCTTATATTGACTCCGAGGGCGTTTCTTGCTGAAAAGTACGGCGTGTACAAAAATTCGGCTTCCGCGAAGCACCCTTACGCATGGGAGGACAGGAGCGTTTATTCGATTGCAACAAATCCGGTTTATGTAGGAGATTTGGTGAACGGGCGAAAGAAATGCAAGTCGTTCAAAAGCAAGAAGATATGCAAGACCTCAGAGGACGAGTGGATAGTGGTTCGTGACAACCATGAGCCGTTGATTACCCGCGAGGATTTTGAGGCGGTCGGGCAGAGGCTTGCTGTAAAGCAGCACCGAAAGGTCGAAAATCCCGACAATATCTTTCGCGGACTTATGGTCTGCGGGGAGTGCAGGCGAAAAATGGTGTTCAGCAAAAGCGGCAAATCCGGGCGGTACTCCTGCGCAATTTACAAGCGGTACGGCAAGTCTGAGTGTTCGTGGCACAGCATTACTCTGAAACAGATAAAGCAGATTGTTCTAATGAGTATTCAGCGTAACGCGGCGCTTTCCTCCGAGGGCAAAGACAGGTTCATCAAGCATATGTTAAACGCTTCCAGCAGCCAAAAAAGTGCGGAGCTTTCCGCTCTGAAGAAAGAAGCGGAAAAGCTGACCGCACGAAAACTGGCGTTAGCCAAAATATCTCAGAGCCTTTACGAGGACAAGGCACTCGGGAAGCTCAGCGAGGAGTTTTATTCCGAGCTAAGCGGTAATGTTGAGCGAGAGCGCACGGAGATCCAGGAAAGGCTCAGACAGATTTCCGAACAGCTGGGTAAGTCTCAGCAGCTCACCGAAAATGCCGAGAAATTCGCGGAACTGATTCGGCGATACACCGACATTACTGAGCTTTCGGAGGAACTGGTTCACCTGCTGATTGAAAAAATCGTTGTTCACGAGCGTGACTGCGTAACTAATACAATGCGGGTGGAAATTTATTACAGATTTATTGGGAAAGTCGATTAGTGTGCGCTTTGGGTATCGCTCTAGAGTTTTCCCCCACACCCCTTTAGCGCTTTTGAATCGTTAAAGCCGCACTTCGTGCGGAGTGGTGGTGCTCCGCTCCACACCTCGCCAGCCTTTTGGAAAAGGCTGGACCGAAAACTTTAATAGCGCTACGCGCAGATTTTATATGTTTTCTCCCTGTTATTTTTTCTGGTACCCCCAATACCTTGACAACGCCTGTTGTTCTGTGATAAAATGGATATAGTGACACGTCTTTAACACTTTATTCCGGGGGTGTACTATGAGAATTATCCACATCAGCGACCTGCACATCGGAAAGCGGCTGTGCGAAACCGACCTCACCGACGACATACGCTATGCGCTTTTCAACGAGATACTCGGGCGTATCTTTCGCGAAGCCGCAGCCGAAAAAAAGCCGCAGGCGCTGATAATTTCCGGCGACATATACGACAAGAGCCTGCCCTCTGCCGAGGCTGAGGAACTTTTCGGGAAGTTCCTCGCGGCTGCGGTGGGGCTGGGCATGAAGGTGTTCGTCAGCAGCGGGAACCACGACAGCGCCCGCAGGCTGGCTTCCCATGCGGGATTGCTGTCGGAACTCGGGGTGTACATCTCCCTGCCGTTTTCAGCGGAGACCCCCGCGCGGGTCGAGCGCCTGGGGGATTTCGACGTGGCTATGCTGCCGTATGTTTCACTGTCCGACGTGCGGGGGGAATTCCCCGACGAGGAGCTCCCCGACCTCACCGCTGCGGTGAACTGCGCGCTGTCGCACGCGGGGCTTCCCGGGGAACGTCCCTGCATTCTCGCGGCGCACGCGACGGTGGGCATGGGCGTGGTAGGCGGCGCGGAAAGCGTGGACAGATCCGCGTTCGACGGGTTCGCTTACACCTGCCTGGGACATATCCACACCCCGCAGGACATCACCGATAAAATGCGCTACTGCGGCTCCCCGGTGTGCTATTCCGGCAGCGAAGCAAAGCAGCCGCAGAAGTACTGCGACATCATCGACATCGGGCCGGACGGCGCGCTTTCCGTGCGGCATGCGGAGATACACCCGCTGCACGGCTTCCGCGTGATGGAGGATACATTCGCGCGGCTGATGGGCGAGGAATACCCCCACACCGACGACTACTGCTACATAAAGGTCGGCGAGACCGACGGCGTGGAGGGAGTCGCGGCGCTGCTGCGCACGAAATTCCCGAACATGCTGAGCCTTTCGCACGACGTGCGCGGGGGCGCTTCCGACGAGGAGGAAGCGGGAGGTTCCGGGGAGGATTTCAGCGAGGATTTCAGCAGCTTCTACAAGGCAGTCACCCACGAGGACGTTGACGAGGAAACGCTGCGCACCGCGGAATACATCTTCCACCGCACCGAGGAAGCCTGCGCGGCAGGCACCACCGCCGAGCTTGAAGCGGCAGACCCGGCGCTCTCAGACGACTGAAGGAGGGACGCAGCATGATGATACAGAAACTCGCCCTGTCGGCTTTCGGACCCTACGCCGGCAGGGAGGAAATAGACTTTTCGCAGTTCGCGGGGGAGGTGTTCCTGATAGGCGGGGACACCGGCGCGGGCAAGACCACGATATTCGACGCGATATGCTTCGCGCTTTACGGCACCGGCAGCGGTTCCCTCAGAAAGGACGGCTCCACCCTGCGCAACCAGGACGCCGGAAGAAAAGCCGAAAGCTGGGTGGAACTCACGTTCACCGCAGCCAACGGGCGCGGATACACCGTACACCGCGCCACCGCTGAGCTGAAATCTCCGGGCAGAAAGACCGCAGCCGTGCCAGCCGACCAGGTGCGCCTCATGGACGCCGACGGCTCGGTGATATGCACGGGCTCGCGCACAGTCACCGAGGAGATAAAGCGGCTCACGGGGTTCGACCGCGACACGTTCCTGCGGGTATCGGTGCTGCCCCAGGGGGAATTCGACAGGTTCCTGACCGCCGACAGCCGCACCCGGGGTGAAACGCTGCGGCAGATATTCGGCACGCAGCTTTACGAGAATTACGCGAAAATAATCCAGAAGTGGCAGAAGAAAGCCGACGAGCAGATGTCTGCGGTGAACTCCGCGTATGAACTGCTGCTGGGCAGATACTTCCCCGCCGACGGGGAACAGCGGTTCATCTCCGGCGCAGATGTGTACATTCCGAAATTTGAGCAGCTTCTTGCAGAATGCGACGAGAACCGCAGGGCAGCCGCAGAGGAATGCGACCGCATCTCGCAGAAATCCCTCGAGAACAACACCCGCAAAATAGCGGCAGAAAAGGCGAACGCAGCCATCGCCGAGTGGCAGTCCGCAGTGAGCGAGAAGCAGGCTCTGGACGCGCGCGCGGGTGAATTCGCGGAGAGATCCGCGCTGCTGGCGCGGCAGAAACAGGCAGCGTCAGCGTTCCCATCGCTGGAAAGGCAGGAACGTTCGCTGTCCCGCAGGAATTCCGCTGAAAAGCGCCTTGAAGCCGCTCTATCGCAGCAGCAGGAAGCGGAGCGCGCCCTTGAAACGGCGCAGCAGGAACGCGCCCGCGCGCAGGAACTTATCCCCGCCCGGGAAAAGGCGCTGGGCGCGCTGCCGGGGCTTGAAGCGCTGCTCACCCGCTGCGAGGAAGCCCGCGCAGCCCTAGAAAAGTGCCGCCAGACCGAAAAACTCATCGAAAACGCCCGCGCGCTGCTGGCTGAAAATGCCGCGAAGTCCGGCGCGTGCGAGAATTCCTCAGAGAAGCTGGCGGCTGAGATAAGCGCTGCGGAACTGCTGGCGGCAGGCGCTGCGGGGGCGCAGGCTGAATTCCGGGAGCTTTCCGCGCAAAAAGAACGCGCAGCCGCGCTCTCGCAGGAAATAGCGGCGCTGGGTGGATTCCGGCAGGAACTCGCGGCAGCCGAGGGGGCTTCGCAAAAGGCGGCGAAAGCCCTCGACGAAGCGGAACTCGCAAGCGCCGAGCTGCACCGCAAATACTACGCCGGTGAAGCCGCGCGCCTTGCGCAGAAGCTTGGCAAGGGCGAAAAATGCCCGGTGTGCGGCTCGACGGAACACCCGTTCCCCGCGCCTTGGACGGAGGATATTCCCACCCGTGAACAGCTTGAAAAGGCAGAGAAAACCGCTGAAAAACGGCGCAGCGCGAAGTCCGCTGCCGACGGCGCCCTCGCGGAATGCTCCGGCAGGCTGGAAGCGAAACGCAGTTCCGCAGCCCGGGAATACGCGCAGGTGATGGGCTGCGAATTCCCCGCAGACGGCGCCGACAAAGCCCTCGCGGAACTGCTGGAGCGGCTGGGGGAGCAGTCCCGGGAGAAGCAGGCGCGGCTCGCGGAATGCACCGCGGCTGAAAGCAAGCTCCCCGGGCTGCGCGCTGAGCGCGAACGACTTGAGCAGCAGAAGAGCGCGCTTTCCGACGAGAATTCCCGGCTGAACGCGGAACTTTCGCGGCTGAACAGTGAGCATTCCGCGCAGACGGCGGCTGCGGAGGAGAAGCAGTCCGGGCTGGAGGGGCGCACGCCTGAAATGCTCCGGCAGGAAATTGCGTCGAAAAAGGCACAGATAAAGCAGGCAGACGAACTCTGCAGCCGTGCCGACGAGGGATTTTCCGCGGCTTCACAGGCTGCGGCTTCCGCGAAGAGCAGCGCGGTGGAACTCCGCAAGGCGCTGGAGGAGGACGAAGCGGAGGTCTCCGCAGCGGGCGCGGCGCTCTCGCAGGAGCTGCAGCGCTGCGGCTTTGAGAGCGCGGACGAACTGCGCAGGTACGCAGTCCCGCAGGAAAAGACGGACGCGCTGGAGCGCGAGATACAGCAGCACCAGCAGGCGCTGACAAAGGCGCAGACCAAACTCGCCGAGAGCGAAAAGCGCCTGCCAGAGAACCGCGAACCAGTCCCGCTGGAACAGTACATCGAAGAGGAAAAGCGCCTTTCCGCGGAGCTGAAAAGCCGCCAGGAAGCGCTCGCGGGGTACGCAGCGGAGCACTCCGGGGTGGAAAGCACGCTTGCAGAGATACGCGCCCGGGTGGAGAGCAGCCGCGCCATCGCTTCCCGTCAGGAAATGCTGCGGCGGCTGAACCAGGTGGTAAACGGCAGCGGCAAGGAGCGTATTTCATTCGAGGCGTTCATACAGATGAGAATGTTCCGCGGGGTGCTGGAGGAAGCCAACCAGCGGCTGAGCGTGATGAGCGGCGGGCGCTACCGTTTCGCGCTGCGCACGCAGAACGTCCGCGCCAACGCCGTGGAGGGGCTTGACATCGACATCATCGACTACAACTCCGGCAGCGAGGCACGGCGCGATGTTTCCACGCTTTCCGGGGGCGAGAGGTTCATGGCAAGCTTCGCGCTGGCGATAGGGCTTTCTGACCACACGCTGCGGCAGGGCGCCGGGCGCAGGTCGGATATGCTGTTCATCGACGAGGGGTTCAGTTCCCTTGACGGGGACACGTTCGCGCTGGCGTTCGACGTGATAGAGAAGCTGCGCTCCCAGAACCGCATGGTGGGCATAGTCACCCACGTCGCCGAGATCCAGGAGCACTTCCGCGACAGGAGGATATACGTCAGGAAAACAAGATCCGGAAGCCGGATAGACGTGGTAAACTCAATTCGGAATTCGTAATTCGGAACCTGAGTTCAATTCGGAATTCGTAATTCGGAATTCGGAATTATTGTGTCTGCTTCGCAGACATTATTTCAAAAACTTTGATA
>ERZ1027059.199-NODE-199-length-24847-cov-11.100436_pt1 | contig 24847 bp, 22 predicted proteins | sample MGYA00519425_ERZ1027059 | MGnify/ENA primary metagenome ERZ1027059 (study PRJEB26926, sample SAMN06164566) | human gut metagenome | biome: ENVO:00009003; feature: ENVO:2100002; material: ENVO:00002003 | host: Homo sapiens | place: USA | collected 2012 ... | reverse complement strand
GTTTGCTTTTATTATACACTGTTTATGGAGTTTACACAAGATTTGGGGTGGTCTCGACAGAACAGCTGAAAACAATGATCTGGCGCTGCTACATGAGCTATTGGAATAACCGCCAGATAGGCTCGTCGATATGCGGAATGCCTCCGGCAGAGAAGCGCCGCAGATATTTATTCCATTGTACTGTTGCTCAAATTTTTTGAGTAAAATGTGTAAAGTTATATTGACAGTATCATTTTTATACCGCTGCTTTTCTCTTTTTGCATTTACTTTTGCATTTGACCATTTATCTTTATAAGAGCAACAGCAATAGCCGCAGCAACAGCGATTCCAGCGCCAACTGCCGCGGGAATCACAGGAAAACCGTTTTTATCCGGCTGCTCCTCGGGGCGCTGTACCGGCTGCGAAGCCTTGAAAACAATCTCCGTTACCGAAAGTGGTTTCAGGGAGTATTCCAGCACACGCCCGTCAAGCTCCTCCGGGTCTGCGCTGCGGATATCCGTGCTGTCGCCGTAAAGCTCGTAGACCTCTGCGCAGGAGTATCCGGTTTTGCCGCCTATCGTAAGGCTTATCGGGGTTTTCTCATGCAGAGATTTGTTCGTGAGGATAACGCGCAGATCTCCGTTTTCATCGGTCGCGGAATATGCGGAAACCGTGTTTCGGTCGGTACTTTCGCTCTTGACTAATGTGTTTCCGAAGCCGCTTCCTCTGCCGTCATAATTCGTGAACATATTTATCGCGGCAAGCTGGTACTGATTCTGACCGATCGGCCACAGCGATGAAAAATACACGCCGTTTTCCGCGAAAATTCCAAGTACGTCCGCCTGGCACACTCCGCCGGAAATGTGATCTCCGCCTCCGAAATTGTACTCCGTGAACGACAGCTTTGTTCCGGGGTAGTACTGATCGATGGACTGCTGAATGTTCGGGATAAGCGGGAAGAATTCAGCACCGTTGTCAGCTATCCAGCTGTTTTCAAGGTAGCCCTCCTCAAATAGAGAACGCACGCTGTCCAGCCGTGCCTTTATGCAGCCGTCACGGTCGTAATGACTGCATGAGCGCTGACCGCATTCGCCCTTTGCTTCGGTGTAATAATGGATATCAAGGACGTCCAGCAGACGTCTGCCGTCTGATTTCTCCGCCTTATTCATTTCATCAAGGTAGTAGTCGATGAACCAGCGGTAGTTACCGGAGCTCTTCTTTCTTCCCCAGTCGAGAGCGCCGGCAAGGCTCTGGTATGCGGTATATCCGTATAGCGACGGTCCGAATACCTCTGCGCTGCCGTCCATATCCTTAACTACCTGAGCGAGGTCTATGCTCTTTTCGATAAGCTCATCGCAGGTGACGTGTTTGCTGTGCGCCAGCTTGTGAGTTCCGTTCCACAGCCCCGGCTCGTTGTCGAGCGCGTATGCGTTGAAACCGCCGGAGGTGGAGTTACCAAGCGTATTGATAAGGTAGTTCAGATATTCGTCCGTGTACACCACGTCGTCCGTTTTATCCGGTTCCATTGAGAATTCACCAGGCTTACGATTGACCACCTTGTACCAGTATTCCGTGTTCGGAGCGGTACAGTCGTCATCAACAAGGTCGAGTTTCTGGAACGTGCTGGAAGACACATATCCGAGCATCTGAAGCGTCAGCAGCTTGTATGGGACGTTATGTGCGGAAGCGTCCATTGCGGCGTTCAGCGCGGCGCCGCCGGGGGTCTGCCGCAGGCTGTCGTCGAGTACATCCTGAACCATGTGCATATCTGCGGAATTGTACCAGTCCGCGCCCGCGTTGGACATATTATTTTCCCAGTTGTAGCAGCTCATTCGGTTGCCGCCAAGCCGGAATGCTCCTGCACTGACGGTGCTCAGGTCAACGCCGCTGTTCACGCCGTATATGTACGGGGATATTTCGCGCAGTTCGGTCTGCGGGTCTACTGTTATTGAGATGGTCATGCTGTCCTCCGCACTTGCGGGTACTGCTGCGGCAAGCGCCGCTGTGAGGGAAAGCGCCGCTATTTTTCTGAATTTCATCGTATTTCCGCCTTTCCGGTTATCTGTTACTTATGGTCACCTTTAAAAAACAGCACTGGAAATTCCGGCGCTGTTTTAAGGAAACACTGATTAAATCTGGTGCACAGATTGCGCCGCAGATTTTTTGTCAGATTGTACAAATTGAGCGCAGGCGGGCTTACGCCCGTCAAGTGAAATTTGTGCAATATAACGGAAAAGATGCAAGCAAGATGTGTGCCAAGCCGTCAGGCGTGATTTAATCAGTGCTTCCTTAATATTTATGAGCTTTCTTTCTGGATAAAAGTCCACGGCAGCACTTCAGAAGAAACCTCCCTGCCGTTCAGGATATCGACAAGCTTTTGCGCGGCTATCCTGCCGATGTTCCTGTCCTCATAGGAAAGCGAGGTTATCGGCACCTGGGATATCCGGCTGAGATTGCTGTTGTCGAAGCTGACTACCGCAACGTCCTCCGGAACGCGTCTGCCACTGGAAAGCAGGCATTTCACGAGCCCGAACGCTACCTCGTCGTTATAGCATACGACTGCCGTGTTATCACCGAGGCGCTTTAGTACCTCCTCCGGATCATCAAAGAGTTTTTCCTTTGTCTCAGTGGTGTACCAGAACACGTTCTCATCAGGGATTATCAGACCGCTGCGGAACAGCTCCGAAATAAAGCCCGAATAACGCTGATGACCCTGGATATCATCGCTCTTGAAATACCCAGCGATTTTAGTGTGACCGCGGTCGATGAGGTGCCGCACAAGCTCGGCGCCGCCCGCCTGATTGTCCGCGCAGACGGAATAGGTGCCGCTGAGGGTCGGGTAATATCCGTTGAAAAAGACTACCGGAATACCCATGCCTATAAGCTTCTCGTACAAATCGAAATTCGGGTTCGGCATTGCGGATTTTGTACCCTCTATCAGTATGCCGTCAACGGGATTTTTCAGTATTTCTTCGAGAATAGCGCGCTCGTTGCAGACGCGGTTGCGGGTCGCGGAAAGAACCGCGGTGTACTTGTTCTCGGACAGCACTTCGTCCACAGCCCGCAGCTGGCTCGGAAAAATGTAGTCGCTGATGTACGTTGCAACTACCGCTATCTTTCCAGTCCTCGGGTTCAGCCGCTTCGGGCGCACCACCGAACCGCTGCCCTGCCGCTTTATTATAAGATCGTCTTCTACCAGGAGCGCCAGCGCCTTTCGTATCGTCTGGCGGCTGACGTCGTACTGAGCTGTGAGCAGCTCCTCGGTAGGTATCGCCTGCCCCTCGGTATATACGCCGTTTTCAATATCAGTTTTTATTGCCTGCGCGACAGTTTCATATTTAGTCATATATTATCGCTCCTATAAAAAAGGCACAAATTCAAGCTACGATAGAATACAAATCTATCTGCGTATATGATACAACTTTGCACTTGATTTGTCAAGATGTTTTTGCACAGCAGCACATTTGTTTGTCGGGAAAACGCGCGATTTGTTATATATGCACAAAAGTTTTCGTGAAAGAATGTGTATTTTGTGTATTGCATTTATCAGGCCTTTGTGCTAAAATAAGGGCAGCAAACAGGAACGCAGACAAAAATAAAATTTGTAGCAAATATGCTAGGAATTTGTTATAAGCGTTTCAAAACAAAACCACAACGATCATTTTTTATCGGAGGGAAAAAGCTATGAAAATCAAAAAGATACTCGCATCGGTACTCGGTCTGGCACTCACTGCAAGCGTATTTGCAGGCTGCAGCTCAGGCGGCAGCGGATCTGGCTCTGGTTCTGCAAGCGGAGACCTCATCAAGGTAGGAATAATCAACAACGACCCCAACGAGTCCGGCTATCGTACAGCGAACGATAAGGACATGAAGGCTACATTCACAGAGGAAAACGGCTACGACGCTTCCTTTGCATACAGCCTTAAGAACGACGAGCAGATCGCAGCGGCGCAGACATTCATTCAGTCCGAGGTGGACTACCTGCTCATCTCCGCTGCCGGCACTTCCGGCTGGGATTCAGTACTCAAGGACGCTCAGGCTCAGGGAATCAAGGTTATCCTGTTCGACAGAACCATCGACGCTGACGAAAGCCTGTACGAGGCTTCCATCGTATCCGACATGGCTAAGGAAGGTCAGACCGCAGTTGACTGGCTGGCTTCCCAGGGACTTTCGGAGTACAACATAGTACATATCCAGGGCACGATGGGCTCCGCTGCACAGGTCGGCAGAACCGGCGCTCTTGACGCCAAGGTAGCTGAGAACGACAGCTGGAACCTTGTTACACAGCAGACCGCTGACTGGAGCGCAGAAACTGCACAGCAGATCGTTCAGTCCATCATCGACAGCGGCACTTCCTTCAATGTTATCTACGCCGAGAACGACGATATGGCAAAGGGCGCGGTTGCAGCCCTCGACAAGGCTAACATCTCCCACGGCGTTGGCAAGGACGTTATCGTAATGGGCTTCGACTGCAACAAGTGGGCTCTTGAGAACCTCCTTTCCGGCAGCTGGAACTACGACGGCCAGTGCAATCCTTTCCAGGCTTCCTACATCGACTCCATCATCAAGGATCTTGAGAACGGCACATCTCCCGCAAACAAGGTCATCATTATGGACGAGAAGGGCTTCGACGCCTCCACTATCACTCAGGAGGACGTTGACAAGTACGGTATCTGATCGTTCTGAACAGCCTAGCTGAATCAGCTGATCAGCCATGACGGAAACGGTCCGATATGATGGATAACATATCCTTTGTATCGGACCGTTCTGTTAACTGAGGCAACACCACACAATTAACGGCTAACGCCTTTGCCGCACGCTTGCTTGCATCTTTTTCGCCATCTTGCACAATTCGTCCTTGCAAGGCGACAGCCTTGCGGCGTCCTCTTTGTACAACCTGGCAAAAAATCTGACTGCGCAATCGTACGACAATAATTATGCGGTATTGCCATAAACAACCGGAGGCGAAGACAATGCGTGATGAAAATGTTGTTCTCAGGCTAGAGGGCATATGTAAGGAATTTCCCGGTGTGAAAGCGCTCCAGAATGTTGAATTCACACTGCACAAGGGCGAAATACACGCGCTGATGGGCGAGAACGGCGCTGGTAAATCCACACTTATAAAAGTACTCACCGGTGTATACGAAAAGGACGGCGGCAGCATCTATATGTCCGGCAATCCTGAGCCTGTCGTTATCAGATCGACCCAGGACGCTCAGAAAGCCGGAATAAGCACGGTTTACCAGGAGATCACACTCTGCCCGAACCTGACGGTCGCCGAGAACATGTACATCGGCAGATCAAAGGGGGCTTTCACTAAATGGAAGAAGATGTATTCGGACGCCGGAAAGCTTCTTGAATCGCTCGATATCCCGGCAAGGCCGAATCAGCAGCTCGGAAGCTGCTCCCTTGCGGTCCAGCAGATGGTAGCGATAGCCCGCGCGGTCGATATGGACTGCAAGGTGCTTATCCTCGACGAGCCGACTTCCTCCCTGGACGAGCAGGAAGTTGAGAAGCTGTTCAGGCTTATGCTCGACCTCAAGAGCCGCGGCGTTGGAATAATATTCGTAACGCACTTTCTCGACCAGGTTTACGCAGTCTGTGACAAGATAACGGTACTGCGCGACGGTAAATTCGAGGGCGAGTACAACGCAGCGGACCTGCCGAAAGTCGAGCTGGTTTCCAAGATGCTCGGTAAAGACCTCAACAAGCTGTCCGACATGGACAAGCCCCACGAAGTCGAGCAGGAGACCAACGGCGAGGCTCCGGTATTCGAAGCGGAGGGACTTGTCAGCAGCGCCGGCATAGCGCCTTTCAACTTCTCAATAAGAAAGGGCGAGGTAAACGGTTTCACCGGACTTCTCGGCTCAGGCCGAAGCGAATCCGTCCGTGCGATATTCGGTGCGGACAGCATAACCGGCGGCACAGTCAGGATGAACGGCAAGACCGTAAAGATAAGAAAGCCGCTTGACGCAATGAAGCACGGCATAAGCTACCTCCCCGAGGACAGAAAGCACGATGGTATCATCGGCGACCTGTCCGTCAAGGATAACATAATCCTTGCGCTCCAGGTAATGCGCGGAATGTTCCGGCCGATATCCAAAGCGGACGCCGCGAAATATGCCGACGAGTACATAAAGCTGCTGGAAATAAAGACGGCTTCCCCGGATACGCCGATAAAATCGCTTTCCGGCGGTAATCAGCAGAAAGTTATCCTCGCAAGGTGGCTTCTTGCGAACCCAGTATACCTTATCCTCGACGAACCCACAAGAGGCATCGACGTCGGCACCAAGCTTGAAATACAGAAGCTGGTGCTCAAACTCGCCGCCGAGGGCAAGAGCGTAACGTTCATTTCCTCTGAGATAGACGAAATGCTGAACGTATGTTCAAGACTTATAGTAATGCGCGACAGAAAGACCGCAGGCGAGCTTACCGGCTCCGACCTGAACCAGTCCAAGATAATGGAAACGATCGCAGGAGGTGAAAAGGTTCATGAAAACGCTTGAAAAAACAGGCGGGAACAAGTTCCTTGCTTTTCTGAAAAGAGCGGTCAGGAATCAGATCTTTATTCCGCTGGCAGCGCTGCTGATACTGGTGCTGTTCAACCTGATCGCTGATCCTTCGTTCTTCGCGATCAAATATGCTCCGAACAGCGTCGGCGATATGGTAATTTCGGGCAACATCATCACGATACTCGACAACGCTTCGGAGCTTGCGATACTTGCTATCGGCATGACGCTGGTAACGTCAGCTTCCGGCGGACAGGATATCAGCGTTGGCGCGACTATCGCAGTCGCGGGCAGCGTTGTTCTGAGAGTCCTCTGCGGCGGCGAGGTCAGCCCGGCTGCGCTCCATGCGCCGATAATCGTTGCATTCCTCGCCTGCGTTGTCGTATCAATGCTCCTGGGTGCGTTCAACGGCGCTCTGGTGGCTTACTTCAAGATACAGCCGATGGTCGCAACGCTTATCCTCTTCACCGCAGGACGTTCCATCGCGGCATGGATAAACAACAACCAGCTCCCCGTCATCAATGATGAGAGCTTCGGCTGGTTCGGCAACTTCATTCCCGGACTTCCGCTTCCGACCCCGATATTCATTGCGGCGATATGCATTATAATCATCGCGCTGGTGCTCCGGTTCACAAAGCTGGGACTGTTCACCCAGGCGGTCGGCATAAACTCCGAATCTTCCAGACTTAACGGTCTGAACCCTGCGCGCATCAAGTTCATGACCTACGTCATACTTGGTCTGTGCGTTGCAGTCGCCGGCTTCATCAAGGTCAGCCGTATCTCCTCCATCAACTACTCGGTAGTTGCAAAGGACATCGAGATGGACGCTATCCTTGCGGTAGCACTCGGCGGAAACGCCCTCAGCGGCGGCAAATTCAACATGGCGTCCTCGATACTCGGCGCTTATGTTATCCAGTTCCTGACGACAACTCTTTATAAGTTCCAGGTAGCTCCTACCGCGCTCCCCGCATACAAGGCGGTCGTAGTAATTATCCTGGTAGTTCTCAGCGCTCCCACTGTACGAAACAAGCTCGCAGCTTTCCGCAAGAAGATAGCTTCCCGCAGAAATCCCGTCAAGGAGGCGAATTAGTATGAAATTTCTGAAAAACGCCAACGGCAGTTCACGGAGATTATCTGACTCTAATCTGCTTCTGGTCATCACCATTGCGATATTCGTTGTAATGTATATCTGCGCAGTAGCGTTCATCGGCTCCGGCTTCACGAAGGTGCAGACTTTCTTCAACATACTCAACGAAAACGCAGCTCTGATAATCCTCTCCTGCGGAATGAGCCTTGTAATGATAACCGGCGGTATCGACATCTCGGTCGGCGCAGTTACAGCGCTTGTATGTATGTGCTGCGCAATGAACCTCGACTACGGCGGCGGCAATGTAGTGACCTCTGTCCTCATAGCCCTCGGAATAGGCACAGCTTTCGGACTTGTTCAGGGTTATCTGATAGCGTATCTGGAGATACAGCCGTTCATCGTAACGCTGGCGGGAATGTTCTTCGCAAAGGGCATGACCACCATCGTCAACGCAACGCAGTTCAACGTTGAGAACGAAGAATTCCGCGCACTCAAGGAAACAAGAATTTCGCTTCCCGGAATAGGCTCCACCAACAAGCATGGCGTATTTGTTCCGGCGTACATAGAAATAGGCGTGGTAGTTGCGCTGCTGATAGTGGCGATACTGTTCGTGTTCCTCAAATGGGGCAAACTCGGACGCGGTTTTTACGCTATCGGCGGAAACAGCCAGAGCGCAAATATGCTCGGCATCAACGTCAAGCGCACAAAGTTCTTCGCTTACCTGATGTGCGGAGTGCTCGCAGGTATAGGCGGATTTGTTTACTTCCTTCATGTCGGCTCCGGTTCACCCTCCCATGCAAGCGGAGCCGAGATGAACGCGATCGCTTCCTCCATCATCGGCGGCACGATGCTTTCAGGCGGTTCGGGCAACATCATAGGAACGCTGTTCGGCGTCATCTCGCTGAGTACGATAAAGAACATCGTTTCCTCCCTCGGACTTGACGACGCATGGTGGACGAACATTACCGTTGCGGCAATGATCTGCCTGTTCCTTGTTATCCAGAGCGTTGTTCTTTCCAGAAAGAACAAGAAAAAGGCATAAACACAAGCCGCACTGAATATTTGTTCGGTGCGGCTTTTCTGTGAAGGAGAATTATTATGAACAAGATATACTTTGTTACCGGAAGCCAGGATCTTTACGGCGAGGAGACTCTCGCGCAGGCCGCTAAGGACAGCACTCAGATGGCTGATTTCCTGAATGAAAAGCTCTCGGACATCGCAGAAGTAGTATTCCAGCCGGTGGTAAAGACCGCCAGCGAAGCTGAGGACATCTGCGTGCGCGCCTCCTCAGACAAGGAGTGCATAGGCGTTATCATGTGGATGCACACATTCTCGCCCGCCAAGATGTGGATAAGAGCGCTGAAAGCCCTGAAAAAGCCAATGCTCCACCTGCACACGCAGTTCAACGAGAAGCTTCCCTACGACAGCATCGACATGGACTTCATGAACCTCAACCAGTCTGCGCACGGCGACCGCGAGTTCGGTTTCATCTGCACAAGGCTCGGCATTAAGCGCGAGGTCATTGCAGGCTACTATCAGCACGAGGACGTTATAGAGAAGATCCGCAGATTCGCTCATGCGGCTTCTGCAGTATCTTTCAGCAGGACTCTGAGGGTAGCGATGCTCGGAAACAATATGCGTGATGTTGCAGTCACTGACGGCGACCGCGTTGAAAGCGAGATACGCTTCGGCTGGAACGTGAACTACTACGGTATAGGCGACGTAGTGGAAATCGCCGACAGCGTTACCGAATCCGAAATAGACGCAAAAATGGCTGAATACACCGAAAAGTACACGATGGCGACGGACAACATCGCCGCTGTTCGCGAGCAAGCAAAATATGAAGTGGCTCTCGACAAGTTCATTGCGCGGGAAAAGATAGGGGCGTTCACAGATACGTTCCAGGATCTCCACGGGCTGAACCAGCTCCCCGGAATCGCGGCGCAGAATCTCATGGCAAAGGGCATGGGTTTCGGTCCGGAGGGCGACTACAAGACCGCGGCTCTCGGTGCGGTGTTGTTCAAGATGTCCGAGGGAAGAAAGGGTTCCACCGGATTCATGGAGGATTACACCTACGATCTCACTTCCGGCGAGGAACTGGAGCTTGCGGCGCATATGCTGGAGGTATCCCCGGTGTTTGCGGCAAACAAGCCTGAAATTCAGGTGCACCCGCTTGGAATCGGCGGAAAATCCGACCCGGCGCGCCTTGTATTCGACGGCATTGACGGCGAGGGTATCGCGGTTTCCATGATAGACCTTGGCGACAGATTCCGTCTTGTATGCGCTGAGATCACGCTTGTTAGGCAGCCGGCTCCCATGCCGAAACTCCCTGTTGCAAGACTGATGTGGAAGCTGAAGCCCGATTTTGCTACCGGCGCGGCTGCGTGGATATACGCCGGCGGCGCACATCATGCGGTAGTTTCCACGGCGCTCACTGTCGATGATATCCGTCTGTTTGCAAAGATGACAAATACGGAGCTTGTGGTCATCGACGACAAGACCGACATAAACAGCTTTGAGCAGCAGCTTGCATTACTTGACGCTGCCGCGGCTCTCAAGAGGTGATAGTATGACGATTCAGGAAAAAATACAGAACAACAAGACCTACCTTGGCATAGAATTCGGCTCCACCAGAATAAAGGCGGTTCTCATCGACGACACGTTTGCGCCCATCGCTTCCGGAAGCCACGACTGGCAGAACCGCTACGAGAACGGCGTGTGGACTTATTCCCTCGACGACATCACCGCCGGATTACAGCGCTGCTACGCAAACCTTGTAGAGGACGTCAAGAGCAAATACGGCGTGATTCCCACGGGCTACGGCGCAATGGGAATCTCCGGCATGATGCACGGCTACATGGCGTTCGACAAGGAAGATAATCTGCTGGTTCCCTTCCGCACCTGGAGAAATACGATAACCGAGCAGGCTGCTTCCGAGCTGTCGGAACTTCTCGGATTCAACATCCCCCAGCGCTGGAGCATTGCACACCTCTACCAGGCAATACTGAACGGCGAGGAGCACGTCAAGAACATCGCGCACATCAACACGCTTGCGGGATATATCCACTATCAGCTGACCGGAAAGCGTCAGGTCGGCGTGGGTGAAGCCTCCGGAATATTCCCGGTTGACGGTATCGCGTACAACGCGGAGTACATCGCAAAGGTAGATGAGAAGCTTGCGGAAAAGGGATTTTCCGGGAAGCTTGCGGAAGTCCTCCCCGGGGTGCTCAACGCCGGCGCAAGGGAAGCCGCGCTGACTGCGGAGGGCGCAAAGTTCCTCGACCCGACAGGCGCGCTCCAGCTGGGAGTTCCCGTATGCCCACCCGAGGGCGACGCAGGCACCGGAATGGCGGCAACGAACAGTGTGCTTCCCCGCACGGGCAACGTATCCGCAGGGACCTCCATTTTCGCAATGTTGGTGCTGGACAAGCCGCTCAGGGGCTACTACCCTGAAATCGATGTTGTAACCACCCCGGACGGAGCTCCGGTGGCTATGGTTCACTGCAATAACTGCTCCTCCGAGCTGGACGCATGGGTGAAGATTTTCGGCGAATTTGCGGAGCTGAGCGGTCACCCGATCGCAAAGCCTGCACTTTATGACATGCTGTATTACCACGCGCTGACCGGCGACCCGGACTGCGGCGACACCGTTGTCTACAACTTCCTTTCCGGCGAGCCTGTCGCGGGCGCTGAGAACGGCAGACCGATGTACTTCCGCACCCCGGACGGCAAATTCAACCTTGCAAACCTGTTCCGTGCGGAAATTTACTCCACTATGGCGGCGCTGAAACTCGGCATGGATATCCTGTTTGAGAAGGAGCAGGTTTCCGTTGATAAGATAACCGGACACGGCGGTCTGTTCAAGACCAGGGGAGTTGCTCAGCAGTTCCTCGCGGATGGTCTGGGCTGTGCGGTTTCTGTCATGAAGACCGCCGGAGAGGGCGGCGCATGGGGAATGGCGCTGCTGGCGGCTTTCTCCGTATGCGGCGGCGGAAAGTCCCTGCCGGATTTCCTCGACAGCGAGGTGTTCGGCGGCATGGAATCCACAACTTTACAGCCCGAGGAAAAGGGCGCGGAGGGATTCCGGAAATTCATGGAGAACTACAAGCGCGGACTTGCGGCGGAATACGCTGCGGCAAAGTAAGGAGAGAAAGTAAATGTTAGAGAAATTAAAGCAGGAAGTTCTGGAAGCTAATCTTCTGCTTCCGAAATACGACCTTGTAACGTTCACATGGGGCAATGTTTCCGCCATCGACCGCGAGAGCGGAATGATAGTGATAAAGCCCTCCGGCGTTCCGTATGAGGGAATGACCGCAGAGGACATGGTGGTAGTGGAACTCGCGACGGGTAAGGTCGCAGAGGGCAAGTGGAAGCCCTCCAGCGATACTCCCACTCACCTGGAGCTGTACCGCGCTTTCCCGGCTATCGGCGGCGTTGTGCACACTCACAGCCGCTGGGCGACTTCATTTGCGCAGGCAGGAGTAGGGATCCAGCCGATGGGAACCACCCAGGGCGACTATTTCTACGGCGAAATTCCCTGTACCCGGGCTATGACCCCGGAGGAAATTCGCGGCGAGTACGAAAAGGAAACCGGAAAAGTCATAATCGAGACCTTCAACGGAGTTGACCCGATGAGCATTCCGGCTGTGCTGGTAAAGAGCCACGGTCCGTTCACCTGGGGAAAGGACGCGCATGAAGCGGTGCATAATTCCGTAGTCCTGGAGGAAGTCGCGTTCATGAACTACCATGCGCTGACTATCGCCCCGACCGCCGGAAGAATGCAGCAGGAACTCCTCGACAAGCACTATCTGCGCAAGCATGGCGCGAATGCGTATTACGGGCAGGGCTGAATTCCACTATAAATAGAGATATCCACCGGGCGACCGGTGGATATTTTTAATGCAGTATTATCAGGAAACTTCTTCAAACAAGGTTTTTAGAGGTGACCAACTTTAAGATAGCCGCAAACGCCGTCTCTGACAAGCTGTCTGTCTTTTCCGTTAAATCCGTGACCTGCTCCTTTAATTATGGTGAGATCAGAGTCCGGAAACGCTTCTTTTACCTTATGTGCGTATGAAATATCAACAACCTGATCGTTATCTCCATGCCATATCAACACGGGATTCGTAAACGAACTGATGTGTTTGTAAATATCATATCTGGGCACTCCGTCATAATAAGTTCTGGAAAGCATCATTTCACCCATGAATCTGAAAGGTTCTGTCATAGTGGCAGGATCCATTGAAAGCCACTGGTCAACAATGCAGAATGCAGGGTAGACCAGAAACATTCCTGCTATCCTGTCCGGTATCTCAGCGCCAGTCAGCGCAGCAACGAAACCGCCCTGACTTTCACCGTAAAGATACAGCTTTGACCCGTCTGCATTGTCCAGCCCGGAAATCATATCTATAACATTACGCAGATTGCCCTGTTCAGTTTCAACGCTCATATCCACGGATTTTCCGGAGCTTTGTGAACGGGTGCTGCCTCCGCAGTAATCAAAAGTGTACGCTAAAACTCCGCTGCGTGCGATCTCCTCCGCCATGTCCTGCATATCAGCGCCTGTGCCGTTGTATCCGTGGCTCAGAATAACTGCCGGGTGCTTTGCACGTCCATTATCCGGGATATATAGTGTACCGAAAATATCCTTATCGTCATATACGCAATGAAGTTCCTTCTGTATAAATTCGCAGGGGTAGTTCATTTCGCGTGATTTTCCTGAAATGTTGAGTTCGCTTTTCATGTATTGTTTTCCTCCAATAGCGTCTGGTAACCTCTAAAAACCTCCTTCACGGCAGATTTCTATGACTTATCAAGAAACGTCGCTTCGCTCCTTATTCATCATCTGCTTCGTTGTCAAACCTTGAAATACATCAAGTATACGCATTATCGCTTCGCGAAAACGCTGCGGTTGATACTAATTCCAGAACCACGTTTCGGTTGTGCATATTGTGTGTATTTGGAATTAGTATAATGCCTTGCATCTGATATAAGTCATGTACGAAATCTGCTCGTGTCCCGGTTTTTAGAGGTTACCGTCTTTCTATAATGATATCATTATCGGATATAAAATTCAAGTGGGGAAAGCTATTTTTAGGGCAATATCTGCATTTTCTCAGCATATAAACAGGCAGGCTCATTTTAAAAATGCACCTGCTCGTTTGCTATTATCGTTTCAGATGTTTTATGATCTCATCTGCGATATCCGCGCGGCACTCGTCAACTATTCCGAAATCCTTTTCCTTGTAGTTCCACGCAGCACGGCCGAAACCGAATTTGTCGAATACGGCGTGGATATCATCGTACCAGCGGAGCAGGTCAGCGCCGCCCACCTTGTCAATAACGCCGTATTCCCCGCAGTACACCGGGACATTCATTTTCTTGCCGACATCGGCGGCGACCTGCATTTCCGCTTCCATGAAACGGCGGTCTACGATATCTGCGGGGTAATTCTCGTAAGCCTGCGCGAGGTCCGGGCCGATGAATTTAAGGGATTTTTCATAGTATTCCTTTGTTGGACCGGGATAGCTTATCTTACACTCGTCTGTCATTTTATCTATCCAGTGCGCTTTCTGATGCGTGAACACCAGCGGATTGTAGTAGTGGAAATTGAACACGATATGCTCGTCGCACGGCTTGTCAAGCAGCGTCAGACCGAAAATGCCGTTCTGATAAATGCCGCCGATGAGCACGAAATTATCCGGAGCGTACCTGCGAATTTCGGTTATCGTGCGCGCTGCGATGCGATTCCATATCTCCGCGAAACGGCGCTCGGTTATCTCGTTGAGGAGTTCAAAAGCAACGTCGTTACGATTGCTGAAGCGTTTTGCAATGTGGCTCCAAAGGTTCACGAAAATATCCTGATAATGCTGATTCTCAAAGAACCCGGATTCCTGCTCGCCCTTGTCAAATGAAAAACCCATAGTCTTGTGCAGGTCGAGGATTATATTAAGCCCGTGCGCCCTGCACCAGTCCGCGCAGCGCTCCAGAAGCTTCAGACCGCTTTCCAGCACGTCGCCGTTTTCATCAAGAATTATGTTGTAGTCAAACGGCAGGCGCACATGGTCGCAGCCCCACGAAGCTATCCGCGCGATATCTGCTTCAGTGATGAAGCTCTCGATATGTTCCTTTTCGTAGCCGCACTGTGAGAGCCAGCCGCCGAGGTCAACACCGTTCCTGTATCCATTGAATTCGTTCATTTTCAGCCCTCCTCTGCCGCCGTGAAGTCAACGGACTTATATTCCGCGGTAATCGGAACCGTGCCGTCAAACGCGTTCAGCCAGCCGTCAACGCCTGTTCCCGGCCATACGTTCATCATTATCTTGCCGGGGGTGGAGGGAATATTCTCGGTCGCAGTGTAGACCGCCTCGCCGTCAACGTACCATGTGACGCTGTCCGCCTGCCAGTCGAAACCGTAGGTGTGGAACTCCTCGGAAGCGTCAAAGCCGAGGTCGTACAGGAATTCGTGATTTCCCTTGCCGTCGGTGAAGTAGTTGAACTGCACCTTTGTGGTGTCCTTGCCGAGGAATTCAATGTCTATCTCGTCCCACGGGTTGTTGTCGGAGGGTCCCGTGTAGGTGAAGAACGAGCTTACCACGCCGTCGTTCTTTATCGGCTTCATAACGACTTCGTACATACCGTAGCCGTAGAAATCCCGGGAGCGGAACTCCGCGCCGGAATAGGGCGGCTTGTCCAGCAGATCCTTATCAATAGTAAGCTTCATTGAACCGTCGGAAATACTGCCGTTGTCCTTGCGCCATGTGCAGTTGAACATCGAGCCGTTTGACCAGCCGTCCGAAAACTCGAATTTTTCGCTTACATCGTCGTAGGTTCCGGTGAGGTCTGCGAGTACGCTGCTTTCAGCCGGGGCTTCAGTTGTTTCTGCCATGGAAGCTGTCGCCTCCGAAGTCTGCGATGATTTCTCCGCGGAGGAAGCGCCGTTATTCGCGGAACAGCCGCAGAGTGCGACAGTTCCTGCAATGAGCATAATGCTGATAATGTGTTTTTTCATAATATATCACGTTCCTTTCTGGGGTCTGGGAGTTCTGCCTTGTATCTTGATTTTAGCATAAAATCCCGCGCGATTATATTACGATACGCATAAAAATATCACGTTTTTAGTTTTATTTCCACGCCGGCTTTCATTCCGGAAGACGAATGATAGTACTTTTCGCGGTACTGCTTCGGCGTAAGCCCGGTCTCCTCGCGGAATTTCTGGATAAAATGGCTGTGGGAGCTGAACGCGAGGAAGTTCCCGACGTCCACGGCTTCATACCGGGAATATTTCAGCATCTGGCAGGCGGCGTCTATCTTTTTTTTCAAAATGTACCGGTTGAGCGTAAGCCCGGTTTCCGTGCGGAACAGTTTTGAAAGGTACTGCACCGAAAGCCCGAGTTCCACCGCGATGTCGCTCACCATCAGCTTTTCGTGCAGGTGGTCGTAGACGTACTCCATACATTTCGTGACCTGATAGCAGTAGCTGCTGCCGTTTTTCAGCTTCGCCATTCGCTCGGTGAAATCCGTGATAAGCTCGGAGTGTATCGCGTTTATCTCCTCTGCGGAAGCCGCAAGGTCTGCTTTTCTTATATAGAGGTCGCTTAGATTGTAGGCGGTTTCGCGCTCCATTCCGCCCTCAACGCAGAAACGCGTGATGAACGACACCGTTATAACAAGGTGGTATTTCAGATTACGCAGGCGGTCGGTGGAAAGCACGCCGAAGCCCTCCCCGCCAAGCGGCGTGGAAAGCGTTCTTGCGGCGTCCATGTCGCCGCGCTTGACAGCCTCGTAGAAACGCATCTCGTTTTCTACAGGGGTGTGGGTCATGGAGTTTTCGCGCATTTCAAACTCTATGCGCGACAGTTCTTTGTGCAGCTCGCTCATTACCTTTTCTCCTTTTTATAAAGAAGTATCATTGAATATATTATACAAAAAAATCTCACGTCCGTCAAGCATTTCGGATAAACTGACGATACAAATGTTAAATTTCTGATATAACGTAAGTTAAGTAAATGCTATAATATAGACAACAAAGGGACAGACAGCCGAAAAAACTACGACAGTCTGCACGACACAAATGCGATCTGAAAGGAAGAATCACCATGAAAAAGTTTATCTCCGTTATTACCGCTGCTGCCGCAGTCGCAGCAATTTCCGCTACCGCAGGCGCTTACTCCATTAACAAGGATCTCGGCTTTGGCTGGAGCAACAGCGTGACTATCGGTGCTGAGGAATTCGCAGATGTTACCCCCGACACCACAGTCACCATCACCTACAACGTAAACGAAAGCCTCGCCGACATGGACGGTCAGGACTACTGGTGCATCAAGCCCATGGTGAACGACGCCGGCTGGCCTTTCATCAGCACACTGAACGGCGCAGTCCTTTCCGAGGGCGGCGACAGCTACACACTTGAGATGGACAGCTCCTCCATGAGCTTCACTATACCGGCTGACCAGCTTGAGCTTCTCCAGAATGCGGGCATGGCTATTATGGGGCACGGCATTGAACTGCTTGAGATGACATTCTCCGACGAGCCTGTTCCCGCAGAGGATTCTGCAGCCGCTGAAACTCCAGCAGAAACCACCGCTCCCACAAAGGGCAATCCCGACACCGGCGTTTCCGGAATCGCAGCAGTAGCAGGCGCAGCGGTTATCGCAGCCGGCGTGCTTTTCGCGACCAGAAGAAAGTAATTCCGTTTACGAAAGGAATGAGCAGAATGAAAAATATCACACGACTCACAGCGGCGGCGCTTGCGATATGCTCTGTCCTCGCGGTCACGGGCTGCGACGAGCAGCAGGAGATGAGCAGCGCTCCGGCCTCCTCCAACTCTCCGGCGCAGGTGACAACCGCGGCTACCACGGCAACCATGAACAAGGATGACGCGGACAAAATCGCGGAAATCGACATCGGCGCTGAAAAGCTGGAAAACGGCGTTGTAAAGTTCCTGTCCTCATGGGATCTGAATCCCGCAGAGGGACAGCCGGTGGCTCCGGCACTGGAGATGTTCCAGAGCCAGTTCGGCGGCAGGATAGAGTACGTCAACACCCCGTGGGACAGCCGCTACGATAAGCTGGCAGTGCTGGTGCAGGCGGACGATTCCCCGGATATGTTCAGTGCAGGCGACATGGACGTGTTCCCCAAGGGCGCTATCAGCGGAATGTTCGACCCGCTCGATGATTACGTTGATTTCAGCAGCGAGCTGTGGGCACCCATGAGCGCGGTAAACGAGCAGTTTGCGTTCAACGGAAGACACTATGTAGGCGCTGTTGACGTAGAAGGCGACTGCGTGATGTTCTACAACAAGAACACTATCCGCGACAATTCCCTTGACGACCCGGCGGAGCTTCTCGCAGAGGGCAATTGGACATGGGAAACATTCTGGGATATGATGACCAAATTCTGCGATGTTGACGCTGAAAAATACGCTACCGACGGCTGGTGGTTTGAAAGCGGATTTTCCCTTACTACAGGCGTTCCATATGTCGGCATGAGCGACGGAAAGATCGTGCAGAATCTTGACAACGCCATGATCGAAAAGGCGCAGAACTTTATGCTGGATATGAATAAGAACAATCTACAGTTCCCGAAAGCGCAGTATAACTGGCAGGTTCAGCCGAGGCGTGTTGCCGATGGAAAAACGCTGTTCTATCCGGTAGGTCTGTACGCAATGTATCCTTATAACAACTACATTCAGGATTTCGCAAACAACCAGGAAGATGTGATGTTCGTCCCCATGCCGAAATGCACCGACGCCGACGAGTATTACCTCCCGGCGAGAGTTTCCGGATTCTCGCTGATAAAAGGCGCGAAGAACCCCGAGGGCGTAGCAGCTTATCTCAACTGCGCAATGGCTACCCGCGACAGTGAGGCGGCTGTCGAAATCGGAAAGCGCCAGGCATTTGATGAGTACAACTGGACGCAGGAACAGTGGGATATGTACCGCCTTGTAAACCAGATGACCGCCGAGCACCCGGTGATCGAGATGTACAACGCCGTTTCCTCCAACGTTGCCGATCTCGTAAACAATCCGATGAAGGAATCCTACAACAGCGGCGCAAGCTGGACCCAGACCCGCGAAACTATCCGTGCGGCAGTCCAGTCAGAGCTTGATTCGGCTAACAAAAAGCTCGCTGAAAAGAGCTGACGATCCAGCCATAACAAAATAGGTTCAGAATGAGTCCGGTTAAATGCCGGGCTCATTCGCCTTTCCAGGGGAAACGCTGAATAGAACAAAATCGACCCGTTCAAACGCCGAAACCGTGCAGGAATCGAACCCGAACCTTTCCCGTAAACTGATATTGTCAATATAACTTTACACATTTTACTCAAAAAATTTGGGCAACAGTGCAATGGAATAAATATCTGCGGCGCTTCTCTGCCAGAGGCATTCCGCCTATCGACGAGCATATCCGCCTGTTATTCCAATAACTCATGTAGCAGCGCCAGATCATTGTTTTCAGCTGCTCTGTCGTGTAATCCGTACTTCTTCTATCGCGGCTGTAAAACAGCTCGTTCTTCATTCTTGCCCACATACTTTCGCAGCGGGCGTTGTCATGACATCTGCCTCCGGTGCTGTTCATGCTTTGCCTTACTCCATACTCGTTAAGCATGACTCTGTATGAAGCGCTTGTGTACTGGCTTCCGCGGTCGGAATGGAGTACCGCACCGCAAAATTCGGGATACGCTGCCGCTGTATTTTCGACAGTTGCAGCGCACAGTTCGGCTCTCGGTTGGGTCTGTGCGTTATTCCGATGGCTGTCATCACGCGGTATACCGTGGTTTCGCTTGGTATTCCGGAATACGGATATTTAAGGAGCAGCGCCTTATGCATTTGCTCACTGCCGTATCAATTTCAGCGCTTTGCAGCAGAATGAAATTCTGCCTTTTGCGCCTCCATCGCAGGTTTTGAGCGCAATGAACTTCATTCGCTCCTGCTTGTTTACTTCAGACGGCTGCGGCGAAAAAAGCTGCCGCCTCATTCAGAAAGTCCCTCTCCACCTGAAGCCGCTTGTTTTCCTTGTTCAGTCGCTTTACCTCGCTTCGCAGCTGCCGGATCTCCTCTGCCAGGCTCATTGATGATTTGTCCATTTTTGCTTTTCGCACCGTTTTTCAGAGGTTCCCATAAAGTATCAGACCTGATTTTTCATATAATCCGTGAAAGCGTTTATCATATTATGCTCACTGATTACAAATGCAGATGTGGGCGAGTTGGTCTTTGTCATAATTACGCCGGAATCCTCCTTAACGTAAATCAGCGTGTTTTCGTTTATATTAGCGCTGAATTTTACCGTCAGTTTTTCATACCGCTTTTCAAGCAGTTTCAGCCGGGCAATTTCCATTTCATATTATTCTTTTGAAAGTGCTATATTGCTGCCAAAAATATCGTTCGACATAGGAATTTCAAGCAGTTCCGGCTTATTTGCAACAGCTGCGGAATCAAGCAGCAGCAAGGTCAGGCGTTGATTTTTTATACTTTTTCGGAACAACGACAAACTGGTTATGCCAACTTCGATAAAAGTGCGGATTTGTGCGAACAGTGCGCTGAAACAGGATATAAAATCCTGAATAAAAAGTACAACGACGCAAGCTGCGATAATGTTCTTCTTGAACGAAGAATGCTTACCGATCTGAATACGCTATATGTAAAAAATGTGGAGAATGATATTTAACTTGTATGATTGATAGAAAACTTTGCATATAATAACCCCCACCTGCCAACCAGCAGGTGGGGGTGCTTTGCCCGTTTTCCGGGCTGTTGTGGTGGAGCCGAGGGGAATTGAATTCGGCAACGAATCGAACAGCTCAGCCAGTAAAAATCCCCCATACCGCATAGCAATGCGGTACCAACGTACATAGTATTATTTTTTCAAACATCTTTTTCAGCCCGTTTTAGTTCTGAATAAAGGACAAATAATGGACAGGAAATGGACAACTTAATTTGACGACATGACGTGCATTTCACACTTTCTAACGCGCTTTCGTCAATATACAGTTCAAATAAGATGCTCAATTTGTGTACCTTTATTATATATCGGCAGAAAATCCGATTTCTTTAGCGTTTTCACAAAAAGAGTTTTTAATATTGACAACAGGAGCGCATAGAGAAAATCTGTGCGCTTTTTTATATAGGTTAACAGCCGAAAGGCTTTAACAGCATAGACGGAAAGGCCTTCTGAACGGGCGGTCCTATTCCTCACCGCCCTTCTATGCTTTATAAAACGAGGAATAAAACAAACTGGAGGAATAACATGAATGCAATCTACCAGCTGTTGAATCCGGATAATACAATATCACTGAACCGTCCGCTGGCTCATGCGGTCGGACTTATGGAAACCGTGGTTTACAGCGCACTCATAGCCAAATGGCAGTATTACAGCGACAGAGGGAAGCTCGACCCGGACGTGTGGTTCTACTCCACCATCGCGGATTTAGAGGAAAGCACTTCCCTGTCTGACAAACAGCAGAAACGCTGCATTACGGTTCTGGAGAAGCGCGGACTTATCAAGTGTTCCCCACGCGGAATGCCGGCAAAACGCAGCTTCTACATAATCGACGATATAGTCCACCTAGCTGAAATTCTTGCGGAGGGCGAGGAAAAAATGAGGTCTGTCAAACCCTCTGCGGCGGAAAAATACAGGCGGAATTCCACAGCGGACGAGGAAAACAGTACTCCTGAAAAGGAAGAAACACCCCCTCAGACCGTATTACTCCATTGTTCCGCCGAAAGGGCGAAGCAAGAAACGCCAAAATGGCGGAACAAGGAACGCCCAAACAGCGAAGCAAGGAACGCCCAAACGGCGGAACAAGAAACGCCGAAACGGCAGAACATGATACGCCCAAATGGCGGACCATGTTACGCCCAAACGGCGGACAAATCTAAAGATAATAATCTTAAAGAAAATAATCCTGATATAATCAATCCTATCAATCAATCTGGTGGGACTGACGAGATGGAATATATCACCAGGATAAAAGAGGAGCGCTCCGCTTATGCCCAGATAGTCCGGGACAACACGGATTACGAATTTCTCATCGAGCAGAATCCAGGCAAAGCGGATACCATCAACGAGCTTATCAGCATTATGGTGGACGCGATCTGCTCCACAAGACCTACGATACGGGTGAACGGCGAGGACGTGCCTCGTGACGTGGTGAAAAGTACGTTCCTGAAGCTGAACGGCAGCCACATCGAGTACGTCCTGGAAGCTATGGACAACAACACCAGCGACGTCCGGAATATCCGGAGCTACCTGATAACGGCGCTGTACAATTCCCGGCTGACGCTCAACAGCTACTGGCAGTCCCGGGTAAATCACGACATGAAAGAATACTGGCAGGAGGGGTAATTATGGCAAAGATTATAGCAATAGCAAACCAGAAAGGCGGCGTTGGCAAGACAACGACCGTGGTAAATATCGCCGCAGGGCTTGCGGAACTTGGCAAGAAAGTCCTCTGTATCGACCTCGACCCGCAGGGAAATCTCAGCGACTATCTCGGCTACGACTTCACGGGCAAGCGCACCATAGTTGACGTTCTGAAAGAAACTGCGAAGCTCTCGGAGTGCATTCTGACTGCAAAAAGCGAACCTATCGACTATGTCCCGGCGGACATTTCGCTGGCTACTGCGGATATGTTTCTGGCACAGACTATGTGCCGCGAGCAAATTCTTGACAAGGCGATTTCCGGCGACAGCATATCGGAAGATTACGATTATTTCCTCATCGACTGCCTGCCCTCGCTCGGAATACTGGTCATGAACGCTCTTGCGGCGGCTGACGAGGTGATAATTCCGGTTCAGGTGCAGAAATTCGCGCTCAACGGCATAGTCCAGTTCGAGGACATTTTCAATCTCATCAAGGAAAAAATCAACCACGACCTGAAAATTTGTGGAATACTTGAAACCATGACCGACAACACCCAGATGGCTCAGGCGGTGGACGTTGCCTTAAAGGAGCGCTACAGCGGTCTGGTTTACAAAACTACGATAAGCAAGCGCATTGAAGCCGCAAACAGCACCGCTGAGCAAAAGTCGCTGATATCCAAGAAAAACAGCGTGATAGGCGGTCAGTACCGCCAGCTTGTAAGCGAAATTCTCGAAAAGGAGGGAGTGTAAATGGCATTCAATCTCGGGGCTTCCAACAATACCGGAAAGCTGAATATGAACGACTTCCTTAGTGATGAACCGACAGTCCAGAATGACGAAAAAGAAATCCCGATAAACCTGCTTGTTCCGTGGGAAAATCAGCCGTTCAAGATGTACAGCGACTTCAAAATGAACGAGCTGGTGGAATCCATCAGAGAAAACGGACTTCTGTCCCGGATAATCGTGTCCCCCGCCGCCAACGGGAAATACCGCATAATCGCCGGACACAACCGTGTTGAAGCCTGCCGCAGAGCAGGATTTACGTCGGTTCCCAGCATTGTAAAAGACGTGGACGAAAACCGTGCGAAGCTAATCATGGCGGACACAAACCTCTGTCAGCGCACCGAGCTTCTGCCGTCCGAGCGCGCATTTGCGTACAAGGCACAGCAGGAGGCTCTGACAGCCCTCGGAAGCCGCCGTGCTACCAAGGACATAGCCGAGAAATACGGCGAAGCCAAGCGCACTATCCAGCGCTACATTGCCTGCACACGGCTGGTTCCGGAGCTTATGGAAATGCTCGACAGCGGCAGGCTTACGCTTGGAACAGCCTGCCAATTTTCGGCGCTCCCGAACAGCAGTCAGGAGGAAATCGCGGCGTATCTCAATCGTGATTCTGAAAGGAAATTCACAGTCGAACAGGCAAACACGCTTGCGGACTTGAAGTTCTTCTCGGAATCCGACATAACGGAGATTTGCGGAGAGAATACAACCGCGGCAGAATCTCCGGCAGAACGCTCAGAATATGCAAAGTCTAGCGCTCCCGCAGAGCCAAAACAGACCGTGAAAAAACCGTCAAAACAGATAACCCTCCGGCGCAAGGAAGTTACTCAGCTCATCGGCGACGAGCTTTCCAACGAGGAGATTTCGGAGTATTTCTACTTCTGCCTCCAGCGCCGGGATATCCTTGAGGAATGGCACAAAATGTACACGGAGGGCAAAACAGATGGCTCAAATGCTTGATTTTTCGCGGGAAATATGCTATAATTCAAGAAAGGAAAATGATTACTGTGGACGAAAATAGAAACAGCAATATCAGCTCTGAACATAGCGAAGAACTGCTCAACATAATTGAGAATTTCCGTCTGATGGACGACACGTTCATGAGCAAGGTTTTCGAGGATAAATCGTGTGCAGAGCTTCTGCTCAGAGTAATTCTGAACCGTGACGACCTGACAGTTGTACGGGTGGTTTCTCAGTTCGGAATAAAAAATCTTCAGGGACGGTCAGCACGTTTGGACATCTATGCGGTGGACGACAAAGGAAAGCACTACGATGTGGAGGTCCAGCGCAGTGATGATGGAGCTGCTATCAGACGAGCAAGATATAACAGCAGTCTGCTGGACGCAAATCTGCTCAATCCCGGCGATAAGTTTGATGAGCTTCCGGAAAGCTACATTATTTTCATTACCGAGCATGACGTACTTAAAGGCGGAAAGCCGCTTTACACGGTCAACCGCACGATTTCCGAGCTTGACCACGCAATATTCACGGACGGTTCGCACATAATATATGTGAACGGAGAAATTCGAAACGGCACAGCTCTGGGCGAGCTTATGCAGGATTTCTTCTGCAAGGATCCGCGCAAAATGCACTACAAGATACTGTCCGACCGGGCAGGTTATTTCAAGAAAGACAAGGAGGGTGTTGATACTATGTGTAAATTAATGGAAGATTATGCTGACAAGAGAGCAAAGCAGGCTGCGGAAGCTGCCGCTAAGGAAGCCGCTGAAAAAGCAGCCAGAGAGCGCTCCATCAGCATTGCAACAAATCTCTGGAACAAGGGCGAAAGAGATCTTCAGCAGATTGCAGACCTGACAGACCTCCCTCTGGACGAAGTAAAGAAACTTTTCGAAGGCAAGACAGCCTGATGAGTATGACATTTGACGAGTACATTGAAAAGCGTGTTAACCAGGCAGTTGAGGAAGCAGTTCATAAAGTTTCTGTTGATTTTGCAAACAATATATGGAACCATGGTGTTCACGATTTAGAAAAGATAGCGTATTTTTCAGAACTCCCTCTTGAAGAAGTGAAAGAGCTGTTTGCTGACAGGATTGCCTCCACAACCGAATAAAGCCAAGGCGCTGTAAAATAACTCAACACCCAAGCCCGAGCAACCATACTATGGAAGCT
>ERZ1027059.198-NODE-198-length-24941-cov-6.695893_pt1 | contig 24941 bp, 16 predicted proteins | sample MGYA00519425_ERZ1027059 | MGnify/ENA primary metagenome ERZ1027059 (study PRJEB26926, sample SAMN06164566) | human gut metagenome | biome: ENVO:00009003; feature: ENVO:2100002; material: ENVO:00002003 | host: Homo sapiens | place: USA | collected 2012 ... | reverse complement strand
GCGCTAATGAAGGAAGTATTAATTACATCGGGAACAAGCTTTGAGGGATATGATATCGTTGGCTATGGAACATACAAGTTCACACAGACGATACTTAATTCCAACTTTTTGAAGGATTTCGGAACATCTATTGCGGATATTGCCACGGATAGAAGAGATATCTATCAGGAGAAGATCGATGAGATCCTCAATGAAACAATCAATAATTTCACAGATATGGTCCGTGAGACGAAGTACAATGCTGTAGTTGGATTCAGAACAGGTGTTGAGGAATACACCAACAACGTAACTGCTGTTGTTGCCAGTGGAACTCTGGTAAACATAAAGGAGCAGTACAAGTCGGAATTTGACAAGAGCAGCTTCATCAGAAACGAGATATATGTAAGAAACTATTACGACCTGCTCGTGCCAAGAGCATCAAAGGTGGTGCTTGCATCAGAGGGTAAGGGAACAAAGATTTCCGTGTGGTTCAACAACTACAATAACGACGATATAAAGGCACTTAAGGCAGAGCTTCAGTTCACCAATATCTATGGTGACAATATAACACTGCCGGATGTTGATTTTACATTTGATAAGACCAACCTCAAGCTCCTCAAGTCGGATTATGTGGAGTGTAAGCTTCCGGACAAGTATATAAAGATGATATCCTCCGTCAAGGTATACATCAAGAAGTATGTCAAGGCCAGCGGAGTATACGAGATAGATGCGGATTCTATCGGAATTGAGATGTCTGACGTTAAGTTTAAGGCACTCAAGCTCAAAAAGGGAATTGATGCAGTTGCAAACTACAAGTCAGACGGACTTGTGTGGACATGTAACTGTGGACACGTAAACGAAGGCGGCGCAGAGGAATGTGTGATCTGTGGAAGAAAGCAGGATGAGATGAAGAACTCTATCACATTCAACTACGAGCCTATGCTTGAAGAGATGAAGACAAAAGAGTATGTAATAGAGATCAAGGATGTACTCATGAAGTACATCAAGGACATTGATACAGGAATGAGAATGCAGCTTCTTGAGATCATGGAGTCCGGTCTTAATTACGAGAAGAGCAGAGGATCCATGAAGGACTCTGTTATTGAGAAAGTTGAGAATCTCTTCCTTGGATTATAGGGATTATAAGACGATATGCAACAGTACATGGTACAGATAATAAAAAATCTTAAGGAGAAGGGTTACAGACAACTCAATCCGGAAAGTAACAATGTATACGGCAGAGCAGACAGCGATGCCGTATATATTGTTGTTATAGGCAGTAATCATAATCTTGATTCTGAGACTCTGAAAAAGTTCAATAATAAAATATTGCTTGATGTTTCTTCGGATTCGCATAGAAAAGTCAATCTTCTCAATATACTCATCACTCCAAACGGAATGTTTGATGATATGACAAAAAAGATAGTTGAAGAACTGGACAATGTCTGGCTGTTCGCGGAGGATTACGGAAAACTGTATATATTTGAGAATCAGCCCACTGACTTTGACTCACTCTATGATGTGATCGATAAAAAAACGGTGGTGGATAACCGCAGATCCCAGCACAATCTGATAAGAATGTTCGGTGTTGTAACACCGATATTACTGTTGATAAATATTCTGGTGTACGTTGCATGTATCTTTGTCTATCAACCTACGGAACTGGCTGTGGAAGTGCTTGCGATATCAGAAAAAGGACAATATTACAGATTCCTGACATCAATGTTTACACATTTTGGAATAGCACATCTGGTTGGGAATATGGTAATTTTGATCGCACTCGGTGCGAGGGTTGAGAATATAATAGGCAGATTCAATTATATCATAGTTTATATTGCCACGGGTCTTACTGCGTCATTTGCATCATACATAGATTGTTTTTATAATAATACATATGCTTACTCGGCTGGTGCATCCGGAGCAATATTTGGTCTTCTGGGAGTGCTGGTTGTCATAGCATTTTATAATAAGGGCCGGGTGAAGGATCTGTCACTTATTAATATGCTTATATTATTTATTCTGACATTGGTTAACGGAAAGATGTCAGAAGGTATTGATAATGTTGCCCATGTGGCGGGATTTGCGGCCGGGTTAGTGGCCGGGATAGTCCTTTTGCTGACCAATCAAAAGGTTGTAAAGAATAGCCGTTTATGATAAAATAATACGATGATAAAAAGTGGGAGGCTGGGTTATGAGTACTGGAATCAGTATGTCAAGTGTAAACAAAATAAAGGAACTTGCAGACAATGGCGATTACAGTCTCGCTCTCGATATACTTGAACATCAGGATCTGTCGAAGTCACTTAGTCCACAGTTTATTAGAATATGCGGCGAGGTGTATTACGAGAACAAAAGATATCCTGAGTCCAGAGCGGCGCTTGTCAAGGCACATGCCATGGCTCCGGCTGGTAACAAGATAATATATTCTTTGGTAAAACTGTATTTATCCATGGGATTTACACAGCTTGCAGAGCGTTATTTTGAGATATATACATTTAATCAGGCCAATAAGGATGCAGGTACATACAGACTTGAATATATGATAGCCAAGGCACACAGGAAGCCCGTGAATGAACTTTACAGCATACTGGTGTCGGCGAATGATGTTGAGACGGATGAAGAGTGGGATTTTGAGATGCTTCTGCTTCATGCGTACATAAGAAACAGGGAGAAGTTTGACAGCGCCTGTGTTGAATTCAGAGCGCATTACAAGAACTCTTCACATTTGTATATGCTGGACAAGCTCATGGGCGGCGATGTGGATCTTGAATCCATGATCTATTGTTATCCTGACACGGAGATGTCGGATGATGATCCTGAGCAGGCAGATACAAGAGCAAATGAAAATAAGATATTGGAAGAAGACGATCTGAGAATGCATCCAAAGGATGCTAAGATCATGATCATGGTCGAGGATGACGCACCTGTGACGAGTTCCATGAAATTCAAGCAGATGTGGATTAGATCGAAGGATAAAAAAGAGCAGAAAAAGGAAGCTCGTCAGGAAGAAGAGAATTCTGAGCCGAAGAAGAAATCCAGAGGTTTATTTGGATTGATGTCAAGGAAAGAGGAAGAGCTTGTCGAGCAGGAGATGGAATCTCTGAAGAACGAGAATCTTGACAAGGAACAACTGCTCGAGGAAGTTATTTCCGATACTGCTGATGATGCCGGGAATACGGCAAAGCCTGAGCTCAAGGCGATGAGCAGTGACAGTGAGAAAGCTCCTGAGGGAAAGTCACAGGATATGACTGAGATAAGCGGGGAGCTGACTCCTGAGGATGCAGCGGTGTATAACAAAGATAACGACAATGAGTATGAGGATTCCGAACCGGTGGAGGAAGATAACTATGTTATCGAAGAAGAGCCGGAGGAAGTAGTCATGGTTGAAGTTGATGGTGACGATTCTGATGACGTATCTGACAGTGCGTCAGATCGCGATTCTGAAGACGATACTGTTGTGGAGACCTTTGATCCTGAGTTCGAGGGAGACTTTGAGGATGGATTTGAGGCGGATGCAGAGCCGGAGACTTTGCCTGATGAACCGGTTGAATCAGAAACGTTTGATTTTGATAAAGCCTTTGAATCTCTTGAGGAGTTCGAGGTTGACGATGAGAATCTCGAGGATCTGATGGAAGATGCGGAGTCTCAGAATGATGTGGAAGAAACTGCTGTTGAGCCGGGTGTAGAGCAGAATGAACCGGAAGTTGATGAAGTTTCAGTTGAGATCGAACCGGAGATCGAAGAAGAATTCGAGGTAGATGCAGATTCTGAGCCTGAATTCGAAAAAGAACTTGAGGTTGGCGCAGAATTCACGATCGAGGCAGAGCCGGAGGTTGAGGAAGAATTCACAATCGATGCCGAAGCGGAGATTGAAGATGAATTTGAGACTGAAGCTGAGCCAGAGTTAGAAGAATTTACAATCGATGCGGAATCTAAGGAATCTGAGATGGAAGAAGTTCCAGTGGAAGTCGAACCAGAGGTGAAAGAATTTGAAGCTGAGGCTGAACTGGAGATCGAAGAAACTGAGGCTGAAGCTGAATCAGAGGTCGAAGAGGAATTCACAATGGAAGCAGAGGATAAGTCAGAAGAGAAAATTGCGATGGAGACAGAACCGGAAAAGCCAAAGAATAATGGCTTCCCGGTGTTTAAGAGCAGTCTGTTCCCTGACTACAACACAGAGAATGCAGCACTGTATGATCTGTCGGCAGAGAAAGATATAAATGCAGAGATAGAGGCTGATGAAGCCAAGATATCGGAAAGTCTTAAGAAAGAGGAGGATCTTATCGGTGAAACAGACAGACTCCTTGCAAGACTTGGAATTAAATTCAACACGGAATTCAATTCTATATTGAATTTTGATGATGAAGATAAAGAGGATGATGTGGCAGCTCCCGACGAGGAGAAGACAGATGAGCAGGAATCCCCACAACAGGAAACGGTTGACGCTGAACCAGAGCAACCGAAGAAAAAGCCGTTCAGACTGAAGGGCTGATCAAAGAAGAAATAAAGTAGCATGATCATACATATAGTGTATTGCTTTTTATTTGAACAAACGGAAGGAGGCGAGGGAATTGGCTGTAGATCAGACAGAAGCAATGATTGCGGCGATCAAGGCACAGCTTGAAAAGGAAAGAGCTGCAGAAGCTGCCAAGAAAAAGAGGGAAGAAGAGGAAGAACTTCTCAAGAGCGGCAGCAAGAAGAAAGATGCTGAGACTGCTAAAAGCCAACACAAAACTTTGTCCAAGGAGGAGTTAGAACGAATCGAGGCTAAGAAACGCCGTAAGAGAGAAGAGGCTCTTGGAATTGTTCATGAGGATGAACCGGAAACTTCAACTGAGGATGAAAAGCAGGACGATGTTCCAAAAGAGGGAGAGGGACTGAAGCCTGAAGATAAAAAAGAAGATAAAAAACCAGAGGGAGCTGCACCTAAGCTCAGTCTTAACCTTGGAGGCATCGCTGATGATATGTCGGGCGGTGGTCTCGGAGGAGGCCTTGGCGGCGGATTAGGTGAAGGCGGTCTTGGAGGACTCGGAGGCGGCCTTGGCGGAGGACTCGGAAGTACACCTAAGACAGAGGGAGGCCTTGGATCAGGCGGCCTTGGCGGCGGTCTTGGAAAAACACCTAAAACAGAAGGCGGTCTTGGTGGCGGATTTAAGTTCGGCGCCGGAACTGAAGGTACAGTTAAGTCAACAGGTGGAAGCAATATTGTTCTCACTGATGATGATGAAAATGCTGAGGATGAAGAGACACTTGAGTGGGTAACTGATAAGAATGCAAAGGTGAATAAAGTTAAGTCACCTAAGGGAGGCAGTGATGCGAACGGAGATCTGTTCAGCATTCTCCCAGATAGAAACAAGCAGGCTGCGGCTGGAGAGTCATTGTATGATTTTGATGATGATGATGACGATGATGACGATTTCCTTGGAGCAGGAATAAAGAACCTGTCCAATATAGACGAGGAGAGTCCTGAGGAGATAGCCAAGAAGAAGGCTGAAGAGGAGGCTAGGAAGAAAGCTGAGGAGGAAGCCAAGAAGAAGGCTGAGGAAGAAGCTAAGAAGAAGGCCGAGGAAGAGGCTAAGCGTAAGGCTGAAGAGGAGAAGAAGCGCAAAGAGGCAGAAGAGGCAAGAAAGAAGGCTGCCGCTGAAAAGGCTAAGGCTGAGGCTGAGGCAAAGAAGCAGCAGGCGATCGACGATGCCAGAAAGAATGCTGAAGAGGCAAAGAAACATGCTGAGACCTCGAAGAAGACCATCGAGGAATGCGAGAAGACAGAGAAGGATCTCGAAAAGCAGCTTGAAGAATTTGCTGCCAAGAAGCAGAACTATGATGCAAAGATGGCACAGGAGGCTGAGGCAAAGAAGAAGAATGATGCTGAACTGCTTGAGCGAGAGGAGAAAGAGCTTGATGCCAATATTGCAAAGCTCAAGAAAGAGATATCAGATACAAATGAATCTGCTAAGAAAGAGTCAGACAGAATCCTCAAGGAGAGTGATCCTGATACATATAAGAACAATATGATCAATGAGGCTCAGGCTGCTGCCGACAAGGCTATAAAGGCACTTGCAGACACCAAGAAGACTAATGTGGATAAGGGTGTTGCTGAGTACAACAAGGCTGTTGATGCTGATAAGAAGAAATTGGCAGACATAGATGCGGATAAGAAGAAGTCTATAGAGACGGCCAAGAAGAAGCGCACAGATGAGGAAGCAAGAGCAGCCAAGATCATGAAGACTGCCGAGGCAGACAAGACAAAGGCTGGTGCAATATTCAGCGAGTCTAAGAAGGCTGAGGAAGAGGCTGATGCTAATCTTAAGAATACCACTGAGATGGAGAGTCAGTCACAGAAGACTCTTGATGAGCTCCAGAAGAAGCTTGAGGAGTCAGAGAAGGCTGTTAAGAATGCAAAGAACAGCAGAAATGATGCAAACACAAAGCTTGCAATACAGAAGGAAGAACTGAAGAAGGCAGAGAAGGTTGAGGAGGAGGCTGCAAAGGCTCTTGAGGCAGCAAAGAAAGCCAAGGAAGAGGTTCAGAAGAAGATTTCAGACAGCGAAGAGTTCATAAAGAAGGTTGCTGATCAGATTACAACTGCTGAGAACGACAACAAGAAGATCAGTGAGGATGTTGCCGCTGCAAAGAAGGAGAATGACTCATTCAAGGCTGCGAAGGCAGAGGCTCAGGAAGCTCTCGACTCAGCTAAGAAGTCTCTTGTTGAGGCTGAGGATCTTCTGGCAAAGGCAGAGGCTGCTGCCGAGGAAGCAGAGCAGGTAGTCGAAGAGGCTAAGATCGCAGAAGAGGTTGAGATCCAGAATGCGGAAGCTGCTGCCAAGGAAAAGACAGATAAGCTTACGGCAGAAGGAAAAGATAGAGAGACCAAGCATGAGGTGTTCCTTGCTGCTGAGGAAGAGAAGTATGCTACGGCAGAGGCAAGTGAGCTCGAGAAGGTTCAGACTGCAGCTATGAAGGCTGAGAAGGAAGCCTCAGATATGAAGACAAAGGCTGAAGCTGATGCTAAGAAGCTTCTCGATGATGCAAAGAAGAAAGAAGAAGAGTTAAAGAACAAGATCGCTGAGCTCAAGACAAAACAGGCTGAGCGCGTTGTTGCAAGAAAAGAGGCTGCTGATCAGGCCAAGGCCGAGGCTGAGGAGAAGAAGAAGAAAGATCTCTCAGCAATAGACAAGGCCGAGGCTGATGTCAAGAAACAGCTCGAGGATATAAGAAGCAAGGCTACTGCTGCTGCAAAGGTACTTGAAAAGGCTATAAAGCGTGAGGAAGAGTACAAGAAGCAGGAAGAGCTTCTGAAGGAAGGCAAGGTTGAGGAAGCTGCACAGGTTATCACACAGGATGAAGAAGCAACTATGGCTGCTTCAGTAAGTGAGGCTGTTGCTGCGAGACGTAAATCACTGCCTAAGGAGGCAAAGTACCTCTACAAGTATCTCGGAGTCGAGCCTGCTGGTGCACAGATCGTTAACGTTCTCCAGACTCTCAAGGTAGATCCTAAGAGATCTAAGAATGTTGTTATTCTTGGACAGCACGGATTTGGACTTACCATGGTCGGTGAGGATTTTGCAAAGTTCTATTATGATATGGGAATCTGCAAGTCTGAGGCAAAGGCAAAGGTTAAGGCAAAGGTTATAAACAGCGGTAAGCTTGCAGGAGCAGTTGGCAAGCTCAAGGGCGGATGTCTTATCATTGAGAGTGCAGGACTTATAACACCTGAGAGATTCAAAGAGATGGTTGATATGTGTTCACCTGAGAAGAATGATGTTAAGATCATCCTCACAGGAGAGAAGACAGCTCTCAGCAATATGCTTGCAGCAAATATGACTCAGGCAAGATCGTTCAACAACAGAGTATACTTTGACCAGATCAATGAGAGTGGAATGATCAATGTGGCAGAGTGCTACGCTGATGAGAAGGGCTTCAAGCTTGAGAGCGGAGCAGATACAGCTATAAAGAATGCTTTGATGGCGATGGAGTCAGGAAATATCGACAGACTTCTCGGTGCTATGGATGATGCCATGAAGGCTGCTGAGACCAGAGATCCTATCGACAAGAAGATTCTTAAAAAAGAGATAAAATAAGTTTTGTGACGGATATACCGTTGTAGAATTTTGTTGAAAAAAACAATACCAGTGCTTATAATATCTGTGTTATAGCACTGGTATTATTTTGTTGTGATAAAGGAGAATTTATATGCTTTCAACTGATATTGGAGTAGATTTAGGAACGTCAAATGTATTGATCAGCGTAAGAGGTAAGGGAATTGTTGTAAACCAGCCGTCTGTTGTCGCATATGAAGTATCTACAAAAAAAGTAATAGCAATAGGAACAAAAGCCAAGAAAATGATAGGAAAGACTCCGGAGAATATAGAGGTCGTCAGACCTCTCAATAAGGGAGTTATATCTGATTATACAATAGCGGAGATAATGCTTAAGGCATTTATCAGAAGCGCAATGGAGAAACGTTCGGGAGTTGGAAGACCAAGGATATGCGTGTGTGTTCCAAGCGGTGTTACCGAGGTGCAGAGAAGAGCTGTTGAGGAAGCAGTGTACAAGACCGGTGCCAAGACTGTGTATGTCATGGAGGAACCTTTGGCTGCTGCTGTAGGAGCAAATGTAGATATCTATGAGGCAAAGGGTAATATGGTGGTCGACATAGGCGGTGGAACCACGGATATTGCGGTCGTATCCCTTGGTGGTGCAGTGGAGAGCAGCTCCATAAAATACGCCGGAGATGACTATAATAATGCACTCATCAAGTATGCCAGAAGAAAATACAACCTGCTTATAGGTTATCAGACAGCGGAGAATGCGAAGATTGCTGTTGGCTCAGTCGTAAAGCGTGATGAAGATATTGAGTATGTGATCAAGGGCCGTGATCTTATCAAGGGACTTCCAAAGGCTGTAACAATAACTGCGAATGAAACAGTGGATGCATTTGAGGAGACTACAGAGCATATTCTTGGAGCAATACACAATGTTCTTGAGACTGCACCGCCGGAGCTGGTGGCTGACATTGCGGTATCGGGCATTGTGCTTACCGGAGGAGGAAGTCTTATATACGGAATGGACAGAATAATCAAAGAGCGCACAGGGATAGAGGCATATGTATCGGAAAAAGCACTTGAGGCAGTGGCTCTCGGCGCTGGAATGTCTGTCAACCTCAGCGATAAGAAAGAAGATTAAATGTATGGAAAGAGATTATTTGCCGATCTGCATGGAGGACATGAAGAAGAGAGGGTGGACACAGGCGGACTTTGTGTTTGTCATAGGTGATGCCTATGTTGACCATCCCTCATTTGGCCCTGCAATCATAAGCAGATTGCTTGAGAGATATGGATATAAGGTGTGTATGATTGCCCAGCCTGATTGGAAGAATGACAAGAGCATTGATGTTTTTGGCAGACCAAGACTGGGCTTTTTGGTGTGCGGAGGCAATATGGATTCCATGGTGAACCATTATTCTGTGTCCAAGAAGAGAAGACAGAAGGATGCGTACTCTCCAGGTGGACAGATGGGACTTCGGCCTGATTATGCCACCACGGTCTACTGTAATCTGATAAGGAGAACGTACAAGGATGTTCCGATCATAATCGGAGGTATAGAGGCCAGCCTCAGACGTATGGCACACTATGATTATTGGTCTGATAAATTGAAACATTCCATTCTGGTGGATTCATCCGCCGATATACTTTCGTATGGCATGGGCGAGCACAGCATGATAGAGATAGCGGAGGCGCTCGACAGCGGAATAGATGTGAAAGATATCACATTTGTCAGGGGTACATGCTACAGGACAAAGGATATATCCGGTGTGCCCGAGGATTCCATTATACTGCCGGATTATGACAGTCTTTCAAAGGATAGACTGGAATATGCAAGAAGCTTTTATACACAGTATATAAATACAGATCCATACTCGGCTAAAACGCTGGTTGAGGGATACGGAAACAGAGGATATGTTGTTCAGAATCCTCCGGCTTATCCGCTCACCCAGATGGAGATGGACGATGTGTATGATCTGCCATATATGAATAACTACCATCCGATATATGAGGAGGCGGGCGGTATCCCGGCTATATCAGAGATAAAATTCAGTCTGACGAGCAACCGGGGCTGCTTCGGAGGATGCAGCTTCTGCGCACTGACATTTCACCAGGGCAGGATCATACAGACAAGAAGCCACGAGTCACTGATAAAGGAAGCGGAGCGCATGACGCATGATCCTGATTTCAAAGGCTATATACATGATGTCGGAGGGCCGACTGCGAATTTCAGGCATAAATCATGTGCAAAGCAGGATAAATATGGTGTATGCACCAACAAGCAGTGTCTGTTCCCGGAACCGTGCAGGAATCTGAAGGTTGACCACAAGGATTATGTTGAGCTTCTGCGGAAGCTGGAAGCGGTTCCAGGTGTGAAAAAAGTATTTATCAGATCGGGAATACGATTCGATTATGTGATGGCGGACAGCAACGATGAATTCCTGAAAGAGCTTTGCGAGAAGCACATAAGCGGACAGCTCAGAGTTGCGCCGGAGCATGTATCGGATAATGTTCTCAGGATGATGGGCAAGCCACAGAACAGTGTATATGAGAAATTCATTGATAGATACAAAAGGGTAAATGCAAAGACTGGAAAGCAGCAGTATGTTGTTCCGTACCTGATGTCATCACATCCTGGATCTACGCTGAAGGAGGCGGTGGAGCTTGCCGAATATGTAAGGGATATAGGCTATATGCCTGAACAGGTGCAAGATTTCTATCCTACGCCGTCCACGATATCCACATGTATGTACTATACCGGAGTCGATCCTAGAACCATGAAACCGGTATATGTACCTCATAATCCACATGAAAAGGCAATGCAGAAGGCTCTTATGATGTATAGAAAACCGGAGAATTATGATCTGGTCAAAGAGGCGCTCATAAAGGCCGGCAGACAGGATCTTATCGGTTTTGATAAAAAATGTCTGATAGCGCCGAGAAAGATGGACAGGAAAGGTGAACACCAGGGACAACGTTCGTATGGCAAAAATGATAAAAGTAAGAACAATTCAATCAATAATGGTAAAAACAGCAAAAATAATAAAGTTGTTCCACAGAAAAACACAAAATCATCCGGGCAGAAGAATGCTAAAAATGGCAAAAACAGGAATAAAAGGAAATAGCTCCTTCGCGGAGTCGTTCATTTTTGGTTGCGTGGCACATGCTTTTGTGCTAGAATTATGGCAGATTGTGTGAACCTTTAAGGTTTTTTTATATGTAGTCTTATGTCACACTAATATTTTTTTAAATGGAGGATTTGAAAATGGCAAAGAAGATTGTTTTAGCAGGCGCATGTCGTACAGCTATCGGAACAATGGGTGGATCACTCAGCACAACACCAGCAGCAGAGCTTGGTTCAATCGTTATCAAGGAGGCTATCAACAGAGCAGGAGTTCCTGCAGATCAGGTAGACCACGTATACATGGGATGTGTTATCCAGGCTGGTCAGGGACAGAACGTTGCACGTCAGGCTTCAATCAAGGCAGGACTTCCAATCGAGACAACTGCTGTTACAGTTAACGTTGTCTGTGGTTCAGGTCTTAACTGTGTCAACATGGCTGCTCAGATGATCGAGGCAGGAGACGCTGATATCGTAGTTGCAGGTGGTATGGAGAACATGTCTATGGCTCCTTACGCTATGATGAAGGGTCGTTTCGGTTACAGAATGAACAATGGTGTACTCGTAGATACAATGGTAAACGATGCTCTGTGGGATGCATTCAATGACTATCACATGATCAAGACAGCTGACAATATCTGTGAGCAGTGGGGTCTTACACGTGAGGAGCTTGATGAGTTTGCAGCTAAGAGCCAGCAGAAGGCAGTTGCAGCTCAGGAGTCAGGCGCATTTGACGCTGAGATCGTACCAGTTATGGTAAAGAAGAAGAAAGAGATGGTTGAGTTCAAGAAGGATGAGGGACCAAGACCTGGTACTACAGTTGAGACTCTTTCAAGACTCAGAACAATCAATCCTAACGGATTTGTTACAGCTGGTAACGCTTCAGGTATCAATGATGGTGCTGCAGCTATCGTTGTTATGAGCGAGGAGAAGGCTAAGGAGCTTGGTGTTAAGCCTATGGCTACATGGGTAGCTGGAGCACTTGGCGGAGTTGATCCTTCAATCATGGGTATCGGACCTGTAGCTTCAACCAAGAAGGTTATGGCTAAGACTGGTCTCAAGATCGAGGACTTCGATGTTATCGAGGCAAACGAGGCATTCGCTGCACAGTCAGTAGCAGTTGCTAAGGATCTTGGATTTGACGTTGACAAGCAGGTTAACCCTAACGGTGGAGCAATCGCTCTTGGACATCCAGTAGGAGCTTCAGGATGCCGTATTCTTGTTACACTGCTTCATGAGATGCAGGCAAAGGGTGCTAAGACAGGTCTTGCTACTCTCTGTATCGGTGGTGGAATGGGCTGCTCAACAGTCGTTAAGATCGAGGACTAATTTTAGATAATAAAGGAGATACATCATGGAGTTTGTTACATACGAACAGGATGGATATGTAGGAATTATCACAATCAACCGTCCAAAGGCTCTGAACGCACTCAACAGTGCAGTTCTTGAAGAGCTTGATGCAACATTCAAGGCAGTTGATCTTGGTACAACAAGATGTCTTATTCTTACAGGTGCCGGTGAGAAGTCATTTGTTGCCGGAGCTGATATAGGTGAGATGTCAACACTCACAAAGGCAGAGGGAGAGGCCTTCGGTAAGAAGGGTAACGATGTGTTCAGAGCCATTGAGACATTCCCTATCCCAGTCATCGCAGCAGTGAATGGATTCGCTCTTGGCGGCGGATGCGAGATCTCAATGAGCTGTGATATCAGAATCTGCTCAGAGAATGCAATATTCGGTCAGCCAGAGGCTGGTCTTGGTATCACACCTGGTTTTGGTGGAACACAGAGACTTGCGCGTCTTGTAGGCGCAGGCATGGCTAAGCAGCTTATCTATACAGCAAGAAACATCAAGGCTGACGAGGCTTACAGAATCGGTCTTGTGAATGCTGTTTATCCACTTGAGGAGCTCCTTCCAGCAGCTAAGAAGATGGCAGCCGGAATCGCAGCGAACGCTCCTATTGCAGTGAGAAACTGCAAGAAGGCTATCAACGATGGCTTACAGGTAGATATGGATCAGGCAATTGTTATTGAGGAGAAGCTTTTTGGTGACTGTTTCGAGACAGAGGATCAGAAGGCAGGAATGGGCAACTTCCTTGAGAAAGACAAGGAAAAGAAGCTTAAGGTTGTTCCTTTCCAGAACAAGTAATAATTAACAGTTCTGATATTAACATTTAGGGTGGGGAATCTGATAAAGGTAAACCATCCTAAATGTGTGATATAAGTATTATGGTAGCATGTTAAACGAAACGTATATGAATTTCTCATGTTTACCGGAAAAAAAGATTTAGGAGGACATAAAAATGAAGGTTGGCGTAATTGGTGCAGGAACCATGGGTCAGGGCATTGCTAAGGCATTTGCTCAGGTTGACGGATACGAGGTTGCACTCTGTGATATCAAGCAGGAGTGGGCTGAAGGCGGTAAGGACAAGATCGCTAAGGGTTATGCAAGACTCGTAGAAAAAGGAAAGATGACACAGGAGAAGGTTGATGGTATTCTTGCCAGCATCACTCCAGGTCTTAAGGAAGACTTATGTGCAGACTGCGACCTTATAGTTGAGGCTGCTTTCGAGAACATGGAAGTAAAGAAGACAACATTTGCTGAGCTTGACAAGATCTGCAAGCCAGAGTGTGTATTCGCTTCAAACACATCATCACTTTCTATCACAGAGATTGGAAATGGTCTTACACGTCCTATGATCGGTATGCATTTCTTCAATCCAGCTGACAGAATGAAGCTTATCGAGGTTATCGCAGGTGTTAATACACCAGCTGAGATTGTAGAGAAGATCGTTAAGATCTCAGAGGAGATCGGTAAGACTCCAGTACAGGTTAACGAGGCTGCTGGATTCGTAGTAAACAGAATCCTCATCCCAATGATCAACGAAGCTGCATTCATCAAGATGGAAGGTGTATCAGACATAGCTGGTATTGACGCTGCTATGAAGCTTGGTGCTAACCATCCAATGGGACCACTTGAGTTAGGTGATTTCGTAGGCCTTGATATCTGTCTTGCAATCATGGACGTTCTGTACAATGAGACAGGTGACAGCAAGTATCGTGCATGTCCATTACTTCGTAAGATGGTACGTGGCGGCAACCTTGGTGTTAAGAGCGGCAGAGGATTCTATGTATACAATGCTGATCGTACAAAGACACCAGTTGATGCTCAGTAATAGTGCTAAGTAATATAATATATTCATGGAGGAATAATTAGAATGGATTTCGCTTTAGACAAGAAGTATGAAATGGCGCAGAATTTATTCAGAGAGTTCGCGCAGAATGAAGTAAAGCCTCTTGCTCAGGAAATTGACGAACAGCACAGATTTCCTAGAGAGACTGTAGAGAAGATGGCAAAGTATGGTTTCTTAGGAATCCCTGTTTCTAAGGAGTTAGGCGGACAGGGCTGTGATATTCTCACATATGCTATGTGCGTTGAGGAACTTTCAAAGGTTTGTGGTACTACAGGTGTTATCGTATCAGCACACACATCACTCTGTGTTGATCCTATCGTAACATTTGGTACACCAGCTCAGAAGGAGAAGTATGTTCCTGATCTTGCTTCAGGCAGAAAGCTTGGTGCTTTCGGTCTTACTGAGCCAGGTGCTGGTACAGATGCTCAGGGACAGCAGACAAAGGCTGTACTTGACGGAGACGAGTGGGTACTTAACGGATCAAAGTGCTTCATCACAAACGGTAAAGAGGCTGACGTATATATCGTTATCGCAGTTACTGGTATCGTTGAGAAGCGTGGCAGAAAGATGAAGGAGATCTCAGCATTCATCGTAGAGAAGGGTACACCTGGATTTACATTCGGTACAAAGGAGAACAAGATGGGTATCTGTGGTTCTTCAACATACGAGCTTATCTTCACAGACTGCCGTATTCCAAAGGACGCTCTTCTTGGACAGAAGGGTAAGGGATTCAATATCGCTATGCACACACTTGACGGTGGACGTATCGGTATCGCTGCTCAGGCTCTTGGTATTGCAGAGGGCGCTCTCGAGACAACAGTAAACTATGTTAAAGAGAGAAAGCAGTTCGGCAGATCAATCGCTCAGTTCCAGAATACACAGTTTGTTCTTGCAGACCTTGCAACAAAGATCGAGGCAGCTAAGCTTCTCGTATACAAGGCAGCAAGAAAGAAGGATGAGTACCAGAGCGGTGCTAAGGTTTCTTACTCAGTAGAGGCAGCTATGGCTAAGCTTTACGCAGCCGAGGTTGCTATGGAAGTTACTACAAAGTGTGTTCAGTTACACGGTGGTTACGGTTACATCAAGGAGTACGATGTTGAGCGTATGATGCGTGATGCTAAGATTACAGAGATCTACGAGGGAACTTCAGAGGTTCAGCGTATGGTTATTTCTGCAAACTTATTAAAGTAATATAGGAGGTACTTAACGTGAAGGTTATAGTTTGTATAAAGCAGGTACCTGATACAAAGGGTGGAGTACAGTTCAACCCAGACGGTACATTAAACAGAGCAGCAATGCTTACAATCATGAACCCTGATGATAAGGCAGGACTTGAGGCTGCACTTAGATTAAAGGATCAGTATGGTGCAGAGGTAACAGTTCTTACAATGGGTCTTCCAAAGGCTGCTGACGTTCTTCAGGAAGCAATCGCTATGGGAGCTGACAAGGGTGTTCTTGTAACAGACCGTGTTCTTGGTGGAGCTGATACATGGGCTACATCAACAACAATCGCTGGAGCTCTCAGAAAGCTTGATTATGATCTGATCATAACAGGTCGTCAGGCTATCGATGGAGATACAGCTCAGGTTGGACCACAGATCGCTGAGCATCTTGGAATTCCTGTAATTTCATATGCACAGGAGATCAAGGTTGACGGAGACGCAGTTATCGTTAAGCGTCAGTATGATGACGGATATCATATGTTAAAGGCTAAGATGCCTTGCCTTGTAACAGCACTTTCTGAGTTAAATGAGCCAAGATACATGACTCCAGGTGGAATCTTCGATGCAGTTAATGCAGAGATCACAACACTTGGCAGAGCAGACCTCGTTGATGTTGATGATTCTAACATCGGCCTTAAGGGCTCACCTACAAAGATCGCTAAGGCTTCAGATAAGGTAAGAAAGGGTGCAGGCGAGAAGGTTGTTCCTGATTCTCCAGATGAGGCAGTTAGCTATATTGTTGGCAAGTTAAAGGATAAGCATGTAATCTAATATAGTAAAGGAAAAGTGGTGAATAAAATGGGCGCAATGAACGCAGAAGAAATGAAGAACTACAAAGGCGTATTTGTCTTTGCACAGCAGGTAGATAATAAGTTAAGTGGTATTTCTTTCGAGCTTATCGGCGAAGGAAAGAGACTGGCAGAGAAGCTTGATGAGCAGGTAACTGCAGTCCTTATCGGTTCAGACGTTAAGGGTCTTGTAGATGAGCTTGCAGAGTACGGCGCAGATAGAGTTATCGTTGTTGACGATCCAGAGCTCAAGGAGTACAGAACTGAGCCATATGCACACGCACTTGCATCAGTTATCAATGAGTACAAGCCAGAGATCGTTTTAGTTGGTGCTACAGCAATCGGTAGAGATCTTGGTCCAACAGTTTCAGCAAGAGTTGCTACAGGTCTTACAGCAGACTGTACATTACTTGAGATCGGTGATTTCCCTCTTGTTGCACTTCCAAATCAGGAGCAGAAGCACAATCAGCTTCTTATGACACGTCCTGCATTCGGTGGTAACACAATCGCTACAATCGCATGTCCTGACAACCGTCCACAGATGGCTACAGTTCGTCCAGGTGTTATGCAGAAGCTTGACAAGGTAGCTGGTAAGAAGGCAGAGGTTATCGAGTACAATCCAGGATTCGTACCTAACAACAAGTATGTTGAGATTCTTGAGATCTCAAAGGCTATCTCAGATATCAAGGATATCATGGATGCTAAAATCCTTGTTTCAGGTGGTCGTGGAGTTGGTTCAGCAGAGAACTTCAAGCTCCTTGATGATCTTGCAGAGGTACTTGGTGGACAGGTATCATGCTCACGTGCAGTTGTAGATTCAGGCTGGAAGCCAAAGGAGCTTCAGGTTGGTCAGACTGGTAAGACAGTTCGTCCACAGGTATACTTCGCAATCGGTATTTCAGGTGCTATCCAGCACGTAGCTGGTATGGAAGAGTCAGACATCATCGTTGCTATCAACAAGGATGAGGATGCTCCTATCTTTGATGTAGCTGACTATGGTGTAGTTGGAGATCTCAACAAGATCGTTCCAGCTCTTACAGAGGCTATCAAGGCAGAGCTTGCTAATAAGTAATTAACAGCTTGTTTGTCATATAGATAATTTTAGATTATCAATTATAAGTCCCCCTCTTGGATTTGATGTTCAAGAGGGGGATTTTTTGAGCTGTATGGTGGTCTGAATTGTAGAATCGTTTGAATTGCATAGGGCTGTTGCAGGATGAATTCAGGTACGGAATGATTTGTGTGCGGCTACGTGAGGGTTGTGTTGAGGATATACTTGCGAAAAATTATGTGCTGTTTTTTGTTGAGTGTCCGTTTTCATTACTAGGGATACTCTGCTCGATGATGAGTGAATAGCATTATTAGTGAGCTATAAATGAATTGATGATTGTAAATGTGAATATATGGGTCCAATATACGAGTCGATGAATTGAGTCGATGAGAAATCGATAAATCGAAAATTAGAAATCAGAAAATAGAGATCGAAAATCAAAATACAAGTGTATTGTAAATAATACAAAAATAATGTAGTATTAATTAGTTTGAGTATAGTAGATAAAGAGAGTATGCATGTGCGGATAAGTGCAAGTGAAGATAAGTGTGTGTGAGGATAAGCACAAATGGCAGGTACAGTACATTATGCACAGCAGGAGCATGCAGAGGAGAGGTACATATGAAAGAGAAAGACAGCGTCGAAAATAATGAAAAATCACCTGATAACAGGAAAAAATCTGGTGAGAAAATAATATCTGATAATAAAACAATATCTGCTAATGGAAAAGCGTTCGCAGGTGAGAGCAGAGAAAATAAGATGGGAGTGATGTCTGAGGGAAAGCTTCTGATGTCAATGTCACTTCCTATGATAATTTCCATGCTGTTCCAGGCTATGTACAATGTTGTGGACAGTGTGTTTGTGTCAAGATTCAGCATGGACGGACTTACGGCTGTGTCCACGGCATTTCCGATACAGAATCTGATGATAGGAGTTTTCTCGGGACTGGGAGTTGGCTTTAATGCGTTTATATCCAAGGCACTTGGAGAGAAGAAATTTGACAGGGCAAATGAAGTTGCCAGACAGGGAATATTCCTTGAGGCGATAGGATATGTGATATTCCTGATAATAGGTTTATTCTTTGCAAGGACATTCATGGAAAGTCAGACGGGGGATGCACGGGTAATCCAATATGGAACAGAGTATCTCGAGGTGTGCTGCTGTTGTGCTTTCGGTATAGCTTTCCAGATGACATTTGAGAGATTGCTGCAGTCCACGGGACGTACAATGTACAGTATGATAACCCAGATACTCGGTGCTGTCATCAATCTTATACTTGATCCTATAATGATATTTGGTCTTCTCGGATGTCCACGAATGGGAGTAAAGGGTGCTGCCATTGCAACTGTATGTGGACAGTGTATAGCCGGAACTCTTGCTATGATATTCAATATCAAGAAGAATCCGGATCTCCATATAACACTTAGAAGATTCAGGCCACATGGCGAGATAATTGGTAAGATTCTCAGCGTAGGTGTGCCGTCGGTTATCATGGTTGCAATAGGTTCTGTGATGAATTATTTCCTGAATCTGATACTGTACTCATTCTCGAAATTGGCCGTTGCAGTGTTCGGAGCGTATTTCAAGGTGCAGAGTATGGCATTTATGCCTGTATTCGGATTGAACAACGGAATGATACCGATAATTTCATACAACTACGGAGCGCAGAAACCTGACAGAATGAAACGCACCATGAAGCTGGGTGTGATGGTCGGTTGTTCCATTATGGTATTCTGTCTTGCTATCATGCAGGTATTTCCGGGACAGATACTTAAAATATTTGATGCCACAGATGAGATGCTGTTGATGGGTATACCAGCGGTTAGGATCATGAGTACAGCGTTTATATTTGCGGGATTTTCTGTCACATGTTCGGGAATGTTTCAGGCTGTAGGAAAGGGTGTGTACAGTATGATAGTGTCTATGGCGAGACAGCTTTTTGTCATACTTCCTGTGGCATATTTCCTGTCGAAAGCAATGAACAGTGTGAATGGTGTGTGGGCAGCGTTCCCTATCGCAGAGGTTTTCAGCGTGAGCATATCGACGATCTTTCTTCTCAGGGTCTATAAGAAAATAGTAAAGCCTATGGAAAGCGTCCAAAGAGATTAAGAGACGAAGATAATGAGATATGATGAGAGCATAATAATATATACATAGCACGTGGCATTTGTATTGTGGTAGAATACTATATAGTAATATAGTTTCGTGTGATGAATGCAGTGTTGCATTTGTCATTGACAAGTGACAGAAAAGGTAATGGAAAGAGAGCGAAAATGGGAAAGTTAATATATATGGATCATGCAGCGACGACGGCGGTGAGACCTGAAGTGCTCGACGCCATGTTGCCTTATTTTACAGAAAAGTTTGGAAACCCTTCAGGCGTATATACATTTGCATCGAGAAATAAGGATGTGATAAATGTGGCGAGGGATATAATTGCTGATTCGCTTGGCGCAAAGCCTGAGGAGATCTATTTCACGGGCGGTGGTTCGGAATCGGATAACTGGGCTTTAAAGGCTGCAGCGGAAGCCTTTCAGGATAAGGGGAAACATATAATTACGACCAGGATAGAGCACCATGCCATTCTTCACACATGTCAGTATCTGGAGAAGAGGGGCTTTGACGTGACATATCTGGATGTAGATGAGAAGGGGATGGTTGATCCTGATAGGCTAGAGTCGGCGATAAGACCGGATACGATCCTCATCTCGGTTATGGCTGCAAACAATGAGATAGGAACCATAGAGCCGATAAGCAGGATAGGAGCTATTGCGCATGAACATGGCATTCTATTCCACACGGATGCGGTTCAGGCGTATGGACAGATACCACTGGATGTAAATGCCATGAACATAGATATGCTCAGCAGCAGCGGACATAAGCTTAATGGCCCGAAGGGAATCGGGTTCCTGTATATACGGAGCGGAATAAAGCTTGGAAGCTTTATCCACGGAGGCCAGCAGGAGAGAGGAAGACGTGCCGGAACAGAAAATGTACCGGGGATTGTAGGAATGGGCAAAGCTGCGGAGCTTGCGATGCTCTCAATGGAGGATCGGATGAAGCAGGAGACAGATATCAGAGATCATATGATACACAGAATTTTATCGGAGATTCCTTATTCCAGACTGAACGGACATGACAAAGACAGACTTCCGAACAATGTAAATGTCAGCTTCCAGTTCGTTGAGGGCGAGACAATCCTCATCATGCTCGATATGGCGGGCATATGTGCTTCTGCCGGTTCCGCATGTACATCGGGTTCTGTTGATCCCTCTCATGTGCTGACAGCTATAGGGCTTCCGAAGGAGATATCCCATGGTGCGGTCAGACTGACTCTGGGATATGAGAACACCATGGATGAGGCGGATGCGGTGGTAGATAATCTCAAGAGAATCGTGGAAAATCTCAGAAAAATGTCACCTGCGTATCAGGATTTTGCCAGGAGAAACATGTAAATTACACAAGATATAACTATGTATAAAGAGGGAAAAAATTTGGTCGATACAGATAAGAAGACAGTGTGTGTTGGAATGTCAGGCGGAGTCGACTCGTCGGTTGCCGCACTTTTGCTCAAGGAGCAGGGCTACAATGTAATAGGAGTTACCATGCAGATATGGCAGGATGAGGATAGGGACGTGGTGAGTGCCCATGCCGGATGCTGCGGACTTTCTGCTGTGGATGATGCCAGGCGTGTGGCATCGCAGCTCGATATTCCGTATTATGTTATGAATTTCAAGGAAGAATTCAAGAAGTACGTAATAGACTATTTTGTGGACGAATACAAATGCGGAAGAACTCCGAATCCATGTATTGCATGCAACAGATATGTAAAATGGGAGTCTCTGCTTACGAGATGCATGGCCATCGGGGGCGATTATATTGCTACGGGACACTATGCAAGGATCATACAGCTTCCAAATGGCAGATATACTCTCCAGGAGGCCAGGGGAATAGAGAAGGATCAGACATATGCTCTCTACAATCTCACCCAGGAGCAGCTTGCCAGGACACTCATGCCGGTTGGAGAGTACAGCAAGCCTGAGATCAGAAAAATTGCAGAGGACCACGGACTTATGGTGGCTCACAAGCCGGATAGCCAGGATATATGCTTTGTGCCAGATGGAGATTACGCCGGTTATCTTGAGAATGAAGCAGGACTTAAGGCGGTTCCGGGAGATTTTGTAGACATACATGGCAATGCGATTGGAAGACATAAGGGAATCATACACTACACCATAGGACAGAGAAAAGGACTTGGACTTGCGATGGGGCATCCGGTATTTGTGGTGGACATCATACCTGAGACAAATCAGGTTGTTATAGGAGAGAACGGAGATGTATTTTCAGAAAGGCTGATATGCAACAGACTGAACTTTATGTCCATAGAGGATCTCACGGAGCCAATGCATGTCAAGGCGAAGATCAGATACAATCATAAGGGAAGTATGTGTACCATCAGAAAGATAGATGAAGATCTGGTAGAAGCAGTATTTGACGAGCCGGTAAGAGCTGTGACAAAGGGACAGGCTGTAGTGTTCTATGAAGATGATCATGTGCTTGGCGGAGGAAGCATCTGTTGACAGCGGGTTGCAAGCGGAATCAACTGACATAAGGAGATTGCGTATGGGTGATACAGGCAGAGAAGTTTTGCGCAAAGACGTCAAAGTGCGTGGATGGATATTGTTTGGTATCTTTTCAGTGATTTTTGTTTTTATGATAATCACTATATGCTCCATGATACATAATGGAGAGTTTGAATTGAATAGTTTCACAGGGCCATTGATTTTTCTGACTGTAATTTCGGTTATATGCATATGGGATGGCATTAGGATGATACGGACTCCGGAGAAGTTGCTCAACCGGGAGAATAAAAATCATGGTGGCAGTGTGTTTGAAATGGCAGACAAATTGTATGGTGATATTATCTATGAGAATAAATACATTATGGCTTCACATGAGGTTATCGCCTCAAAGACAATGAGATACAACCTTGCGTACAGATGGGATGTGTATCTTATAACATATGTATATACGAGTATGCGAAGAGGCAAATTGGAATATTACTGTATGTATACTGGAAATCATGAAAATAATGTATATATTAATTTAAGAGGACTTGTGACCGAAAAGAGAAAAAAGAAAGTCCTTGACATGCTCCTCAGTTATTGCCCAAATGCGATATATGGTGATCTGGATGGCGCTGGCGGCGAGTATCTTAAAAAAATGAGAAAAACAGACATTCATGATATACCACATAGTCCATACTATACAGGCAACAATACACAGTGAGATATGAAACAATTAGAGTAGTCAGGTGATTGTCAGAATTAAAAATACAGCATAAAAAGATGAAACATATAAGCCATAGAAGGGTGTATGTGTTCCATCTTTTTTATGATTCAAACTTTTTTATAATTCAAAATTCGAATTTGGAAATTTTTATTTTACAGCGGATTGAATTCCGGCTTTCTGTTCTTGAATGTACAGTAGTATCTGTAGCCGAGTGATGTGAGGGCATCCCTTGCATATGTCTCAAAATCATAGCACAGATATTCGGGCTTATGTGCATCAGACCCCACTGTGATGATCTCACCGCCCATATCCTTGTAGAGTTTCAGGATATCCATGTGAGGATGTGCGTAACTCATATTCTTGTACAGGCTTCCGGTATTGATCTCTATACCTTTCCCTTTTGGGATGATTATTTTGAAAATCTGTTCAAGCACATCATTATAATCTGCCATCCTAAAGATCTTCTCGCCTGATGGGCAGTATCTTACTACGTAGTCAAGATGACCATATACGTCAAAGTCATCTATCAGAGTCACATTCTCAAGGATGGACTCAAAGTAATCGCGGATGCCTTCTATCTCTGTACGTCCCTCATAGTAAGCTGGATAGTATGGGTCGAGACCTCTTACAAGATGCGATGATCCTATGATGAAGTCCAGTTCGTTTTTGTATTTGCCTGCAATATCCCTTGCCTTATCAGCAACGGTATTCATGAGACCGAGCTCCACGCCGCTTCTCACGTCTATCTTATCTCTGTATCTGTCCCGGATTTCATCCAGCGCAGCAAAGTACGAATCGAAATCAAGTTGGAAGTCAAAACCGTCCTCCGGATTGATAGGAAAGTCTATATCGTGGTGATCTGTCAGACAGATCTTTGGAATTCCAAGTTGTATTGCCTTCTGGATTATACTGTCCAGTGGAGCGGAAGAGTCGCTTGAGAACTCCGAATGTATATGCGAATCACAGATGATCATTTTCTGTATACCTCCGTTTATAATCATTGCGTTTCATATTATAACATAAAACACTGAAAAAAATATATAAAGTAAAGCTGTTGAGTAATCTTATTATTATCAAATTGTAGTAGAAACATTTTTTCTATAGCCTCAGCCCATTAGTATAATTTGTTAAAACAAATTTGTCTATTTTGGATAGATGATAACTAAAAAAATGAGATTAAGGCTTGAAATTTATACCTAAAGAATGTATGATTAGCTTGTGTATTTAACACGATTTATTTGCTACGTTCCCGCGTAGCAGATTGATAAATACTTTTATTATATTTCAAAAACCTAGGAGGAATAAAAAATGGCAGTAAAAGTAGCAATTAACGGTTTTGGACGTATTGGTCGTCTTGCATTCAGACAGATGTTCGGTGCAGAGGGTTATGAAGTTGTTGCAATCAACGATTTAACAAAGCCTTCAATGCTTGCAGATCTTCTCAAGTACGATACAGCACAGGGTGGATACTGTGGCAAGATCGGTGAGAACCTTCACACAGTTTCAGCTGATGATGAGGCTAACACAATCACAGTTGATGGTAAGACTCTTACAATCTACAAGGAGGCAGATGCAAACAACCTTCCTTGGGGTAAGATCGGTGTTGATGTAGTTCTTGAGTGTACTGGTTTCTACTGCTCAAAGGAGAAGTCAATGGCTCATATCAACGCAGGTGCTAAGAAGGTTGTTATCTCAGCTCCAGCTGGTAATGATCTTAAGACTATCGTATTCTCAGTTAACCAGGATACATTAACAGCTGATGATCAGATCATCTCAGCAGCTTCATGTACAACTAACTGTCTTGCACCAATGGCTAAGGCTCTTAATGACTATGCTCCAATCCAGTCTGGTATCATGTCAACAATCCACGCTTACACAGGCGATCAGATGATACTTGACGGACCACACAGAAAGGGCGATTTAAGAAGAGCTAGAGCAGGTGCTGCTAATATCGTTCCTAACTCAACAGGTGCTGCTAAGGCTATCGGTCTTGTTATCCCAGAGTTAAATGGCAAGCTTATCGGATCAGCTCAGAGAGTTCCAGTTCCAACAGGTTCAACAACAATCCTTACAGCAGTTGTTAAGGGTGCTGATGTAACAGTTGATGGAATCAACGCTGCAATGAAGGCTGCTGCTTCAGAGTCATTCGGTTACAACACAGATCCAATCGTTTCATCAGATGTTATCGGTATGAGATATGGTTCTGTCTCTTATACACATCTCCGAGCCCACGAGACTCCTGAGCATCTCG